>Ga0209640_10004154_pt1 | contig 12727 bp, 8 predicted proteins | sample RifCSP10_1_FD_184018 | JGI IMG/M metagenome (GOLD analysis project Ga0209640, IMG submission 184018) | Soil microbial communities from Rifle, Colorado - Rifle CSP2_sed 10_1 (SPAdes) (version 2) | ecosystem: Environmental > Terrestrial > Deep subsurface > Rock core/Sediment | place: Rifle... | reverse complement strand
GTCAGGACCGACGATCCGGTCATGTTCGACCGCCAGCTCCGACGCCATCGCGCCCAGCGTGGAGCGTTCGGCGCCGAGCAGCACGATGTCGCGGCTTGGACCGGCCATATTGAGCGAATCGATGTTGATGTTGCCGGCCCAGGCCCCGGGCGGCATGATTGGATGGGCCGCGAAGTACTCCGCCCCGAGGAGCCCTGACTCTTCGGCCGTGGTGAACAGCACGTAGATCGATCGCGCCGGCGGCGCGCCCGCGCGCGCGAGCGCCTGAGCGATCTCGAGCGTGCCCGCGAGCCCGGAGGCGTTGTCGATCGCGCCGTTATGAATCCGATCGGCATCCGGTGCGTCGCCCGGCTGCGGGTCGCGCGTCCCGAGATGGTCGTAGTGGGAGGTGTACACCACACCGTCCGAGGGGCTGGTCCCGCGCAGCACGCCGATCACGTTGGGCGACGTCTTCTGCTGCACCGTCTGCGCGATGGTGGCCGACGCCTGGATCCCGAGCGGGACCGGCCTGACGCCACGGCCGAGCGCCGCCGTGCGCAGTTGGTCCAGATCCCTGCCGGCCCGCTTCACGATGTCCCGCGCCGCCCGGTCGGTGACCCAGGCTTTCAGCGCCAGTCGTGGAGCGCCCGGAACCGCAGGAATCGAGTACTGCGTGCCGCTCCATGACGACTGCACGACCTGCCACGGATACGTCGCGGATTCATCCGTGTGGATCAGGATCGCGCCGGCGGCGCCCTGTCGCGCGGCTTCTTCGTACTTGTAGGTCCACCGGCCGTAATAAGTAAGCGCCGGGCCGCCGAAGAGTTGCGGCTCCTCTGGCGGGGCCGGCGGGTCGTTGACCATGATGAGCGCGATCTTGCCGGCCATCTCGGCGCCCGCATAGTCGTTCCATTTGTACTCAGGCGCGACGATGCCGTGCCCGACAAACACCAGCTCGCCCGAGGCCCGCACCATCGGCTCCTGCACATCGCTGAACGCCACCACATCCTCCAGGTACGTGAACGGCGCGCCCTGGCCCGCCGTCAGCGTGAACGCGGGGCTGACCAGCGATTCGACGATGGGAACGTCCTGAAAGTAGGTGCCGTTGGCGCCTGCGGGCTCGTACCCGAGCAGGGCCAGTTGGGCGGCGAGGTACCGCGCGGCAAGCTGGCCGCCGCGGGTCGAGGGCGCACGCCCTTCAAGGAGATCATCGGCAAGGAATTGCACGTGTGCGGCAATCTGCTCGCCGCGAATCTCATCCAGAGCGGGGCCGGATCCCGATGCCGGCAGGCCGGGCCGCGACGAGCCCGGACGCTGCAGGGCGACGAGAACGCCTGCAATCACCAGGGCCCCGACGCCAGCAAGCCAGAACGGAGTGCGCATGAGGCCAGTATATCGACCCTCGAAACACCGCAGGAATCCTGTTTGCAATCAGAAGGGGTGTGCCCGACTCGACGGTTCCGAGCGACGCCACGCGCGCCACCCCAGCCACGACTGAAGATCGGCCGACGACGCTCGCTCCCGGCGAGGCGCCGCCGCCCGCACCGGCGCCCGATGAGACACGCCCGCCGGAGCGTCCTCCCACCGAGGAACGCCCGCAGATGGCGCCCTTCGCGCCTTATCGGGACCTCAACGACCGGCTGATCTGGGATCTCGTCGAGGCGGTCAAAGCCCTCCTCCGCAAGGAGGCGTCGGACCGGCTGCGCGACGTCTATCTCGTCGGCGACATCGAGAAGGACCCGGCGCGCGCCGTGATCGAGCGCCTGCGCGAGCTGGCCGGCGACAGTTCCCGGCCGATCACCCTGTACCTCAACAGCGCGGGTGGCAACGTCACCGACGGCCTCGCCATCCACGACACGATCCGTCACATCGTCCACCGCGGGATCGAAGTGACGATTGTCGTGCAGGGGATGGCCTACTCGATGGGATCGATTGTCCTGCAGGCGGCCAGCCTGGGCCGGCGTCTGGCGCTGCCCCACTCCTGGATCATGATTCACGAACCGGCCAAGTGGGCCGGCTGGCAGTCGACCTCGGCCGCCGCGCAGCATCTCGATCGTCTGAAGCAGATGCAGGCGCAGATCTACGAGATCCTGGCCAATCGCTCCGGCCGGCCGCTCAGAAACATCATTCGCGACACCAAGCGCACCGATTTCTATCTGGATGCCAGCAAAGCGCTGGAGTACGGATTGATCGACGCAATCGTCGAGGGCTAGGCCACAAAGACGAATGAGCAGTGCCCTTTGTGTTCTTTGTGGCCACTCGTCTTCGTGTTCTTGGGTCTAGTTCAGAATGTCGAACTGGCGGACGTACTTCACGATGAAGGCACGGTTGACCGGCCCCATGCCGTTGAGCGCCTCGGTATCGTTGTAGACCACGAAAAGGCCGGTGCCGGCGGTTTGCAGCCAGTGAAACCTGAAGTTGGTCGACCACCGGCTGGTCCGATCGTTGTACTGCACCAGGCTCTGGACGAACACCTCGGGCGTGAAGTTATAGGTGACGCGCATGTTGCCGAGGTTCGTGTGGAAGGCGCCCTGCGGCAGGTCGATCGCGCGGTAATTCCAGGTCGTATCCAGCGTGAACTTGCCGCCTTCCCGCACGATGAGCTGGAAGGTCGGGCTGCTCTGCGTGCCGTTGAGGAAGCTGCCGATCTCCCACTGCGTGCGACCGTACAGCCACTTCCGCCGGTCGCTGTTGTAGCGCAGGGCGGCGCGCAGGCCGCCATGCTCGCCCGGCGGCACGACGATCCCGGGGAACACCACGAACGGCTCCCGCAGTCCATCCCACGTCCCGTTGAGCGCTACCGTGACGAACTGGCCGTTTTCCCAGTCCCAGTGGTTGTCGACGTGCAGCTCGGCATTGAGGAGCCCGCCGTCAAGGTAGTTGTAGCGCGTGTAGTTCATGTGCGGCAGGAGCTCGCGGAAGCCCCAGTTCCTGACCTTCTCCTGGCGCAGCGTTTCCTCCAGGCGGACGCGGTAGCGGCGGTAGCCCCCCGGGGTCTCGAGAAAGCCCACCTCGGGATTGAAATCCTCGCCCGTGACGCCCCACTCGAACCCTGCCTGATGCCGTCCGTCGTCAAACGTCGAGTCGACGTTGTAGGCATAGTCGCGTCCCAGACGCCCAGGCGTCCCGGTGCGCGCCGCAAAGCCTGACATCGTGAAGTGCTCACCGAGGCCAAACCGGCCGTCGGTGCCGAACGTCCGGTTCCAGTCGTTCGACCGCGCAAGGCCGCCGACCGCCGCGCGGTTGATGAACATCACGCCGAGGCCGGATCGGTTTGGCAGCTCGCGGCTCGCCCGAAGGACGGAAAAGTTGTTGCCCGACGCCAGGCCTGCGCCGGCGGTCTGCATGTTCAGCGCGCCGACGTTGAAGCCGTTGGCCTTCCCGCTCAAGCGTCCGCCACCGCGAATCGGCACGAGCAGGCCGTTGCCGTCGAGGCCGATCCGGCGGCTGAAGAAAAGGTCCAGCTCATTGCCCTTGCCGACCTGGAAGAGGCCCGAGTTCTCCAGGAAGAAGGGGCGCTTTTCCGGGAAGCGCAGGTTGAATCGGGTCAGGTTGATCTGCTGGGTATCGACCTCCACCTGCGCGAAGTCGGTGTTGTAGGTGGCATCCAGGTTCAGGCTGGGTGTGATGCCGAACTTGGCGTCGAAGCCGACGTCGCCGTCGAGATCGGTGGTTGCGCCAGGCCGGTAATCCCGGTTGGCGGAGCTGATCGCGTACGGCAGCACCTTAAAATTGCGCGGGGTCTTGAGCTGGAGTCCTCGCAGCTCCCCTGCCGACGACAAGCGAGGGAGGTCGTAGATGCGCTCGAGCGGCGCCCAGAAGGTACGCTCGCGGCGTCGCTGAATGTTCCGGTAGGCGTTCACGCCCCAGGTCTGCGGCGCCGGTCCGTACCGCAACGTACGCAGCGGAATGCGGAACTCGGCGCTCCATCCCGATTCGGTCACGTTGGTCTTGACGTCCCAGCTGCCGTCCCACGCGGTCGATGCGCGTCCCTGGTCGCGCACCTGCGCGTCGTACTGGACCCCCAGCGCGTTGGTGCCGAACACGAACCCGTTCTGACGGTCGCGATACGTATCGAAGACGATCTGGAAGGAGTCCATCTCGTTGAGATTCGCGTCGCGGCGGTTGTCGGTCGTCACGATCTGCGATGGATCGCTGTCGTGCAGCATGACGCCCACGTAGATCGCCTGGTCGTCGTACACGATGCGCACCTCGGTCCGCTCCGAGGCCGGCTGTCCCTCGAGGGGCTCCGCCTGCACGAAGCCGGTAAGCGCCGGCGCCTGCTGCCAGACGCGCTCGCTGAGCATGCCGTCGACCATGGGGGCTTCGCCGATCGGGATCGCGGTGGCGATGGGCCGGGAGCCGGCGCCGGCTTCGAGGGGCGTCTGCTGTGCCCAGACGGGTGAGGCGTGCGCGGCGGTAAGAAGGGCGGCAGCGGTACAGATCGACATCGCGCGCGCAAACGAACGACAACCTGACATAAATTGTGGGGCCCCTCGCTGAGAAACGCGTACACGCGCGGGGCCAGGGCCACCGGCGGGTCTGGCAATGATAGCCAGACGCCTGTAAATACGTCAATTCCGGCCCGTACGTTTAACAGATCCGGTCGACAGCGCCGAGGGCACAGATGAGCACACGCGGGATCACCACGCTGGCGTTTGATGCGTACGGGACGCTGTTCGATGTGTTCTCGGTGACGGCGCTCTGCGAGCAGCTCTTTCCGGGCCACGGTCATGCCCTGGCCCGGCTCTGGCGCGCCAGGCAGCTCCAGTACACCCTGCTGAGGAGCCTCATGGGCCGGCACGAGAACTTCTGGCGCCTGACGGATGACGGCCTCGTCCATGCCGCCAAGAGCCTGAGGCTGGAGCTGACGCCCGAGCGACGGCAGCGGCTGCTGGACGCGTACCTGGCCCTGCGGGCGTTTCCCGACGTCCGCCCTGGTCTGGAAGCGCTCAAAGAGAACGGCGTCCGCCTGGCGATCCTCTCCAACGGAGAGCCGCACATGCTCCAGTCGGCGGCTCGACACGCGGGTATCGCCGAGCTCCTCGACGCCATCCTCAGCGTCGAAGAGGTTGGCATCTTCAAGCCAAGCCCCCGGGTCTACGCGCTCATTGCAGACCGGCTTCCGGGCGAACCGGGCACAACAGGCTTCGTCTCGTCGAACTCCTGGGACATTGCCGGAGCCGGATCGGCCGGGCTGACGACGCTCTGGATTCAGCGCGGCGCCGCCGAGCCGCCCGAGGAGCTCGGGTTCCCCGCCACGCACGTGGTTCGTACGCTGACCGATCTCCCTGACATCGTGCGGGGCTCATCCCGGCTCAACACGCCCGGGACGTAACGCACGCCCGAAGTGTCGTTCTCACTTCTGGCTTCTCGCTTCTCCGTTCGTGTTCAGGTTCAGGTTCGGAGGTCCGGCTGAAGCCGGACACTACGTACCTGAAAAGACCGAACCGAACGTGAACACGAACCAAGAAGTGCGAACCGAGAAGCGCGAACAACGATTCGTCATGCTCGACTCACGTCGATTCTGGTCTAGGTCCTCCCGGCCGATCGCGCTACTATTCGGCCACATCCGCGAGGTCCTCATGCGCCAGACACTCACGATCGCAGCGTTGATTGCCGCGGCGGCAGCCCCCTCGTTGGCCCAGCGCGGCCCGGAAGCGCCGGCGCCGGGGCCGCTCGTCCGCGAGAACGCCACCGAAAAAGTCTCAGAGCACGTGTACGTGATCCCCGACCACAATGTCGGCATGGTGCCGAACGTCGGCATCATCGTCGGCACGCGCGCGACCCTCGTCGTCGACACCGGCCTCGGCGCGCGCAACGGACAGACGGTGATGCGCGAGGTGCAGAAGGTGAGCAGGACGCCGGACCTGTACCTTGCCGTCACGCACGTGCACCCGGAACACGACCTGGGCGCCGGCGGATTCCCCGCGCACACCAGGATGATCCGCTCGAAGGCCCAGGTACAGGAGATCGCGGACACGGGCCTCGAGACGGCCAGGCGCTTCAGCGGATTCTCGCCGTTCCATGCCGAGCTGCTGCGAGGGGCGGAGTACCGGAAGGCCGATCTCGTCTTCGATCGGGAACACGTGCTCGACCTCGGCGGGGTACGCGTGCGCATCCTGGTGATGGGGAACAACCACACGCCCGGCGATCAGGCGTTTTTCGTCGAGCCGGACGGCGTGCTCTTCTCCGGCGACATCGTCATGAGCGCGCTGCCCGCCATCGGCGAGTCCTCGACGCTGCGACAGTGGCTGGCGAGCCAGGAGCGCTTCGAAGCGCTGCAGCCCAGGCGCATCGTGCCGAGTCACGGACCGATGGGCGACGCCTCGCTCATCGCACGCTACAAGGCGCTGTTCCAGACGGCCCGGACCCGTGCCGCCGAGCTGAAGGCGCAGGGACGATCGCTCGAGGAGACGACGTCCACGTTGGCGGCGGAGCTGCAGGCGACGTACCCGGATCCGCGCGGACGGATTGCCGGGACGATCCGCGCCGCTTACAACGAACGATAGGACATCCAGCGCGGCGTCGCGACGTCATGAAGGCCGTTCTCCTGCGCACGCTTGGCGGCCCGGAGGTGCTCCGGGTCGAGGACGCGCCCGATCCCCGCCCGGACGCGGGCGAAGCGCTCGTGCGCCTGCGCGCGGCGGCGCTGAATCACCGCGACGTGTGGATTCGCAAGGGCCAGTACGCCGGCATCACGCTGCCGGTGATTCTGGGGTCCGACGGCGCCGGCGACGTCGTCGAGGTCGGAGCGGGCGTCGACGCCGCGTGGCGCGGCCGCGAGGTCGTGATCGACCCCGCCTTCAACTGGGGAGACGACGAGCGGGTCCAGGGAGCGTCGTTTCAGATCCTCGGCCTTCCGCGCGACGGCACGTACGCGGAACTGGTCACGGTGCCCGCGGATCAGCTGCACGACAAGCCCGTTCATCTGTCGTTTGAAGAGGCCGCGGCCGTGCCGCTGGCCTCGGTCACGGCCTACAGGGCCGTCGTCACGCGCGCGCAGGTCAGGGCCGGCGAGACGATCGTCGTGACCGGCATCGGCGGCGGCGTGGCCACCTGCGCCCTGCTCATCGCCACGCGTCTTCGGGCGAAGGTCTACGTCACCTCGGGCAGCGACGCCAAGCTTGGGGCGGCCCGGGCGCACGGGGCGATTGGCGGCGTCAATCACCGCGATCCCGACTGGCCGAAGGCGCTCGTCGCGGCGATCGGCGGTCGTCCCGATGTGGTCATCGACGGCGCCGGAGGGGAAACGTTCAACAGGGCGCTGGATCTCGTCAAGCCCGGCGGCCGCGTGGTGTCGTACGGCGCGACGCTCGGGCCCGTGCAGAACCTCGAAGTACGGCGGATCTTCTGGAAGCAGCTGAACGTGCTCGGCAGCACGATGGGCAGCCGCGCCGACTTCGCGGCGATGCTGCAGCTCTACGCCGGCGGACTGCGCCCGATCGTCGATTCGGTGCTGCCCCTCGACCACGCGGCCGACGCACACCGCCGCATGGAAGAGGGACAGCAGTTCGGGAAGATTGTCCTGACGACTTAGAACCCCGCGCGGAACCCGAGCTGGAGCACCCGCGGCGCGTACGCGATGTTCGAGTGCGCGTTGGGCCGTCTGAACCGCGCGTTCTGCTCGTTGATATTGTAGGACTCGTAGTTCGCGCGGTTGAACAGGTTGAACGCCTCGACGAAGCCGTCGAAGCTCGTCCGCGAGCCGAAGCGGAACCGGCGCTGGACGCGGAGGTCGACGCGGTGCATCGACTTCCGATCGAAGCTGTTGCGCTCGATGAGCGTGCCGTCGCGGCGCAGCCGGCTGGCATTCTCCTGCAGACCGACCTTGCCGCGCAGATCGAGACCTGCCGTCGGCGTCTCCCAGCCTTCATCGCCATAGATATAGAGGCCGCTGAACTGAAAGCCGTAGCCGGCGTCCCAGATACCGTTGAACGTCGCGCGGTGACGCTGGTCGTCCGAGAGATACCAGTCGTTTTCGGAGATGTCGGGCGCCAGCGTAATCGGCACATCGCACGTGAAGCCCGTGGCCGCGGTGTAGGTCATCGGGTGCTCGCACCCCGGATTGAGCGGCAGCTGATCGAAGTTCCACTGGGCGCCCATCGAATAGGTCGCCGACGCCCGCCACCGGTTGCTCATCCGCTTGGTCAGCCCGACCTGCAGTGCATGGTAGCTGTTGTCCTGATCCGGGCGGTTGATGCTGAGATTGCCCCAGTCGGCATACGGCCGGCGCGTGATGTCGTTGAACGCATAGTTCGCGCCGGTGGCCGGATTGAACGACAGGTTGATGTTCCGGGCGTTCAGGATGTCGCGGTTCCCCGTGTACACCCAGTCGGCCTCGACCGCCATGCTGTCGGTGAGCTGCCGCTGGAAGCCCATCGACGCCTGGTGGCTGAACGGCGACTTGAGATCGGGCGCGACGAAGTTGCCGACGTTCGCGCGCAGGCACCCGGCGACGCGGTTTACCGTGCACAGGCGCTGGGAGGCCTGTACGTGGTTCGGCGCCGGCCCGTTGAACGGGTTCGACGCAAAATCGGCCCGGCCGTCATTCAGGATCTGCGGCGTAATCTGCTGCACGTTCCGCAGCGTGAAGATCGCCGGCTGACCGGTCACCTCGGCATAGTAGATCCCGTATCCCCCGCGCACGACCGTCCGGTCGGTCAGCGAATACGCAAACCCGAGCCGGGGTGCGACGTTGTTGGTGTCGTTCGGACGATCCGCTTCGATGAGCGGCGGGAACCCCACCCAGTTGACGAACTCGCCAATCGAGAGGTCGTACCGCACGCCGAGGTTCAACGTCAGGCGCGGCGTCACCGCCCAGTTGTCCTGGAACCAGAAGGCGTACACATCCCGCGGCGCGTACTCCGTGAACCCGGAGTTGCCGGCCGGCCGGGAGAAGGGCGAGGCATCCATCGCGATGGCGCGCTGGTAGAAGCGCGCGATCGGCGACAGCGGCGCCAGGTTCCACGTCGACACGTCGTTCACATTGACGATGAGGTCCTGGATATTGGCCGGTACCGGACCGGCGCGGAGGTCCAGCACGCCCATGCACTGGTTGCACACGTCCTCGAACGTGAAGTGGTACATGTACTCGCCGCCCATCCGGAGATCGTGGCGGCCGCCCCTGTTGAACGAGAGGCTCAGGTCGTCGCGAACCGTGTAGAAGTCCTCGCCGATGTCCTGCGGCGTGATCGCATGGCTCTGCCCGAGAACGAAGCCGTTCATCTGGATGTTCGGCGCGCCGAGCCCGGGCGTCATGCCCGGCGTCGTGTTCGGGTTCTTGACGTACGGGTACTGGTTCCAGTGGAACATGCTGTGCCCGCCCTTGACCTCGTTGACGCCGCTGTTGCCCAGCACCTGCGTCCAGCTCGCCTGCACCTGCTCGCTCCGCCGGTTGGTCCCGATGGCCGACGCCGCCGTCCTGTCGGAGCCGCCGGTATAGCGGGGATCGTACGGCACCCGATTGTCGAAGCGGGAGAAGCGGAGCGCCAGGCGGTTCCGGGTCGAGAACTGGTAGTCGAGCCGCCCCAGCGACTTGAACTCCTTGCGCGTGCCCGTCAGGCTCGTGTTGAACTTCGGATAGGGCGTGGTGTACGTGAACGTCTGCGGCTCGCGCTCGAACTCGTAGCTGCCGAAGAAGTGGAAGCGATCCCGCTGGATCGGCCCGCCGAACGTCACGGCCACCTGCTGGTCGGAATACGGCAGGACCCGACCGACGACCGGATCTTTCGCGTTGAAGCGATCGCTCCGGAAGTAGCCCGAGACGGTGCCCGCGAACTGGTTGGTCCCCGACCTGGTGACCGCGTTCACCTGCACGCCCATCGAGCGCCCCTGGCTGGCGTCGAACCGGTTGGCCACGAACTCGAACTCGCCGATGGCGTCGCGGCTGTAGCGCGGCTGGCCGAAGCCAAGCGCCACCATGTTGGTCACCTGCTGGCCGTCGAGATTCATCTGCACGCCCACGCTCGAGGCCTGCGACTCGATCGGAATCTCGTTCACCGCGTTCACACGGCTGCCCGGCGCCAGCATCGTGAGGTTCATCCAGTTGGCCCCCTGCACGGGCAGCTCCTGCATCTGACGCGGATCGATGTTGCCGGACGTACGCGACCGAGTCACGTCGACCAGCGGGGCTTCTCCCGTGACCGTGACCGTCTCCTGCAACGTCGCCGGCCGCATCTGGACGTTCGCGACCACCTGCTGGCCGACCAGCACCTCGAGCCCGGTCTGCGTGACCGCGGTAAAGCCTGCCAGTTCCGCAGTCACTCGATACGTGCCGACGCGAACGGCCAGTTGATAGACACCGCCGGAATCGGTGACGGTCTCAAAGCTGTTTCCCGTCGCTTCGTGCACGGCGCGCACGACGACACCCGGCAGCACGCCGCCGGTGGTGTCGCTGACCGTGCCGCTCAGGACGGCTTCCTGCTGCGCGTACCCGGCAACCGGGATCGCCAGCATCGCAGCGACCAGCACGAACAACTGCGCAGTACGAAATCTCATATCCGCCTTTCTCTCATTGCACTGTGTTGTGGCTTCCGGCTTAAGCCGGAAGCTACTCTTGTTCGCCGAAGTGCTTCACGTCTTCGGGGCCTTCCTGCAGCTCCACCGGCCCCTCGCCCTGCACCTGCTTCCGAATCTGCTCGACAATCTCAGGGTTGGCGAGCGTGGTGACGTCGCCCGTATCCATCCGGTTGGAGATGGCGGCAAGAATGCGGCGCATGATCTTACCCGACCGCGTCTTCGGCAGGTCGGCGACGATGTGCACCGCCTTCGGACGGGCGATCTTCCCGATGATGGTTTCCACGGTGTGCACGATCTGCTCGCTGGCCTGCTTGCTATCGGTGACGCCCGGCTTGAGGGCAACATAGATCGCCGGCATCCGGCCCTTGATTTCGTCGACCACAGGGACCACCGCCGCCTCGGCCACCTGCGGCACCGTGAGACACGCCGATTCAATCTCCTTGGTGCCCAGCCGGTGTCCGGCCACGTTGATGACGTCGTCGACGCGGCCGAGGATCCGGAAGTAGCCGTCCGGAGCCAGCACCGCCCCGTCTGCCGCGAAGTACGGCCAGTCGCGCCAGTCGGTGCTCTTCGGATCCTTGCAATACTTCGAATAGTACTGCCGCACGAAGCGGTCGCCGTCCTTCCAGATGGTCTGCATGATGCCGGGCCAGGGGTTGCGAATGCAGATATTGCCCGCCCGGCCGGAACCGGCCGCCACCTCCTTGCCCTGCTCGTCGTAGATGGCGGGATAGATCCCGAGCGCCGGCGGGCCGGTGCTGCCGGCCTTCATCGGATCGAGCGCCGGCTTGGTCGTGCAGAGGAACCCGCCGGTCTAGGTCTGCCACCAGGTGTCGACGATCACGGCTTCGCGCTTGCCCACCACCTCCCAGTACCATCGCCAGGCCTCGGGCTCGATCGGCTCGCCCACCGTGGTCATGTGCTTGAAGTGGTAGTCGTACTTCGCCGGCTCGTTCGGGCCGGTCTTCCGCAGCATCCGGATGGCCGTCGGCGACGTGTGGAAGATGTTGACGTCGAGCTGCTCGGCCACGCGCCACGGCCGTCCCGCATCGGGATAGGTGGGCACCCCTTCGAAGATCACGCTGGTGGCGGCAAGCGCAAGCGGGCCGTAGACGATGTAGGAGTGCCCGGTGATCCAGCCGATGTCCGCCAAGCACCAGTAGACGTCTTCCGGGTGAATATCCTGGTAGTACTTGGCCGTGCCGGTGACGTACGCCAGGTAGCCGCCGGTGCGGTGCTGGCATCCCTTGGGCTTGCCCGTCGAGCCGCTCGTGTACATCAGGAAGAGCGGATGCTCGGCATCCACGGAGACGGGAGCGACCTTCGCCCGCTTGAACCCCTTGAGCAGCTCCTCCATGAAATAGTCGCGGCCCTGCACCATCGGCGTGTTCGAGAGGTCCTGACCGTCATGGCGCCGCCACACGAGCACCTTCTCGATCTTCTGCCCCTCGTTCGCGGCAGTCTGCACGGCGATGTCGGCGCTCGCCTTGTGGTCGATCAGCTTGCCGTTGCGATAGTACGCATCCGTGTAGATCATCACGCGGCTGTCCGAATCGGCGGCGCGCAGCCCCGCGGCCTCGCCGCTGAATCCGCCGAAGACCACCGAATGGACGATGCCGAGCCGCGCGCACGCCAGCATCGTGATCGGCAGCTCCGGAATCATCGGCATGTGAATGGTCACGCGATCGCCGGCTTTCAGACCGCAGAAGTCGCGCAGCACCGCGGCCACTTCGTTCACGCGCGTGTAAAGCTCCTGGTACGTCAGGGTATAGGTCGGCTCGGTCTCCGGCTCCGGCACGAAGATGATCGCCGCCTTGTTCTTGTGCCTGGCCAGGTGACGATCCACGCAGTTGTAGCAGGCGTTGAGCGTGCCGCCGACAAACCACTTCCAGAAGGGGGGGGTGCTGGTGTCGAGCGTCGTGTGCCAGTACCGATCCCACGTGAGCAGGTCGGCGTATTCCCGGTAGCACTCCGGGAAGTTCTCCTCTTTGAACCGCTCGACCACCGCGGGATCGACCAGGTTTGCCTGGCCGATGAACCTGGCGGACGGATGGACGTACTCCTCCTCGCGCCAGTGCACGGCAATGTCGCTGATTTCGGCGGGCTTGCTCACAGTGGTCATCGGTCCGGATCTCCTTGTCCCTAACGCGTGCTTCCGATCGACGGCGCGCCGGCCGCCGATGCCGGCACGGCCGCCGCGGCAAGGTGCGGCGGACGTGCAAGCGCG
>Ga0209640_10004153_pt1 | contig 12731 bp, 15 predicted proteins | sample RifCSP10_1_FD_184018 | JGI IMG/M metagenome (GOLD analysis project Ga0209640, IMG submission 184018) | Soil microbial communities from Rifle, Colorado - Rifle CSP2_sed 10_1 (SPAdes) (version 2) | ecosystem: Environmental > Terrestrial > Deep subsurface > Rock core/Sediment | place: Rifle... | reverse complement strand
AACAGTACCGGCCTAAGGTCCGCCACGTGCTGGGCAAGCCGATGTTCTTGTACTGAGTCAGCCGCGAAAAGTCACAAAAGACGCATAAATCAAAAGACGAGGAGAGGACCTGGTGGAGCCCGGCCGATTTGCGATCCTTGAACCTCTGGACTTTGTGTGCCTCCGGCGGCTTAGCAGGGTGCCGAAGAATGCGAGGCTCTGCCACGAAGGCACCAAGGCACAAAGTGGCCCGATAAACTACAACGCGAGATTACGGTTGATGTGTTCTTTGTGACGTCGTGTCTTTGTGGCGAGAACAGGCTTTTTCAGCAATCTGTTAGGGGTCTCCGGCGATATCCCTGCGGTAGTGCATTCGCTCGAAGCTGATTCTGCCGATCGCTTCGTACGCGCGCGCGCGAGCTTCTGCGAGTGACGCTCCGCGCGCGGTCACTCCCAACACTCGGCCGCCCGACGTTATGAAGTTGCGCTCGTCGTCACGCGTCGTTCCCGCGTGAAACACCATGACGCCCTCGACCGCGTTCGCCTCTTCCAGACCGCTGATCCGTTTACCCTTCTCGAAGCCGCCGGGATAGCCGCCCGACGCTGCGACGACACACACGGCCGAATCCTCGCTCCACGTGACGCGCGACGAAGCGACGCGGCCATCGGCTATCGCGTCGAAGACCTCGACGAGGTCGCTGTCGAGTCTCGTGAGCACCGCTTGGGTTTCCGGATCGCCCAACCGAGCGTTGAATTCGATCACCTTCGGCCCATCGTCGGTCAGCATCAAGCCCGCGTACAACACTCCGCTGAACGGCGCGCCTTCGTCGCACATGCCGGTGAGCGTTGGCTCGATGATCTCGCGCGTGATGCGAGCAAGCGTCGGTTCGTCCACCAAAGCAGGTGTCGAAAACGAGCCCATGCCGCCGGTGTTCGGCCCGAGGTCTCCGTCGTTGACTCGTTTGTAGTCCTGAGCGGGAACGATGACTTTGTAATCGCGCCCGTCGGTGAAGACCATCAACGAAGCTTCGCGGCCGATCAGGCATTCCTCGATCACTACTCGCGAGCCGGCCTCGCCGAAGACTCGCTGGACCATCATCGCTTCGATGGCCGAATCGAACTCCTGCCGGTTGCTGGCGATGCGAACCCCCTTCCCGGCTGCGAGGCCGTCTGCTTTCACGACGAGCGGGTAGCCGTAGTCGCGCGCGGCGTCGCGTGCAGATTCCGGCGAATCGCAAGCAGTGAATCGCGCGGTAGGGATGGAGTGCCTCGCCATGAACTGCTTGGCGAAGATCTTGCTGCCTTCTAATCGAGCGGCGGCTGACGACGGACCGACAAGGCGCAGCTTTCTGAGCGCGAAAGCATCTGCCACGCCTGCGACCAGCGGAGCTTCCGGGCCAACGACGGTGAGACCCGCGTCGATCGAGTCAGCGAGCGCAACTATGCTCTCCGGATTCTCGGCATTCAGGGGCAAGCAGGTCGCGATTTGAGAGATGCCTGCGTTCCCCGGCGCGCAGTAGAGTTGCGTTGCGTGCGGACTGCGGGCGAGCGACCAGATTATCGCGTGCTCGCGGCCCCCGGAGCCGATCACGAGGATCTTCATAGGGGGAGAATTCTAACTTCAGCGATGTTCGAGCGCAAAAAGAATAGCCGACGAGCTTGCGAGCGTGGGCCACGACGAGATGAGGTCCGCCGGACAATCGCCTGGGTGATTGGTGTATGATCCCTCCTGCGGGGTTTTTCACACTCAGACTGGCGCACCAGAAGAGGACATCGCGATTATGGCCTCACAGGAATCGCACCACCATGCTTTAAGAGCAATCGAGACGGCGAGGCTTCGATTGCGTCCCTGCACTGCCGGCGACGCGGACGATCTCCACCGGCTGTGGACCGATGCGTATGTGCGAAGGTATCTGTGGGACGACATAGTCATCACCCGGGAGCGAGCGGCCGCCGAGATCAACACCAGCATCCGCAGCTTTCAGCGTCGCGGGTTTGGTTTGTGGGTCGTATGTCTCAAGGGTGAGTCATCGCTTGTTGGCTTCTGTGGATTGAGGTCTTTCGGCGAGCCGGCGGAAGTGGAGATGGTGGTCGGGCTGGCTCCGGCGTACTGGGGCCGGGGACTTGCGACCGAAGCGTCGAGGGCGATGCTGAGGTACGGGTTTGAAGAAGTCGGCCTCGAGCGGATCTACGGAGGAGCCGATCCCCCGAATGCGGCGTCGATCCGATTGATGGAGCGGTGCGGGATGACGTTCGCGAAAAAGATGCGCGTAAACGACATCGAAGCCGTCTACTACGCCGTCTCGCGCGATGCATTTCAACTCCAGCTGGCGCCGAACGAGAATGACCTGTCCGGGCGCGACCGGCGGCGGCGTTTGCGGGCCACGATTTGACCACCATCACCAACGACGGTACGATTCCTGTCGATCGCCGGAAGGTCCTGACGTAACCGTATCGACCATGGAGCTACCGAACCACATTCAGCAGCTTCTCGACCAACCGCCCGATGAGTTCTCGAAGGAGCACTTCAAACTTTTCGACGAGTTCAAAGCGCTCCTCAATCGCGGCGAGGCTCGCGCTGCCGAAAAGATCGACGGCCACTGGCGCGTCAATCCCTGGGTCAAGCGCGGTATCCTGCTCGGCTTCAAGATGGGCCGCATCGAGAACTTCTCCGTCGGCTATCAGCTTCGCTTCTATGACAAACACACCTATCCGCTCAAACGCATCACGATCGACGACGGCGTGAGGATAGTGCCCGGCGGCTCGTCGATTCGCGACGGGTGCTACATCGCGCGAGGCGTGACCTGCATGCCGCCCATGTTCGTCAACGCCGGAGCCTACGTCGATGAGAACACGATGATCGACTCGCACGCGCTCGTGGGCTCGTGCGCTCAGATCGGCAAGCGGGTGCATCTCTCAGCGGCGGCGCAGATTGGCGGCGTCCTCGAACCAATCGGCGAGTTGCCCGTGATCATCGAAGACGATGTGCTGGTGGGCGGCAACTGCGGCGTGTACGAAGGGACAATCGTGCGCGCGCGAGCAGTGCTTGCGGCGGGAACCATTCTGACCGGAGGCACGCCGGTTTATGATCTCGTGCGCGACGAGGTCTATCGCAAGACGGCCGATGCTCCGCTTGAGATTCCGGCCGGCGCGGTAGTCGTGCCGGGCTCGCGCGCGATCACCAAAGGGCGCGGGCAGGAGCTGGGGCTTTCGGTTTACACGCCGATCATCGTGAAGTACCGTGACGAGAAGACGGATGCGTCGGTCCGGCTTGAAGACTACTTGAGGTGACCCGAAGGGACGGCCGCCCGTACCGGTGACTTGATGAGCTTCACTCCAGCAGAACGACTGAAAGACGTTCGCAAGAGCGCGACCCGCAGGCTATTCGACAGCGCGCCACCCGGATCGATCAACCTCGGACTCGGCGAGCCGGACTTCCCGACTCCTGAGTTCGTCCAGCGGGCGGCGATACAGGCGATCCAAGAAGGCCGCGTCGGTTACACCGCCAACGCCGGGCTGGTCGAACTTCGTGAGAAGATCGCCGCTTATCACAACGAAGGGCTGGGCGGGAAATCATCACAACCGTACACGTCTGATTCGGTTTGCGTCACGACCGGCGCCGAAGAAGCCCTCTTCGCCGTCGTGATGGCGATGGCCGGTCCCGGCGATGAAGTGCTCTTGCCCGACCCCGGCTTCAACGCCTACCCGACGATCGTCGAGCTGGCCGGCGCACGCGTCACGACGTACCGAATGCCAGCGGCGCGCGGCTTCGCATTCGACCGTGACCTTTTCGTCAGCGCGCTTTCTGACGAGACGAGACTCGTTTTTGTTCTCTCGCCGTCGAACCCGACGAGCCGGACGATCTCGCGCGATGATCTCGCTTTCATCGCCGACCGGCTGCGCGGCCGCAACGTCTGGATTGTGACAGACGAAATCTATCGCGAGCTTTATTTCGATGAGCGGCCCGGCTCGATATCGGAGTTCTACGATCAGACGATCGTCGTCTCGGGCGTGTCGAAGATGATGAGCATGACCGGCTGGCGGCTGGGATGGGCGGCCGGGCCAGAAGAGGTCATCCGTCACGTCACGGTGATGCATCAGTACGTCTCGACATGCGCGTCGAGGGTGTCTCAGAAGGCGGCGCTCGCGGCGTTCACCGAAGAGGGCAGGAGAGCGACCGCCGGGATGCGCGACGAGTTGCGCCGCCGCCGCGATGTGATATCGAGCGCGATCGAGCGGCACGTCAAGCTTCCCTACGTCACCGGCGAGGGGGCTTTCTACGCGATGCTGGACGTGTCGGAGTTCGATCGGCCATCGGAAGAGATCGCGATGGCGTTGCTCGGGTCGCGAGTCATCACGGTGCCCGGCTCGGCATTCGGCGTGGAGGGCGAGGGGCACTTGAGGCTTTCTTTCTGCATCGAGCCGCGCGAGATTGAAGAAGGCGTTCGCCGAATCGCATCGGGCCTCGCGAAGAAAACAGCATGAATCCACGAAGGACACGAAGGAACACGAAGAAAGAACAAACAAACACGAGGGAAAACAGAAGGGCCGGGAAAAACGGACAGTACGAATCCACGAAGGACACGAAGGAACACGAAGAACAAACACGAGTAGCAGAATAGAAGCGCCGGGAAAACACGGCCAGCAGTTCTCCGCGCTACGCATCTGTCTTTTCTTCGTGTTCCTTCGTGTCCTTCGTGGATGATCCAGGGCGGCGCGACCTGAGTCACGGCGCGCCTGGTTTCTTTTCGGCGCGTGAAGGCTCCGAGTCGAGATGCCACTGATCATCGCTCGACTTGACGACGTTCAGGATCACGCCATCCTCGGTCAGCAGCGTGAAGTGGCAGCTTCGATCATTCGAGCCCGCCGCCTCTTTGATTGATGAGCCGAGCAATCGCGCGACGGTGTACGCGCGCGCGCCGTCGATCACGCGGCGGGGATACTCGTCGGCCCGGCTGCCTGCGTAACACTCGACCTGAACTCTGCGAAGCACAGTGACTGAGTTCCCTTCGGGAATGACTACCAGTGCAGGACGATCTTGCCGACCGCCTTGCGCGAGGCGAGGAACTCCATGGCGTCGGCGACCTTCTCCATGTGGAAACGCCCGCCGATCACCGGCCTGAGCCCTCCCGCTGAATAAAGCTGCAGCAGCTCGTTCCAGCCCCGCTCGATCTTCGCCGGATTGTTGTAGCGGTACGATCCCAAATGGAGCCCGACTACGCTGTAGTTCTTCACGAGAACATGATTCGAGACGAAGTTTGAGAACTTTCCGCTGGTGAATCCGACCAGCACCAGCCGGCCTTCGAAGGCTATGCACTTGGTCGAGCGCTCGCCGATCTCGCCTCCGACCGGGTCGTAGATGACGTCAGCGCCGCGGCCGTTTGTTTCGCGTTTCACCACTTCGACGAAGTCCTCGGTTTGATAGTTCAGAGCGACGTCGGCGCCGTTGTCGCGAACGAGCGCGAGCTTCTCATCGGACCCAACAGTGCCGATGATCTTGCCGGCCCCGAGCGCGCGAGCGATCTGAACGGCGGCCAGTCCCACTCCGCCTGCTGCTGAATGAATGAGAACCGTTTCGCCCTTCTGGAGCGCGCCTCGATACGCCAATCCGAAGTATGCAGTCTGATAGACGAGCGGGAACGCGGCGGCGTCTTCGTCGCTCATCGAGTCGGGCATCGGGTGGGTGTATGACTCTTCGGCGATCGCGTACTCGGCGAATCCGCCGACTGGAAGTTGTGCGATGACCCGCTGGCCAACGGAGAAGTTCGTGGCGCCGGGCCCGACCTTCTCGACGGTTCCAGCTATTTCAAAACCCGGCGAGAATGGCAGCGTGGGTTTGAATTGATACTTGCCGGTGATGATGAGAAGGTCGGGGAAGTTCAACCCGGCTGCATTGACCCGCACGAGGACCTGGCCTTCGCCGGGTTGAGGCTGATCGATCTCGTCGACGACCAGGTCGCGCGGCGTACACCACTCGTGCGCACGGATGGCTTTCATTCCTAGCAGGCCCTCCAGGTTAGCGATTGCGCCACAGAGCGCGAGCTATCGTAGCGGACCCGTTGCGCAGGGTCAAACAATGGTTCTGGACAACGGTGTTCTCCGGGGCCCGCTTAATCCGGTGCAGACACGCGACGCAGATGACCGGAAGTGAAACCGAAGCAAGACAGAATTTGGAACGCAATGTTGATCGGATCAGCTCGCTTGGAGTAGTATCGCCGTATGAGCAAAGAGGACCTCACGACACAGCCAACAATCGAAACGGTTCTGGCCAGAATCAACCAGATTGGCGAGCAGATCAATGGCCGGATGGACACGCTGGCGCAGGAAGTGACCGCGCTCCGTCAAGAACTCAAGGAGCGCATCGACGCCCTCCGCCAGGAACTCAACGCGCGCATCGACGCCCTCCGGCAGGAATTGAGAGGCCGGATTGACGTCCTCGACGAGCGAACGAAGCGAATGCTGGACGAGCTCGATTCAATAAAACGAAGATTGCAGATAATGGCCGGTAATGAACTCGAGAGCGGCGAACTGGTCGCCCGGCTTCTGGATCGAATCGAGAGGGTCGAAGCCAAAGTCCCTTGAGTTGCGAAGAAAGGACTGCACTTGAGCCGCGATCCTCGATGATGGTTTCCGAAACGGTTTCCCCTTTGACTGGTACGGGATGTCGTTCAGAAGCAGCCGCGCCCGTCTGTGGAAGACGGATTGACTGATCAGAACTTTGCTCATCAACAGAGGCTTGAATCGCATCTCCTTGTCGCCTTGCGCTGGTCGCGCAGGTTTCCGCTTGGCGCACTCGCGAAAGGATGGAGTCACGCGCGTGCCGGCTTCGCGCGACGAGTTGATAAAGACGCTCTACCTAACCCCGGGAGAGGCACCTGAACGCGCCAGGCTGGACGCAATCGCGGCAGCGGGAACGGGGCGACCAAGAAGAACCGATCGCTGAGGAAGATCGATCGCTAAGAACACTATTCATTGAGATCGGGCTGTTCCGGCGTGCCGTTCAGCAACCGTTTAGCTATGGCCTCGACTACCCCGACATGCACTGCGTTACCGAGCGCGTTGAAGGTCTTTTCTCTTGAGCGCGGTAACTTGTGATCATCTCCGAACCCTTGGAGTCTGAGCCCCTCAGTACGAGTCAAGAATCGACGCTTGGGCCCGAGTATCGGGATTTGGGTGCTCGTCATGGCGACGAGCGATGGCGATGTTGAGTATCTTTTGACTCTCAATCCAGAAGGCCTAAACTGGAGCACGTGCCTCCATAGATCGCGATCCTCTCCTTGGCAATTCCATTCGAGCTTGCGAAAAGAAGCCGGGAAGGTTCGCAGTTTTTCGATCCATGCGTCAGAGAAGTAATCCCGATATCTCCGAAACCACTCGCGGTTCTGACGAATGAAGTCAATTTTCCAGTCAGGAAACTCTCCTTCTGCGACCCGCGCATAATTGGGCAGCAGATCCATAAGCTGAGAGCGTGTAGCTGCACCATTAGAGGCGGAGTCGTTTGATGAGTGTCCGTTTAGACATCTTCTTAGCTCAGCCAACGGCGCGACATGTGGGGTGTAATGCTCAAAAGGATAGGTCGCATCGATCTCATCGCCCCAAATCGGGAAGGACGGGAGCGGTACGTCGTCTTCAGGAAGCTCCGCTAGCAGAGAGTTCCAATGCTCAATGCAGTCCCGCTGACTCTCGGTTAGTCGCGTCTCCTCGCGATCGAGTCTACTCAGCTCTCTTGCCGGCTGCACAATCGAAGCAAGGCTGGTGCGGCGATGGCGGTCAATATCAGGAAACGGATTCGACGGAAGCTTACCCTGTCTTGCGACGACGTAAAATCGCTCTCGCGAATGTGGGTATCCAAGATGATGCGGAGAGATGAGTCCCAGGCCCCCAGTAGTAACGTGCTCTGTCCCGCGCACATCGTATCCAAGTACCTCAAGGCTCTCTTTGACGATGCGCCACGTGCGCCCGTTGTCGTGTCGTTCGAAGTTTCCAACGTTCTCAAGAATCACGTATTCAGGCCGGCGCTCTTGAAGTATGTACACGATCTCGTCGAAGAGCGTACCGCGCGTATTATCAAGGGTCCCACGCTGCGTTCCTGACTTTGAGAACGGTTGACACGGGAATCCGGCACAGAGAATGTCGTGAGGAGGAACCTTGTCCTTGTTATCTCGGATGTCCCCGGAAGTGACCTTAGCGGCGTCAGAAAAGTTCCTTCCGTAAAGTTCGCGAAGCTCGTCATCGATCTCAGATGCGAATACGCACTCGTGTCCTAGTCGCTTCAGCGCGACGTGAAATCCGCCGAGTCCCGCGAATAGATCTGCAAACCTCATATCCCCTTCAGCCTCGCTGCTCCCGCTTTCTTGCACGTCTGACCTTCGAATTCAGCCTAGAATCAACAACCTTCTTTATCAGTCTTGCCCGGCTCGTTGCATCGCGCAGAATATCTGTCTCCCACATCCTCACCACCCGCCAGCCGTTCTGTTTGAGAACAGAGGTAATGCGAACGTCGCGCTTAATGTTAGCCGCGATCTTGCGTGTCCAGTATTCGGCGTTGGTACCTCGATCAAGGTTACATCGTAGGCGCCTCCAATTGCGACCATGCCAGAAGTCGCCGTCGCAAAAGACTACGACTCTGGCTCGCCTGAAAACCAAATCCGGCGTTCCTGGTAGATCCTTCACGTGCTTCCGATAGCGCAAGCCGATACGCCACAACTCGCGCCGGAGCAATAACTCGTGCCAAGTGTCAACGCGCTTGTTGCCTCTCTTAGCTTTGGAGCTGTTCACTGATGCTGGGCGGAGTCCGTCGAAGGAAGGGGGTCGTGCCATCACGCGACTCTGTGTGAGAGCGTTAAGAGTGTATACGGAGGCGAAGAAATCCCCAAGCGCGCGAGGCTATATCTCGATATCGGCAAGCGTCTGTCTCATCCAGGTGTTCAGTTCGTCCGCAAGCTCTCCATCATCTGTCCCCGCCCCAAGCAGATTCACGATCCTTGCGCGATCGAAGATCAAGCCCTTGTCTTTAGTTTTTTCGTGCCACTCGTTTTCCTTTACAATGCCGGGAATCGCGAAGGCAGGAATTGGAGCCGAGCTCCAGTGGATATACTCACGCCAACTATCAATCGGAACAGGAGCCTTATTCTTCCAGTCGCGCCCGGCAGTACACTGCAGCAGCATGACGATCTGGCCCGATCTACCTTCAGCGAATGGGATCCACCCAATGACATCCACTCCGCGATCATTGAACTGGGCTCTCGGGGCTTCAATGAACTTTTCGCCGAGGTCGTCGGCCGCTTTCTTGATCTTGCGCTTGATCTGTGAGTCTTCATCGTCTTCGTCGGGGAGGTCTGAGGGCCAGCCAAAGACAAAGGCATTGCCGGAAAGATATCGTTCAACAGCTTTGCACGTGATTCGCTCAAAAAGTCTGGCAGGGTATCGCGTGACTCCCTGCACACCGAAGAGCGACCAAAGCAAACAAGCAACGTACTCGGCAGAGCACTCAGTCCCCTGTCGCGGCTCAACCGTGCGATCGCGGACTTCGAAGCAGGGGTTTTGGTAGAGGCGATGGCGGTACTCTAGCTCTCGCCAAACACTACTGACGAATGTCTCACTCGGCTCCTCACCCGCGACGCTTTCAATCACAGCCGTAGTTGCTGCTTTGGACAGCGCGTCTCCAGAAGCAGCGACACTTAACTCAAGCCAGTCAGCGACTCGCAGCACGGAACTGGGATCCGGTAGTTCAATCATTTTCCTCTCGCACAGTCTTCAGTAAGCTTTTTACTGTTTGCTCGCACTTCTCTACCTGGCCAATCACTTCAAACGTCTTGTGCCGGTGTGCTATTCCAAGCGCCGATTCAAGCTTAGAGTTTGCAGTCGCTAGATATCTGAGAACCATCTTCTCTTCGCCATCCGTCCGATCATATGCGCCACCGAGATCCCTAGTGCCTTCCAAGTATTCTAACGCCTCGGCACTCGTGACGATATGAGTCAAATAATTAGTGATGTCTCGAGACTCCTTAATGACGGGCGAGTATCTACCGTCTCCAAATACCCACGATATCAGGTTCTTCAAGTTGCTCGAGTGATCTTGGGGAACGGGTTCACCGAAATCGGTATCTGCTGTCTTCTTGGGCAGGCCTAGAAAGCGCTTAATGTTGCCTTGTCCCACAGCAAGCAGCAACAGAGAGAAATCTTTTTGGGCCTTTCTAAGGTCGAGATCGTATGCGTCTGCGGCCTGTTCAAGCATCCTGTAGCAGAGATAATTCTTGTTGACTGATCCTTGTTTGTCGCCCATCGACTCGCCGACTTCCTTGAGCGAACGACCTTCCTCCTCGACCATTTTGGCGATGTAACGCGCTTTTGCATAAGACTCCCACTTCTGGATGCCCACGATATGGCGCACGCCCAAGTACGGGATGACTTCGGCTCTGGTTGCGTAGACTATGGCCGGGAGCACGCGCAGATCATCTGTAACCTCATCCGAGATGCTTGGCCAATGCTTGATCCGGAGCTCAGTTCGTCGTCCAGCGTCGAGAAGAAGCTGGGCTGTGGCGAGCCTTCTGTTTCCTTCGACCACGGTGAACTGAGTGCTGTCTTTATCAATGAACTTTCGGAACTCCGGTGAATTCGGATCAGCCTTCTTCAAACCGGCGGGCAGTTTCTGCGGAATAGCGACCAACGGCTCTTCGTCAAAGTAGCCGTTCCTTGCCATTGACTCAGCGAGTTCATCCAGAAAGAACTTTTCGTAAAGGGTGCGCCGTAAGTCTGGCTCCGTCTTGCCCTGTGCTTCTTCCGGCAGTCTCGGATTCTCGCTATCGAGATGAAGCTGCGTTATGCGAAGATCCAACTGTGGTCGTTTTCTGCCGTGGCCTGAAATCTCCGCCTTAGCCATGGTTAAAAGCCTCTCTCTAGGTTCTGACCCAGTCTGCGCTGTTCAATACAAATGTGATCTTCTTGAACCTCTTGTGAGGCGTCTCGAAAGATAGACCAACTGGCGATCTCAATCAAGGCTCGCTTCTACTGCTGTCGAAAGAATCCGTCGCTTTGATACCCGCATGGGATGGCACATGGCCATCGCCGACGCTCACTCCCCGAGCACTTGATCCAACCGGTCCATCAAATCATCAACCCTGCTCGCGAATTACGCACAGGGGTGGGGCGATGAAGATCGGCATTCCTCGTTTCAAAGCTCCGGGCGCGAGGGCCCCTCAAATCGGCCCCGCGTCGCGTGGTTAGTCAGGATAGCCAAAGCTGTACGCCTGCTAATCCCGCACCGCATAATGGAAGAAAGCTCGAAGCACCGCCGTCTAAGAGGCGATTCAAACTCAGAAAGGAGCTTCGAGATGTTCAATAGACCAGTAGTCAAGCTTGGTGTGTATGGGGCGGCGATCGTTCTCGCTGTCGCACTGGTTTCGCCGGCGCTCGCGGGTGGGTTTCAGATCGCGATCGAGACGCCGGGTTCCTCAAATGATCCGCTGCTGAAGGAAGCGGTGCTTGTCGTCCGGACCTTCGGATGTCACGTGCCTACTGCGGCCGCGTTGTCGGGCACTGCCGAGGGCCTCGTCAACGGTCAGCGCAAATCGGTCGCGCTCGAGTTCAAGCCGACCTCCGAAGGCGTTTACGCGATCCGGCAGCAGTGGGCGGGCGAAGGCGCGTGGGTGCTGGCCATCACCGCGCGCTACAGCGGCATTACCAGCAGCGCGCTGGTCGAGCTCGGCCCGAACGGCAACGTCCGCTTGATCGAACGCAGCGCAGGCGGTAAGCAAGTCCCGACTCGAATCGTCCAACGAAAGCTCAGCACGAGTGAGATCGACACCGCGCTCAAGACGCTTGCAGGCGGAGGCACAGTGATCGGGCTTGCGATGGACCCGGCGGACTCGTCGAGTTCCAGTGCGGAGGGCCGGATCGTCGCGGCTCTTGCGGCGATGTTCTTCGTCGCGGGATCAGTTGTGCTGACAAGGAAGCTGCGCGCGCGGTCGTGAACGATTACTCGGCGCGGGACAAAGTCGCACGAGGCCAACACGTATCATGGTTCGCGAGTTTCGCGAAGCCCGCCGGCGAGCGGGCCTTCTTTTTTTGTCGTCACCTCTCTTCACCTTGAAGACGCGCGGTGCCTCCGCGTATAGTGGCCGAGACCTGAAGGAGGGACGATGAGGCGCAGTCTTCTGGCATTGTGTTGCGTTTGGCTTCTCCTGGGTGCGAGTTGTAAGTCCGAGTTGACCCGCACCCATGACGGCGTCGACGTCACTCTGGTGTCGTTGAAACGAGCGAAGGAGTTCACCGTTCCGGGAACGTTGAATTCATTCGTCAGCAATCCGGGAACCGAACTTGCGATTGTGAGCGTCAAGGCAACGAAAGAGATGAACACCGACGGTTTGAAGCTCCAGCTCCGCGACGCCGGCAGCCGGTCCCACGACGCGATTTTCCATCAGGTGTTCAACTTCGAAGACAAACATGCCGAGATCGAAATCGTCTTCGAGGTACCTGAAGGATCCAATCTGGTCTCCTTCTCGCTCGGCTCCGCGTCATTCGATTTGAGTAAGCTGCCTCGCTGACGGTCGGTGCCCACATCTTTCGGTTTCACCAGAGCCTTCGCTCTTAGCGTTGGCTCCCCTCGCGTTCAGTCACTTGTGAAACAATTTGCACTCTCACCCCGAACTTGTTACGTACTATTCGATGGTGGGGTGGGAAGGAACCTACGGCTTGGAATTACGAGGCGCGGACCCGGCTGAGCACGTGCTGGCCAGGTCGGCAGAGGGCGA
>Ga0209640_10004152_pt1 | contig 12732 bp, 11 predicted proteins | sample RifCSP10_1_FD_184018 | JGI IMG/M metagenome (GOLD analysis project Ga0209640, IMG submission 184018) | Soil microbial communities from Rifle, Colorado - Rifle CSP2_sed 10_1 (SPAdes) (version 2) | ecosystem: Environmental > Terrestrial > Deep subsurface > Rock core/Sediment | place: Rifle... | reverse complement strand
CAGGTAGGGCAGGCCGACGAAGGGCTCGGCCCTCACGAGGTGGAGCGGCAGGCCGGCCCCGCGGAGCCTGGCGAGGGCAAGGAAGGGAATGGCGGCGTTGCCCTCGAGCGCGGCCTTGGTGTCCGAGTCGAATGGACGGGCCACGTCCACACCCAGGCGGCACGCCTCAAGGTCTTGATGCCCGGCGGATTGATCAGGGTGATCATGGCCGTTGATCTACGGTGGCACGAACCGGGCGAACCCCCGGGTGCCTCAGGACCGAACCGCAAGGCCTGAGATCATGGGGCCCTACGCCCGAAGCTCCAATGCGTTGGACAGCGGGGGGGTCTCGTCGGGCCTCGAAAACGCGGGGAAACTCACGTGTTCGCGGGGTCCGGGCGGCCCCTTCAGCGCCCCGCGACCGCCCGGACAAGCGCGATCTCGCGCGCCACCAACGCCGAGAGGTCGTAGCGTTCTACGATCATCTTCCTCGCTGCCTCCCCGAGCCGCGCCGCCAGCGCCGGATCGTCGAAGATCCGCCGCAGGCGCGCAGCCAGCTCCTCCGGGCGGTGCGGGTCGAAGAGAAGCCCGGTCTCCCCGTCGGTGATGAGCGCTCGGTTGCCCGCACAGTTTGAGGCCACGCACGGCAGCCCGCAGGCCATGGCCTCGAGGAGAACCTTCGGATGCCCTTCCGTGAACGAGGCCAGAACGAAGACGTCCGACGAGCCATAAACCGCCGGCAGCTTGGCCTGCTCGACCACCCCCAGAAATTCCACGGGCGCACTCTGTGCCTTGGCTTGGGCGTCGAGGTCGGCGCGAAGTGGACCGCTGCCCGCCAGCCACAACGTGGCGCCGGCCGAGGCTGTCGCTTCAACCACGATCTGGAGATTCTTTTCCGGAGAAAGCCGGCCGACATACAGGATTCGACGGCCGCGGGCACGCTCGGCGTCCCCGGGCCGGAAGAGCCGGAGGTCGACGCCGTTCGGGATGATCTCCACTCGAGGAGCCAGCCTCGCGGCGCGCGCCCGCAACTCCTCCGTGGTGGCGATGACGGCCGCGGCGTGGCGGAGGCCGAGGCGCTCGACCACGGCTTTGAGCACGCGCTTGGGCCCGGGTTGAGAGAGCTGGCCGTACCAGAAGCCGTATGTCGTGACGTACGGTATGCCGAAGCGCCTCTTGGCCCGGAGCGCCGGGATGACGCCCGTGATCTGGAATACACGAAGGACGCGGCAGCGTCGGAACTCCGTCGCATGCGCCCCGACCATGGTCACGGCGCGGCGGCCGCGGCTCATGGGCCGCCCCGGCGCGAGCACGCGGACGCGCTCGAGCAGAGCCGGCTCGCTCGTGAACTCGTCAAGCGACTCCGCGAGGTAGCTGAAGTAGCAGACCTCGCCGAAGGCGTCGGCATAGGGTCGCATGTAGCCGTCCAGGATCCGGGACCGCTGGCCGGTCTCGGCCAGGGCCCGGATCCCACTGCCGAGCGCGGGCAGGAGGCCGACCGCCATCAGCGCCGCTTTCTCGCCACGACCCTGAAGCCCGTGCTCTCCTCAGGCCGGCGGACGGCCGCCTCCCGCTTCCAACGGCTCAGGCGTTCGTAGAGACCGAGCGAGAGCCCACCCAGGGCGTCGATGGCTCCAGCCCACGGCGTGTCGAGGACCACGGGCATCACCGGGCCGTCGGGCTCGAATCCCGCGGCCGTCAGCTCGGCCAGGAACTCCGACTGCGTGTACTCGATCTTGTGATCGGGGTCCGAATAGGAGAAGAGCCCCGCCTCGCGAAGCGTCTGCCGCCACCGCGTCTCACGGTTCGGCCCGGAGACAAGCAGCCGGCCGTCGTCCTTGAGCACCCGATGGATCTCCCGCAGCACCCCGACCCGCGGCACCAGGTGCTCGATCACGTCGAGGAAGAGCGCGGCGTCAAAGGCGCCGTCGGCGAAGGGAAAGGTGCCCGTGATATCCCACGCGAACACGCGGGCGTTTCGAAGCCCGAGCTCGCGGATGGTGCTGGCGGCGACAGGCAGCTGCCGCAGGTCATAGTCCATGCCCACGATCGAGCGGCACCGGATCGCCGCGCGCGCGAGATGGGCGCCGTTGCTGCAGCCGACGTCGAGGACGACCTTGGTGTCCGAGAGGTGCGGCAGGTACCAATCGTGCCACGGGTCGTCCACGAGATGCTTCGGGTGGATCGCGTAGGGCCGCTTCCCGGTGAGCCGCACGAGCCGCACGCCGAGCGCCTTGCCCCGGCGGTTGCCGAGATCGAGCGCGCGCACCAGTAACCGATTGAGCGCGTTCACGGCCGCCGGCCCGGTCGGTGCCGCCATGCTTCGATCGCGTCCTGATACACCTTGCGCGTCTCGTCCACGCAGCGGGACCAGCGGAAGAGCCGATCCACGCGCTCCCTGTTGGCCCACCCGAATTTTTCCCGCAGCGCGGCGTCGCCGAGCAGCTGAAGCAGCCGTTCGGCGAAGGCGTCGGCTTGCTCAGGAGGGCAGAGGAACCCGCCCTGCCCCTCCACCACGAGCTCCGGCAGGGAACCGCGGTCCGAAGTGACCACGGGCAGTCCAACCGACATAGCCTCCGCCACGGAGAGGCCGAAGCCTTCCATCGCCGATGGGAAGAGGAACACGTCGGCGAGGTTGAAGTGGTCGACCTTGTCATTCTCCGGCACGTATCCGGTGAAGACCACATGCCCATCCAGCCCGAGCCGGCTCACGCGGCCGCGCAGCGGCTCGAGGAGGGCCCCGCCACCCGCCACGACGAGGCGCGCGCCAGGATTGCGGGACACCACCTGCCGCCACACGTCGAGGAGCAGGAAGAGGTTCTTTCGCGGCTTGAGCCCTCCCAGGAAGAGCACGACCGGGCGGTTGCGGAGGCCGTAACGCTCGAGGAGATCGGTTCGCGGCTGGCGCGGCTCGAAGGCGGGATCCACTCCGTAGTACACGACCGAGACATGATCCACCCGGGTTCCGAGCTCGGCCTGAAGCTGGCGCCGGGCGAACTCGCTGCCCACCACGACCCGATCGGAGCCCTCGACGACGCGCTTCTCGATGACCCGGTTGAAAGGGCTCGGATCCAGGTGGTGGTGGTGGGACACGACCGGAACGTCGAGGCCGTAGTGGCGGCGCGCCCAGAGCGCCGACGGGCCGATGTAACGCAGCGAGTGCACGCGCAGGAGGTCGAAGCGCGCCGATTTCCACACGCGTTGGATGGCGCGCGGCACGACGAACGGCGCCACATACCACCGGAGACCGCGCGCGATCGGGAAGCGGTGAACCGTCCAGCTCGGGACACCCTCCGGGTGGCGCCTGCCGCGCGCCAGGATGATGTCGAGCTGGACGCCGGCGCGGCCGAGGCGAACCAGAAGCTCGCGCTCGTACGTCTCGCCACCGGATGTCGTTTCCGGGGAGAGGCCACAGTGGGGTGTACAGATCCGCATGGCGTGCGTCACCGGGTGGCGACGATCAGGTAGCCGCCCACGAAAGCCGCGAAATCGGAGCGCCGCACGCGCGGCAGGGTGTCGAGGCGCGCCAGCAGATCGAGCGCGGGAAAACTGAGATAGCCGACCCACCGCAGCGGCCGGGGCGCCCCGAGCACGAGGAAGCGGAGCAGCGCGGCCAGGTGCGTGAAGTACCCGCCCTGAGCCTCGATTCGCAGGGGTGTGAGCCCGGCCTGTGCCAGGAGGCGGCTCCACATGCTTCGCGTGTATCGCCCATAGTCGTCCGGGTCGCCATGGATCCGCTCGAGGAACGGGACCGTGATCACGAGTGACCCGCCCGGACGGAGGACCCGCCGGCACTCTCCGAGCGCCCGCATGACGTCCGGCACATGCTCGAGAATCTCCGTGGCCTTCACGGCGTCGAATGCGGCGTCCCTGAACGGCATGTCCTGGACGTCGGCGGCAACGTGTGGCCGCCTCGCGCACTCGATGTCCGCGACGATCCAGAGCGCGGACGGCGGCGGGCGAAACACTCCGCGCTGGCGCGCGCCGCCGATGTCGAGCACCCGGCCGACGAGCGCTGGGGCCACCGAGGCGAGGTCCGCGTCCACGCGCTTGCGCCGGTAAGAGGCGCCCAGATAGTACCCGAGGCTCACGGCGATTCTCCGAGCACCGACGAGTAGATCCCCAGGAGCTCGCCGACCAGTGCCTCTTCGTTGAAGAGCACATCGGCCCGCTGGGCGGCCGCCCGCCCCATGGCGGCGCGGCGGGCGGGATCCAGCAGGAGCTCCGACACGGCCTTGGCGAGCGCCTCCGGGTCGCGCTTGGGCACGAGGAGCCCGGTCACGCCGTGCTCGACCACCTCGGGCGTGCCTCCCACGGCCGTGGCCACCACGGGCCGGCCGAACCGCATCGCCTCGAGGAGGACGCGGCTCAGCGGCTCAGGCCACATCGACGGCACCACGATGACATCCGCCGCGCGGTAGAGCGCAAAGAGCCGCTCCTGCGGGATCGAGCCCAGGACATGAAGGTCGGGGCTGCTCGGCACCCGAACTTCTCCCTTGCCCGCCATGACGAAGCGCACGCCGGGCACGGCGGTTCGCACGCCGTCCAGGCTTTCGAGGAAAACCGTGGCCCCCTTACCGAGCGAGAGCTTACCGGCGTAGAGCACGAGCGGTGCGGCGCCGACGCCGAGCGATCGGCGCGCCGCTTGAACCTCCTCGTCGCTTGGTAACCCCTGCCTCGGCGGCGGCAGGCTGTGGACGATGCGGGTCTTCCGCCGCGGCACGAGGCGCTCCGGGTACACGGCGAGGACGCCGTGACTCACGCCGAGGATGATCCGCGCGTGGCGCAGCGCCATTTGCCTGAGCTTGACATCCCACCACGCCCACAGCGAGGCGGCCTGGACGCGGGCGCGATGGAAGACGCCCGACCCGGCATGGTAGTGGCGGAGGTGGAATGGCACGCAGCGCCCGAGATACTGCCGCGTCGAGCAGTCAAGCGTTGTCCAGTCCTCGAAGAGCGAGCAGAGGCCGAGCGGACAGGCCAGCCCGAGGTCGCGGATGGTGACGACGACGGGCGTCCCGAGCGCGCCCCCGGCGAGAACCGCCGCCGGCAGCGCCGCTTTCCCCTGGGCGTGGATGAGCGCGGCGCCCGCGGCCCGGGCCGCGCGATGGATCTGCCAGCCAAAATAGAGGTAGAAGAGAGGGTTGCGATGGAAGATTCCGCGGACTTCTCCCTGTCCCGGCGACAAGCGCACCGGGAAAGGGATGCGAATGATGGACACGCCGTCCCGGCGCTCCCGCGCGGGAGCGCCATAGTTCGGCGTCACCACCGTGATGGCATGACCGCGGCGCGCCAGCGCCCCCGCCCAGGCCTCCGTCGTCCACTCGGCTCCTCCGGGAGCGAACGGTGGATAGTACTCGCAAGCGAACAGGACGGAGGTCACGGCTTGCGCGCCACGATTTCGATGAACGGCGACACTCCAGAGAGGCGATAGTAGAGCCCGAGGACACCCCGGAACGGCCCCACGCTTTCGCGCGGCCGATCGTCGCCGCCGTGGAAAGCCAGTGCCATGACGCCGGCGGCCCGGAACGCTCGCCGGAGGCCGGCCGGGGTCAGGCGGCGCAGCGTGGCGAGATAGGCGGTTGGCCGACCGCGCAGCCGCAGATAGAGACGGCCGAGCGTTCGAGGCAGGAACGGCGCCCAGAGAAGCTTGTAGTGGCCCTCATACCACGACCATGCGTTGGGCGTATGGACGTAGACCACACCGCCTGGGCGCGTCACCCGGACCATCTCGCGCACCGATGCCTCCACGGAGTCCACGTGCTCGATCGCGGAGAAGCAATACACGAGGTCGAAGGTCCCCTCCGCGAAGGGCAGTGCCTCGGCCGCCGTGCGCACGAAGCGGCCGCGGCCCGCGTCCAGGTGCTTGAGCGCGCAGATATCCACGGCGTTCGGGTCGGCGTCGATGCCGACACTGAGCGCCGCTGTCTCAGCGGCCACAATGGTGAAGCCGCCCGTGCCACACCCCACGTTGAGGATGCGGCCGTGGAGCGGACCATCACCGATCAGGCGGCGCAGACGCTCGAGTCGGGCACTCTCGGCCCGTTCCTCCTGCCCTCGGAGATCCACCAGGACCGGCCAGTCGGGGATCCCGAGGACGTCCCGATAGTAGGTGGTGTAGTAACGCCGGAGACGGTCCTGGAGCTCGAGGTCCGCGCTCACGTCAGGCGCAAGCGCAGCGCTTCAACAACGGCCCGGCGCTCGTCGGGTGAGATCCCTACGGAACACGGCAGGGACAGACCCCGCTCGTACAACCGCGGCGCGACCTCCAGACGGTAGGTCTGGGCCCGGGCAAAGAGGGGCTGAAGGTGGAGAGGACGCCAGACCGGACGCGCCCCGATGCCATCCGAGGTGAGCCGGCGCAGGAGGGCCCGCACGTCGGGACAGCGGCGCTCGTCGAGAAGGACGGACGTCATCCAGTAGGTCGAGCGCCCCCACGGCGCCTCGCTTACCACCGCAACACCGGGCACGCCGGCGAGCGCCTCGCGGTAGTGCGCCGCGGTCTCGCGCTTCGCTTCCACGAAGCCATCCAGCTGCTCGAGCTGCGCGACACCAAGAGCCGCCTGGAGATTCGTGAGCCGATAATTGTAGCCCGTCTCCTCGTGGATGTACTCGATGGCATCCGTGCGCGCCTGCGTGGTGAGCCGCCGCACGCGCGCCGCCATCTTGTCGTCGCGAGTGAGCACCATGCCGCCGCCGCCGGTGGTGATGATCTTGTTGCCGTTGAAGGACAGACAGCCCATGAGCCCGTCGCAGCCGACGGCCCGGCCACGGTAACGGGCGCCGAGAGCCTCGGCGGCGTCCTCGACCACGGCCAGCGGGTAGCGACCCGCGACGTCGAGGACCGCGTCCACGTCAAAGGGGTGGCCGTAGAGGTGCACGGGCAGGACGGCGCGCACGATACGCCCCGTCGCCCGGTTGACGACCTGCCCGTCCTTGATCGCGCACTCGCGCGAGAGGAAGTCGGCCATCTTGCCCGCGTCCAGCCCCCAGGAAACGTCTTCCGAGTCGAGGAAGACCGGCTGCGCCCCGCAATAGGAGACCGCATTGGCCGTCGCGATGAAGGTCAGCGCGGGCACCAGCACCTCGTCGTCGGGCCTCACGCCCGCGGCCAGCAGCGCGACATGGAGGGCCGCCGTGCCATTGACCGTCGCGACGGCGTGAGGCACGCCGACATAGGCGGCCACCTCCCGCTCGAAGCGGTCCACGAAGGGGCCAACCGAGGACACCCAGTTGGTGTCGAGGCATTCCTTGAGGTACTTCCACTCATTGCCGGCCAGGTGCGGCACCGCGTTCGGGATGGCGCGCCGGGGCTCCATCAGCGCGTCCCTCTTTCCCGCACGAGCCAGTCGCGATACCAGGCGACGGTATCGCGCACCCCCGCCTCGATGGGCACCTTGGGCATGAAACCCGTCAGCGCCCGCAGGCGCCCGATGTCCGGGCAGCGCCGCGCGACCGAGCCCAGCGGAGCCGGGACGCGATCGAGCGCGGGCTCGAAGCGGGCTTCCTTGAGCACGAGGCGCGCGAGATCTTCGATCACGGTCTCCTCGCTGTCATTGCCGATATTGACGATGCGCCCCCAGGCAGGCTCGGCCGCCATGAGCCGCAGCATCGCCTCCACGGCGTCCGACACGTGGCAGAAAGCGCGCCGCTGGTCGGCGCCGTAGAGGCGGAACGGGTTCTCGCGACGAAGCGCGCGCAGCGCCAGCTCCGGAATGACGTGGTCGGCGCCCATGCGCGGGCCGTAGACATTGTGAAAGCGGCCGATCACGGCGCTGAGCCCGCGGGCGCGCGCCGTGTGGACCACGGCGGCCTCCCCCAGGATCTTGCTCGCGGCATAGGCGAAGCGCGGCGCGCGAATGTCCTCGACGGACAGCGGCACGTCCTCGGGCGTCGGCACGGGCACCGTGCCCGCCGTGACACCGCCCGCGTAGGTCTCGCTGGTCGAGGCGAAGAAGAGCACGCCGGATTCGGGCGCGATCCAGTCGAGCAGATGCATCAGGGCCAGCGTATTGGTGCGCACCACGCGCGCCGGGTCGGTCTCGACATTGCGCACGCCCACCACGGCCGCGAGCATGTACACACCGTCCCACCCCCGCGGCAGCTCCGCGAGCGCGGCCGGGCGCGTGAGATCCGCCTGCACGAAAGTGATATTCGGCCGCGCGCAGAGCGATTCGATGTCGCGGTCGCGGCGGCCGCGCGAGAGGTCGTCCACGAGCGTCAGCGCATGCCCCTCGCCCGCCAGTCGCAGGGCCAGGTGATAGCCGATGAAGCCCGCCCCGCCCAGGATCAGGGTCCTAGGCATAGCCTATCCCCGCGTAGGACACCCCCGCCCCGCGCACCATCTCCTCGTCGAGGATGCGCCAGCAGTCGTAGAGCACGGCCGGGCGACGCAGTTTCGGCAGGAGCCGCCCCAGGTCGAGCTTCGCGTACTCGGGATGGTTGGTGATGATGAGGACGGCGTCGGCGCCGTCGAAGGCCGCCTCGGGGCTCACCGGCTCAGCGCCGAGGCTGCGGATGACATCGGCCGCGACGAGGTAGTCGTGCCCCCGGAGCTCGAGCCCCGCCGCTCTCAGGAGCGGCAGCATGGAGACGATGGGCGTGCCGCGCATGTCGTCGGTAGGCGGCCAGCCCTTGTAAGCCCAGCCGAGCACGGCGAGCCGGGCGCCCTCGGCGCTTCCCCGCGCCTGGCGGATCATGCCGATCAGGCGCTCGGCCACGTGCACCGGCAGGTGCTCGTTGAGCCCTCGGGCCTGGCCCACGAGCCACGGCGTGTAGCCCGCCGCGCGCGAGGCGCCGATGAGGATATAGGGATCCTTGGACAGGCACGCGCCGCCGACGAAGCCCGGCTTGGCGAGGTCCGGGCGCGGGTACTCGAGGTTGGCCGCGCGGATCACCTCGAGCGGATCGAGCTGCCAGCGCTCGGCCATCAGCGCGACCTCGTTGCCGTAGGAGTAGATGAGATCGGTGTGACAGTTATTGACGAGCTTGACGAGCTCGGCCGCCTCCAGCGAGGAGACTTCGACGACACGCTTGGTGACACGGGCGAAGAGCGCCGCCGCCGCCCCGCGGCCGTCCCCGTCGAGGCCGCCCACCACCTGCGGCAACTCCTCGAGCTCGCGGAGCGCCTGTCCCTGGATGGTCCGCTCGGGTGCGAAGGCCAGCCGGGCCCGGCCCCAGCGCGCGAGAAGCTCGGGCAGCACGATCGAGCGGGTCGCGCCCACCGGCACGGTGCTCCTGACGATGACGGCCGTATCGGACGCGCAGCGTAGGGCGACGTGGCGCGCGGCCGCGCGAAGATTGCCGAGCTCGGGCGCCTGCGTGTCGGGATTGACCGGCGTCGAGACGCAGATGATCGCGGCCTCGACCCCGCCCTGCGGCAGCTCGGAGCCGATGTGGAGGCGCTCGCCGAGAAAGGCGCGGACGCCTTCCTCCACGCCGGGCTCGAAGAGGTGCGGCCGGCCCTTGCCCAGCGCGTCGAGGACGGCCGCTGAGGTGTCCACGCCGTGGACGGTGAAACCCTTGCGCGCCAGCGTCACCGCCAGCGTCAGCCCGACATAGCCCAGCCCGACGACACCCACGGTCTTCAATCGAGCAAGCCTTCGGCGACGTCGCGGTTGGCCTTCTCGAGGTCGTGGAGCCGTCCGACGTCCAGCCAGTACTCGCGGATCAGGTGCGCGGCCACCACGCGCCCCCGGTCGACCAGCGTCCGGATCATGTCGGTGGCGTCCCAGTACTCTCCCGCGGGGATCAGATCGATGGCCGACGGGTCGAGAAGGTAGATCCCCGCGTTGACCGGGAACTCCTTGCGCGGCTTCTCCTCCACCCGGGTCACGCGCCCGTCGTGAAGCGTGAACTCGCCGTAGGGGATGTCCACCTGGTGGATGGACACGCCGACCGTCATCGTCGCGTTCTCCTGCTGGCGGTGGAACTCCCACATGGCGCGGAAGTCGCACGTGGTCAGGATGTCGGCGTTCACCACGAAGAAGGGGCCGTTGAGGCGGCCGCGCAGGAGAGTCAGCGCCCCCATGGTCCCAAGCGGCTTGGGCTCGAGCGCGTAGTCGATGCGAACACCAAGGTGGGCGCCGTCGCCCAGGCGCGCCCGGATCATCTCCGACTTGTGGTGGAGCGCGATCGTGATGTCGCCGATGCCCGCCTGGCGCAGCCGCTCGATCATGATCTCGATCAGCGGCTTGCCGCCCACGGCGATGAGCGGCTTGGGCGTGGCCTCCGTCAGCGGCCGGAGCCGCCGGCCCTCGCCGCCCGCCATGATCACGGCCGGGACCGGCAGCGGCGGGAGCGCAATCTGTTCCTCGAGGAACAGCACGTCGACGAGGTGGCGGCCGGCGTCCACGATCGGCAGGTGGCGTATGCCACGGGCAAGCATAAGCTCCACGGCGGCGGCGCGCCCCAGCCCAGGCGGCGCTGTCACGGGACGTGGGTTCATGATGTCGGCCACAGCGCCATCGAGAGGAACGCCGCGCAGGAGCGCTCGCCGGACGTCGCCGTCGGTCACCATGCCCGCCAGACGGCCGTCGGCCTCCACGACCAAGACCGCCTGGCGGCCGTTCTTCGTGATGGCCTCGAGGGCCTCACGCAGGGTGGCCCGCGGGCTTGTTACGAGATTGGGGTTCACCGTAGAGGGTCCGCCATAGGGAAGTCCTTAATGATACGGACTTTCAGGGACTTACGCAAATTCGAGGACGCCTTGGTACTGGACCAAGTTGCGGGGAACGGTGCTTGGCGGTCAGGGCCAGGATTGGGTAGAGCAGCCCCTCGCCACGCTTCGGCACATGGCGCTCCACTTTCAGGATGACTGGCTCTCCTAACGTCGCTTCCCGACCTTCTTAACCTTCCTCCGGGCCGCCTTGGGCTTCTGGCGGCCCTTCCAATCTCTCGGCTGGGGTGTCTCTAGGAAACTACGGAGAGTTTCTGCAGGCGTCAATCCAGAGAGAGAGAAATGGGGCGGGCCATCAAGCGGCGCGGAGCCTCAAAAAGATAACGTTGTTGTCGTCGAAGGTGTAATAGAGCCAGACCCTAGGCAGCCCAGAGAAGTCAGCAATAGGCAGAAACCAGATGACTGAGCCCTGATCAAGCTGAGTGCCAGCAAGGGGCTCGCGACATAAAACCTCGACAGCCCCGTCCACGAATTCATCCGCTCGGCGCGCGTCCGGTCCCACAAGTCGCTTTAGGTCAGCCTCGAATTCGAGATTGAACCAAACCGTTCTAAGCCGTTGGCTGGACATCCTTGAGGCACTGTCTCGCGAACTGCTCTAGATTCAGGCCCCACTCGCGCTCACTGTCCGTTGGCGGTCGCGTCCCAACCAGGGCCGTTGAGTATGAAATGGTTTCGCGTCGCTTTGCGGTGCGCCATCCCACTACCCGATGAGAAAACCCACTGATCTCATCCGCTGTTCTGCCCCACCACGCTCTGACAAGTTGACTTGTAAGAGCCACTTCCTCAGGGGTAAAGGCCCCCACCAGAGCGCCACGCAACGGCACAACGCGCTCTCTCTCGTATGCAAAAACTTCTTCATGCTGAATACCAGCCGCCTTCTCGCGAACCATTTGACTCAGAATGAACTTCAGGCGTTTCGGCGCAGGGCCAAACTCTAAGGCGTGGTATTCCTGCCCGGTGATTGGCTTACCAAATCGCGCATACGCGAGAAAATCGGCGAAGAACAGGAGCTTGGCGAGCTTGATTACTCCAAATGACGGGTCGCCCTGGCACAAACTGGCAATAAACAGAACAAGCTCACGCAGTTTGGCGTCGTCGGCCACAATGCGTGGTCGCTTACTAAATGGCCGTGTCCTCTGACGGAGTTTCACTCTGCCCACAGCATCTACTATAGCACTACCAATCAGTCATCTAAACATGAGGCGCTTGCCTGTTACACCCTGGATAGCTAAGTCGGTTCGCTCGATATCAGAAAGCTTGCGTGCGTTGTAGCGGTGATCGAATTCGGCTAGATACCGGGGGAGGTGCTGGCCGCTGACGTGATGATAGGTGCCGATGATGCCGCGCTTGAGTAGGGCGAAATAGCTCTCGACGGTGTTGGTATGGGCCTCGCCGCGAGGCGAGGGCTGAGTAAATCTGGCGAAGCAAATTGGGCCAGAACCGGTGCCTTCGCCCAGGACCCCTACCCCCCGGGGCCGAGCCGCCAGAGGGCCTTGACCGCCCGGAAGGGGCGGGATACCAAGCGGCCCTTCCCGGTCAGTGCGAACCGCCCGTCCATCTCGGTGACATAGCCCGCCCAAAGCAGGGTCTCGAGACGCCCCGCCAGGATCTCGTCGACCGGGTATCGCGCTCGGATCTCCTCGACGGACAATCCGTCGGGCGCGCCGTGGATGTCGATCACGAGCTGGACCGATTGGGAGGCCGCGACCGTGTAGTAGAAGGGCATGTAGAGCAGGAAGGCGCAGGCGACCACCGACATCCCGTACAGCGTGCGCCACCTGTCCACGTCCAGGAGCAGACAGGTCCAGAGCGTCGCGAAGGCCGCGCACCCGAAGAGCAGCGTGAGCGTGCGGGCCCGGTGCTCCACCTGGACCATGTGGAAGATGACGAAGTGGCCGGCCACGGCCGCCGCGGTCCAGACGGCGCCGCTAGTGAGCGCCGTCCCGAACAAGTCGGCGCTCACTGCGGGGTGCCGATCTGCAGGAACGCGCGCAGGCCGCCGAAGAGGCGCGCGGCGCGAGCGCCCTTTTCCGTCGCGACGAGCCGATCCGCGCGCCGGGTCGCGAGTCCGGCGG
>Ga0209640_10004151_pt1 | contig 12732 bp, 12 predicted proteins | sample RifCSP10_1_FD_184018 | JGI IMG/M metagenome (GOLD analysis project Ga0209640, IMG submission 184018) | Soil microbial communities from Rifle, Colorado - Rifle CSP2_sed 10_1 (SPAdes) (version 2) | ecosystem: Environmental > Terrestrial > Deep subsurface > Rock core/Sediment | place: Rifle... | reverse complement strand
GCGCGCTCCGCGCGCCTAGGACCGCTATGCGGGGCACAACGAGGACAAAATCCTCGCAACGAGCCGCATGGCGGTCCAATCGGCAATTTCCGGGAAGAATTCATGCGTCGATCGCGAAGTAGAATCCGGCCACCAGCAGATGCACGAGAAGCCGGACGGACGCGCTTTCCGAACCCCGCAAGACATCGCCGGCACGGATCCTGCCGACATCGGCCTCCCGGGGACCTTCCCCTTCACGCGGGGCATCCAGTCGGACATGTACAGGGGCCGTCCGTGGACGATGCGCCAGTACGCGGGCTTCGGTACGGCCTCCGAATCGAATCGACGGTACCGGTACCTCCTCTCCCAAGGTGTCACCGGGCTCAGCGTGGCCTTCGATCTGCCAACACAGATTGGCTACGACTCCGACCACACACTCGCGTCGGGCGAAGTCGGCCGCGTTGGCGTGGCCATTGACTCGATTGACGACATGGAGACCCTCTTCGAGGGCATTCCGCTCGACGGCGTGTCCACCTCGATGACCATCAACTCCACGGCGGTCATTCTGCTCGCCATGTACGTCGCCACGGCCCGACGACGCGGGATCGAGCCGGCGGCGCTGTCGGGAACGGTTCAGAACGACATCCTGAAGGAGTACGTCGCGCGTGGCACCTTCATATACCCTCCACGCCCATCGCTTCGAATCGTGACCGACATCATGTCCTTCTGCGCCAGGCACATGCCGAAGTGGAACTCGATCTCGATCAGCGGATACCACATCCGGGAGGCAGGCGCCACGGCCGTGCAGGAAGTGGCCTTTACGCTCGCCAACGGCATGACATATGTGCAGGCCGCGCTCGACGCCGGTCTCGACGCCAACGTGCTCGGACGGCGTCTCTCCTTCTTTTTTGGTGTCCACAACCACTTTCTCGAGGAGATCGCCAAGTTTCGAGCTGCCCGTCGTCTGTGGGCCCGGATCATGAGGGACAAGTTCGGCGCGAAGGAACCGCGAGCCCAGCAACTTCGTTTCCACGCGCAGACGGCAGGCAGCACGCTCACGGCCCAGCAACCAGATAACAACGTCGCACGGGTCGCCTTGCAGGCGCTTGCCGCCGTGCTCGGGGGAGCCCAGTCGTTGCACTGCAACGGTCGGGACGAGGCGCTGTCGCTGCCGACTGAAGAGAGCGCGACGATCGCGCTCCGCACACAGCAGATAATCCTGCACGAGAGTGGAGCCGCATCCACCGTGGACCCGCTCGGCGGTGCATACGCCGTGGAGGAGATGACCAACCGCGTGGAGCGCGAGGCGGCGCGAATTCTCGAGCGTATCGAGTCCGTGGGCGGGACGCTCGCAGCCATCGAAGGTGGCGTCGTGCAGCGCGAGATTCAGGACTCCGCCTACCGGGCGCAGCAGGCCATCGACGCTGGACAGGCCATCGTGGTCGGGGTCAACCGCTATGGCGACACCGAGCCGGGACCCGGTGTCTTTCGCCTCGACCCTTCTGTCGAGCAGGCGCAGATCGACCGCGTCCGCGCGGTACGCGCCACCCGCGATCGTTCCGCCTGTCAGGCGGCGCTCGGCGCCGTCGAGCGCGCCGCTCGCAGTGGCGACAACCTCGTGCCGGTCGTCATCGATGCAGTCGACCGGCATGCCACGCTCGGCGAAGTCGCTGACGCCATGCGCCGGGTGTTCGGGGAATACCGAGACGCCACAGGTGCCTGACGCCAGCATGTCGCCCCTTCTCGACGTTCAGCACCTGACGGTCAGGTTCGAGAGCCCCGACTCGACGATCACGGCCGTCGACGACTTGAGCCTGTCGATTTTTCCCGGTGAAACGCTCGGAATCGTCGGCGAGTCGGGCAGCGGCAAGTCGCTGACGGCCCTGTCCATTCTCCGGCTGCTGCCGCCACGGGCGCGGGTGATGGGAGGCCGCATCCTGTTCGAGGGACGCGACCTCTTGGGTCTGCCGGAAGCAGAGATGCGTGCCATTCGCGGCGCCCGAATCTCCCTCATCTTCCAGGAGCCGATGACGGCGCTCAACCCGGCCATGCGCGTCGGAGACCAGGTTGCCGAAGCACTGACCGTCCACGGCGCCAGTCGAGCCGAGGCACGGCGCCGGGCAGTTCAGTTGCTCGAGGACGTGCGCATCCCGGACGCCGAGCGGCGCTGGAGCGACTATCCTCACCAGTTGTCGGGCGGAATGCGGCAGCGGGTGATGATTGCGATAGCCATCGCATGCCGGCCGGCGCTCGTGATCGCCGACGAGCCGACGACGGCACTCGACCTGACCATTCAGGCGCAGGTGCTCGACCTGCTCCGCGAGTTGAAAGCACGTTTCGATCTGGCGCTGCTGCTCATCACGCACGACTTCGGCATCATCGCGGAGATGGCCGACCGGGTTCTCGTGATGCACGGCGGCCTGGCCGTCGAGCACGGGACGGTGCGCCAGGTCCTGCGCGAGCCCGCCGACGACTACACCCGGCGACTGCTTGGTGCCGTGCCTGGCCGGGGCGCACGCTGATGGCACTCCTCGAGGTCCATCACCTGGTCAAGCACTACGTCCGAGGCGGCGGGTTCTTCCGCCCGCCGTCGGTCGTCCGCGCCGTCGATGGCGTCAGCTTCTCGATTGATCGGGGCGACATGTTCGGACTGGTGGGTGAGTCCGGCAGTGGAAAGAGCACGACAGGACGCTGCATCCTGCGACTGGTCGAGCCGACGAGCGGAGAGGTGCGGTTCCGCGGGGAGAACCTCCTGCAATTCTCGAAGACCCGCATGCGGCTTGCTCGCCGCGACATGCAGGTCGTCTTCCAGGATCCGTACGCCTCGCTCAACCCCCGCATGCGCGCCGGTGACATCGTCGAAGAGCCGCTCATCATCCACCGGCTCGGGACAGGGGTCGAGCGGCGTGCCCGGGTGGCGGAGCTCGTCGAGATGGTCGGCCTCGAGGCGGTGCACCTCACGCGATATCCCCACGAATTCAGCGGCGGGCAGCGGCAGCGGGTCGCAATCGCGCGGGCGCTGGCGCTGAACCCGGCACTCATCGTCGCCGACGAGGCGGTATCGGCGCTTGACGTGTCGATTCAGGCACAGGTCGTGGGGCTGCTGATGGATCTGCGACGCCGGCTGGGACTGACCTACCTGTTCATCGCTCACGACCTCCGGCTGGTCGAACACATCTGCAACCGCCTCGCGGTCATGTACCTGGGGAAGATTGTGGAGATGGGCCAAACCGAGGCGATCTTCCGGAACGCGGCGCATCCGTACACGAGAGCGCTGCTCAGCGCCGTTCCCGTCCTCGATCCCGATGCGCCCCGACAGCGCATCGAATTCGACACGACGTCATTTCACGGGGACACGCCGCTGCGCGAGGTCGAGGCCGGTCACTGGGCGGCAGTGTAGGGGGGACTTCGGGTTCCCAGGTGCTCGGGTGCTCCGGTGCTTGGGTGCTCAGGTGCTTGGGTGCTCAGGTGCTTGGGTGCTCAGGTGCCTGGGTGCTCAGGTGCTTGGGTGCTCTGGTGCCTGGGTGCTCAGGTGCTCGGGTGCGTAGGTGCTCTGGTGCTTGGTCCCGAATCCCGAGTCCCCAGTCCCGGATCCCGAGTCCCCAGTCCCCAGTCCCGGATCCCCAGTCCCCAGTCCCGGATCCCCAGTCCCCAGCCCCGGGGCTCTCAGGCAGCCTGTCTGACGTCCTTCTCGACCTGTCCGTCCCGGAGGTGAATCGACCGATGAGCATGAGCCGCGACGTCCGCTTCATGGGTCACGAGCACGATGGTGTTGCCCGATTGATGGAGCCGGGCAAAGAGCGCCATGATCTCGGCGCCCGTCTTGGAGTCGAGGTTACCGGTCGGCTCGTCCGCTAGCAGGATCGACGGGTTGTTCACGAGCGCCCGTGCTATTGCCACACGTTGGCGCTGACCGCCAGACAACTCGTTAGGGCGATGACCCATGCGATCACCGAGCTCAACTTTTTCAAGCGCAGTCCTGGCTCGCTCGGACCGTGCTCGACCGGATACTCCCGCGTAGACGAGAGGCAGTTCCACGTTCTGCAGGGCGGATGCCCGAGGAAGGAGGTTGAACGTCTGGAATACGAATCCGATCTCTTCGTTTCGGATGCGCGCAAGCTCGTTGTCGTTCATCTGACCAACCTGCTTGCTGTTGAGAAGGTAGCTGCCTTTCGATGGTGTATCCAGGCAACCGATCAGGTTCATCAACGTCGACTTGCCTGAACCTGATGGCCCCATGATCGCGACGTATTCCCCGCGCTCGATTTCAAGGGACACCCCTCGGAGCGCGTGGATCTCCTCCGAGCCCATCACATAGGTTTTCCAGAGGTCATGAGTCTCGATAAGCGCCATCGCTGGTCCGGTCCCTCTCTCCTGGCTGTCGAATCCGCCCGGTCCCTCTGCTCCGGGTTCCGGGCCCACAGCTACTGTCTACGGCCGGAGTGGGACCCCGGTTCCCGACGGCCCCACACCCCGGTCTGGCCTGCTGGCTATTTGCCCTAACTGCGTGCCCGCCGCTCAGTGTTCGTCCTGATACTGTTCCTTGAGCCTGGCGACGACGGCCGGATCGGCCAGGGTCGTGGTATCGCCGAGCGTCTTGCCCTCGGCGATGTCCCGAAGCAGCCGACGCATGATTTTACCCGAACGAGTCTTCGGCAAATCGGCCGAGAAGATGACGTCGTCCGGCCGGGCAATGGCGCCGATCTTCTTGACGACGTGCTCCTTGAGCTCGGCGATGAGCGATTCGCTGCCCTGCGCGCCGTCACGCAGCGTCACGAACGCCGCGACTGCCTGGCCTTTGATCTCGTGAGGCCGTCCGACCACTGCCGCCTCGGCGACGCGAGGATGATCCACGAGGGCACTCTCGACCTCCATCGTGCCGATTCGGTGACCCGCGACGTTGAGGACATCGTCGACGCGTCCGAGAAGCCAGAAGAAGCCATCCTGGTCCCGTTTGGCGCCGTCCCCAGTGAAATAGACGTCTGACGACCAGCGGCTCCAGTACTGCGTCACGTAGCGATCGGGATCGCCGTAGATCCCGCGCAGCATCGACGGCCACGGTCGCGTAAGCACGAGGAGGCCGCCGCCGGCCCCCTGGACGTTGTCACCCTTGTCCGTCTTGATCTCCGCCTTGATGCCAGGGAACGGTCGTGTGGCCGAGCCCGGTTTGGTGACGGTGATGCCGGGCAGCGGCGTGATCATGATCGCCCCCGTCTCCGTCTGCCACCACGTGTCGACGACCGGACACCGCTCGCCGCCGATGTAGCGGTGATACCAGACCCAGGCCTCCGGGTTGATGGGCTCGCCGACCGACCCCAACAATCTGAGGCTGGACAGATCCCGACCGGCCGGCCACTCGGTGCCCCATCGCATGAACGCCCGAATCGCGGTCGGCGCCGTGTAGAAGATGGTGACGCCGTAGCGCTCCACGATCTGCCAGAACCGATCCTTTCGGGGCCAGTCAGGTGCCCCTTCGTACATGACGACGGTCGCGCCGTTGGCGAGGGGCCCGTACACGACGTAGCTGTGCCCCGTCACCCAGCCGATGTCCGCCGTGCACCAGTACACGTCGTCTTCTTTCAAGTCGAAGACCCATTTGCTCGTTGCGTAGGTGCCCACGAGGTAGCCGCCGGTCGTATGGACGATGCCCTTGGGTTTGCCGGTGGTACCCGAGGTGTAGAGGATGTAGAGCATGTCCTCCGCATCCATGCGCTCGGGCTCGCACACGTAGCTGGCCTCGAGCATGAGCCGGTGGTACCAGTGGTCGCGGCCGTCCTTCACGTGCACTTCGACGGGTGATCCGTGCAGACGCTGGACGATGATCACGTTCTGAATCGACGGTGTCCCCTCGAGCGCCTCGTCTGCCATCTGCTTCAGCGGGACGACCTGTCCACGTCGCCACCCACCGTCTGCAGTCACGAGCAGCGTGGCCTGCGCATCGTTGATTCGGTCCCGGAGCGACTCCGCACTGAACCCGCCGAACACGACTGAGTGCACCGCGCCGATCCGTGCGCAGGCCAGCATGGCAATCGCCAGCTCCGGGATGAGCGGCAGATAGATGGCGACGCGGTCGCCGCGCCTGACGCCCAGTGATTTCATGACGTTGGCGAACTGGCTGACCTGTCGGTACAGGTCGAAGTACGTCAGCGTCCGGCGGTCGCCCGGCTCGCCTTCCCAGACAATCGCGGCCTTGTTCCGGCGCGGTCCGCGGATGTGGCGATCGACGCAGTTGACGGTCGCGTTCAGGGTTCCGCCGACGAACCACTTCGCGTGAGGAGGATTCCACTCGAGAACCCTTGTCCATTTCGCGAACCATTCCAGTTCATCGGCGAACGCGGCCCAGAATCCTTCGGGATCCCGCTCCGCCCGACGGTAGACATCCTCGTCATGCACGCTGGCTTGCGCTCGAAACGGCGCAGATGGCGAAAACGAGCGGTTCTCTTGCAGCAGATCGGCGATTTCGACCGGGGGCTTGGGCTCAGCCATGGTCGAACAGGATACAACGCCGGCGAAACGACGCCGGGTGTGATTTCCGACCCCATTACTCCGGCAGGGGCGGGGGCGCGATCGGTCCACCAATCGCCGGCGGCACGTCGTTCCTGAAGAAGGCCGCCCCAACCATTCCGCCGACAGTCGAGAAGACGGCGCCAACGCACAGAAAGAGCAGGAAATTGAGCGCGTACCCGAGCGAGGACGTTCCGTCCGCCGACTCGAGCGCCGCGCGGGCGTCGGGCGGCAGGTCGCGCGCGATGCGCAAGGCCGCGGCGATCATCCGCTCCCGCACCGGCGCGAGGACCGGCTCCAGCACGACAGACACCACCAGCCAGACCAGCGCGCCGATGACTCCCGCCTTCAACCCGACTATGGCTCCTCGGCCTACGGTGATTGGACGAGGGTCATTCTGTTGATCGAAGTAGGCGGCCAACATGCCGCCGGTCACGATCCAAAGGCAGCAGCAGCAGTTTCCCAGGCCGACGACTGGAAGCGCCGACAGGATGCCGATGAAGAGTCCGCCGAGGAGGGGCGCCTGCACGGTGCTTAAGATACCAGCTACGAGCTACCGGCTACCAGCTAGTCGTAGTACTCCCGCCCGAGATGCGTGATGAGATCCTCGCCCTTGAGGTACCTGAGCGTGTTCTTCAGCTTCATCAACTGGATGAACAGGTCGTGCTCGGGGTACACCTCCGGCGCATGCATCGGGCTCTTGAAATAGAAGGAGAGCCACTCCTGGATCCCCGACAGACCCGCACGTTTGGCCAGGTCGAGGAACAACACCGAGTCGAGCACGATCGGCGCGGCCAGGATGCTGTCGCGGCACAGGAAGTTGATCTTCAACTGCATCGGATACCCGAGCCAGCCGATCAGGTCGATGTTGTCCCAGCCTTCCTTGTTGTCACCCCGAGGCGGGTAGTAATTGATGCGCACCACATGGCACAGGTCGGCGTACAGCTCTGGATAGAGATGCGGTTGGAAGATGTACTCGAGCGCCGACTTCTTGCTCTCTTCCTTCGTCTTGAACGACTCGGGATCGTCAAGGACCTCACCATCGCGATTTCCGAGGATGTTGGTCGAATACCACCCCCTGACGCCCAGCAAACGTGCCTTGAGCCCGGGCGCAATGATCGTCTTGATGAGCGTCTGCCCGGTCTTCATGTCGTTGCCGGCAACCGGCGCCTTCGTCGTGGCCGCCAGTTGGAGCATCGCAGGCACGTCGGCCGTCAGGTTCGGGGCCGCGTTGGCAAAGGGAAGTCCTTCGCGAAGCGCTGCATAGGCATAGATCATGCTCGACGGGATCGCGTCATCGTTGGTTTCGAGGGCCTTCTCGAAGGACGCGATCGTGGCATGAGCCGCGGTCTCCTTCATGTAGACCTCGGTACTGCCAACCCAGATCATCACGAGACGGTCGCACCCGTGCCGGGCCTTGAAGGCCCGAATGTCCGCAATGAGCTGCTCGGCCAGGTCCCGCTTGTTCTTTCCCTTCTTCACGTTCGGACCGTCGAGGCGCTTGACATAGCGCTGGTCGAATACGGCCGCCATTGGCTTGACGGCCTCGAGCTCGGCTCGAACCTGCTCCAACTGAGCGGGCTCGAGCACGCCTGCCGTTCTGGCTGCCGCATAGCAGTCTTCTTCGAAGATGTCCCAGCCACCGAACACGATGTCGTCGAGGCTCGCAAGCGGCACGAAGTCCTTGATCTTCGGCGCACGACCTTCTGTTCTCTTCCCCAATCGGATTGTGCCCATCTGGGTGAGCGATCCGATGGGCTGTGCCAGGCCTCTGCGAATCGCCATGACGCCGGCGATCGTGGTCGTGCTGACGGCACCGAGGCCAACGAGCAGCACTCCGAGCGTGCCTCTCGCTGGGGCTATCTGAACTGGTGAAGTCACAACCGGCCACTATATCATGAGGAAATGGGCATGTTTTTGCGCAAGACGTCGGTCGGGCGCGAGCCGCTCGCGGTCGCGATGAGCGGCGTGCGCATGGGTGAACGGGTGCTCCAGGTCGGCCTGAACGAGCCTCGGGTGGCAGGAGCACTGGCCGCAAAGGCGGGACTCACCGGCGAGTCCACCATCGTGGTCCCCGACGAAGCCACGGCCGACCGAGCTCGACGCGCCGCCTCGGACGCGGGAGCCCTCGCGCAGGTCATGGTGCATTCGCTCGAACGCCTTTCCTTCGACACCGGGTCTTTCGACGTGGCCGTGATCCACAACCGGGATGGTCAGCTGGCCAACCCTGGAACCAGCGTGGCGGCGCTCGGTGAGTGCCGCCGTGTCCTTCGCTCGGGCGGACGCGTCGTCGTGCTGGAAACGGGGACCCGGACCGGACTCGGAGGGATGTTTCGGCCTCGCGCCCCCGTCCGTGCTGAGACGGGCGAGGCAACCATCGGTCGCCTCGAGGCTGCCGGGTTCAAGGCGGTGCGGATACTGGGCGACCGTGATGGCTATCGGTTCATCGAAGGACTCAAGGTCGAAGCGACCACTCGAGGGTCGTGACCCGGATGACCTGCTCAAGTGACACGCCTTGAGCAAACCCATCCACCCCTGCCAGTTCCGGCCTGAATTGGGGGGCTGGCTAGAGGCAAGGAATTTGCCTTGAGCAGCTGCACCCATGCAGGCGCTCACCGAGGTCTTCACCCTGGACGAAGTCGCACGCGCGGCAGGGGTGCCGCGCCTGACGGTCCAGAACCTGGTCGATTCCGGTCAGCTTCTCCCCATTGAGGGAACCGCGTTCTTTGCCGGTTCTGACGCGATTCGCGCGGGCCGGCAGGCTCGAGGCACCGGCCACTCTCCTGCTGTTTCCTTCTTCATTCCAGGCATGTTGCAAGAGGAGCGTGGCTTGTCTGCGCTGGCGTCCTCCCTCGTGCATGCGGTGTTCCTGTCGGCGTTGGTCTGGTCAACCACGGGAACGGCGGAACCAGCGTCCGTCCCGATCCGCCCCCAGGCGCGCCTCGTGTTCCTGGCAGGGCCCGGACCCGGGGGAGGTGGCGGGGGCGGCGGCAGCGCTCCTCGAGCGGACGTGCGCCGCGTGGCAAGACCCCGTCCACTGCCTTCTGAGTCAGCCGCGCCTGACCCGAAACCCCTTCCGTCCAGAATCCTGGCAGCGCCAATCGCCATTCGCGCGGGTCAGGACACGCCGGAGGCGCCTGATGAAGACGGCTCAGGTCCTGGCGCCGGACCCGGCCTCGAGGACGGCACGGGCGGCGGGACCGGGGGCGGCCCTTTCCGACCCGGCAGCGGCATCGAGCCCCCGAGACTGCTCCGCGAGGTCAAGGCTGACTACACCGATGAGGCACGGCGCAGAGGCGTCACCGGCGGCGTGGTTCTGGAAGTCGTCATCACACGTGACGGGACCGTCGGCGATGTGAAGGTTCTCCGCGGTCTCGGTTTCGGACTCGACGAGGGTGCCATTGCCGCTGTTCGTCACTGGCGATTCGCTCCGGCGCGTCGGCGCGGCGAGCCGGTCGACGTCCTCGTCGAGGTGGAAGTGGAATTCGATCTCCGGTAGACCATGCTTCTGATCGCACTCATCCTGCCGCTGCTCGTCGCCGTCGTGGTGCTCGGCACGATCGTCTGGCGCCTGGTCCGTCTCGATCGTCAGCGGTCCGACGTGCGTACCGCGCTACTCGCGTCTGCGATTCACGATTCCGAAAACCTGGCGGCCTTCAGTGAACCGGGCGATGCGCGCCTCCTGATCCACTTTGCCCCTGAAGCACGGCCTGCCCCTGCCACTCGAACGATCCTGTGGGCCGCCGGCGGCCTTGCTGTGCTCCTCAGCGCGGCGCTCCTGCTCGCGGGCAGGTCCTCCAGCCGTCCCGATCCAGGCGTGGACGCCCGTGCAACAGCGTCCTCCTCGATCGAGCTGCTGTCGATGCGTCACGCGCGTGACGGCGACACGCTCATTGTTTCCGGCCTTGTGCGCAATCGGTCGGCGTCGTCTACCCCGGACCTCACGGTCGTCGTCTCGGCCCTTGGTCGGGACGGCGAGGCGGCCGCCCGCGGCGCGTCGCGGCTCGATCCTCTCGTGCTCGAGCCAGGCAAGGAGACGCCGTTTCGAGTCAGCGTGACCGGCGCCCGCGACCTCGGGCGTTATCGCGTCGCGTTCGTCGCCGGCAACCGCATCGTGCCGCACCTGGACCGCCGCAGCGATCGTGCGCAAACGGCCAGGGGGACCGACTGAGGAAGGGACCGACCATGCGCAGGCCCGTACGACTGCTCGTCGCGCTCGGCGTCGCCATGACGGCGGTGGCGCCGAGTGTGGAATCGCAGGAAGGCTTCCGCTTCCGCAGCGGCGTTGACTTCATCAACGTCACGGCAACCGTCACCGACGGCAGCGGGCGTTTCGTCTCGGGGCTGCGGCGTCAGGATTTCACGCTCTACGACGATGGTGAGATCCAGAACGTGTCGCACTTCAACAGCGACCGGGTGCCGGTCAGCCTTGGCATCATCCTCGACGCGAGCGGCAGCATGACGCCCGAGAAGCTGTCGACCGCGAGGGCCGCGATCGAGCGGCTCATCTTCGACCTCCTCGATCCGGACGATGAGCTGTTCTTCATGCAGTTCTCGACGCGGGCAACGCTCAGCCAGGGCTGGACGACCGATCGGCGACTCATCCGGCAGGCGCTCAGGACCGTCGACGCAGCCGACGGAACCGCGCTGTACGATGCCGTCGCAGCGGCCATTCCCACCGCCCAGGCGGGACGCAACCAGAAGAAAGCGCTCCTCGTGATCTCCGACGGCAACGATACGAGCAGCACGACTGGCGTCAGCGCCCTGCGACAGCTGATTCGCGAGAGCGAGGTCCTCGTCTACGCGCTCGGCGTCGACGGGACGTCGCGCGAGAAACCACAGGTCGTGCGGCCGCCCATCGTGCTGCAGCAGGTGCAGCTCCAGATTCCGTTTCCCTTCCCCGGCAGCCGCCCGCCGGAGCCGCGATTTCCACCGCCGCCGATTGGAGGCGGAGGCAGCACCTCGTGGCCGAGCAGTCCCGGCGAGCGTGTCAACGCCGACGCGCTTCGTCAGATCACTGACGACACGGGCGGGCGCACGGAGATCGTTCGGGGCTTCAAGGGTCTCGAGGACGCGACCGCCCGCATCGCGGACGAATTGAGCAAGCAGTACTTCCTCGGCTACACCAGCTCGGTCGCCAAGGACGGCCGCTGGCACTCGATTCGCGTCACGGTGCGAAACCGTAGCCTGAACGTTCGGGCAAGGCGCGGCTACTTCGCGTCGTAAGTTGGCGGTTCCGAGTCGAGTGGATATCATCACTCTCGGTGCCGACCTACGTCATCGCCCTGGGACTGAGCCTGCTCGGCGGGCTCGGCGGGCTCCTCGTGGCCTCCGGCGTGCTCCTCGTCAACGACTCCGCGCGGGCGCGGCTCGTTCCGTGGCTGGTGAGCTATGCCGTGGGCGCGCTGCTCGGCGTGTCGACGTTGGCCATTCTGCCGTCGGCACTCGAACAACTGCCGGCGCCGCGTGTGCTGGGCACACTGCTGCTCGGCATCCTGCTCTTCTTCCTCCTCGAGAAGCTCGTGTTGTGGCGCCACTGCCACACGCACGACTGTGAGGTTCACGACGGCGCCGTTCTGCCGGTGCTGGTCGGTGACGCCTTCCACAACTTCGTGGATGGCGCAGTCGTGGCCGCGGCAGTCTTGACGTCAGTGCCGCTCGGGGTCAGCACAGCCGTCGCCGTTGCGGCACATGAGATTCCACAGGAGCTGGGCGACTTCGCCATCCTGCTCCACGCCGGCTACTCGCGCCGCAGGGCGTTGCTCCTGAACGCGTTGTCGGCGCTGGCGAGCGGTCTGGGGGCCGTCGCCGCGCTGGTGTCTTTCGATCTGGTGCCTCGGATGCTGCCCTATTTCCTCGCGCTTGCCGCAGCCAGCTTTCTGTACGTGGCGATGGCCGACCTCATCCCTGGCCTGCACCGAGGACGTACCGACGCCGGCTCCATGCGCCAGATCCTGCTGATTGCCCTGGGGATCGCGTCCATTCTGGCCCTGTAGCACTGTCCGCACTGGAAGACAGCCCGCGTGGCCGCCGCCGCGCCCACACGCGAATCCCTCCGCTTCGCGCACGTCCGGGCTGGCAGAGCCCTTGCCTCTCACTAGCCGGTAGCTGGTAGCTGGTAGCTGGTAGCTGGTAGCTGGTAGCTGGTAGCTGGTAGCTGGTAGCTGGGTGGCTGGGTAGCCGGTAGCCGATCGAAGGGGGCAGTCCATGTTTGCCAAGTTTTCAGCGGCAATCGCCGTGGTGCTCGTC
>Ga0209640_10004148_pt1 | contig 12734 bp, 3 predicted proteins | sample RifCSP10_1_FD_184018 | JGI IMG/M metagenome (GOLD analysis project Ga0209640, IMG submission 184018) | Soil microbial communities from Rifle, Colorado - Rifle CSP2_sed 10_1 (SPAdes) (version 2) | ecosystem: Environmental > Terrestrial > Deep subsurface > Rock core/Sediment | place: Rifle... | reverse complement strand
CATTAACGATCCAACCCAGATCTTTAATTTATTGCTGGGCAAAGACGCCGTATTGATGACGTATGATTTAAAACCCTTAGTCGCTGAATTTTCCTATAAACAAAGTTTCCCCATTTACCCGCCCCTGTTCGTCGCTATAAAAGGCGAGCTTGATGTCATTGCCGATTTCGCCTTTGGTTTTGATACCGCGGGTATTACCGAGTTTGCCGATAGTGGATTCCGCAATCCGCTGCTGATCTTTAATGGCTTTTATGTCAGCGACACCGATATTCCGACCGGCGAGTTTGGTACTGATGTGCCGGAATTAACCTTGTCTGGAGGCCTGGGTGTTGCGGCTGAACTCAACTTGGGCATCGCCAGCGCCGGCGCCGGGGGCGGCGTATTCTTGGATGTGTTCTTTGACCTGTTCGATCCCAATCATGATGGCAAAGTGCGCGTACCGGAGATGGTTAACAACATTACTAACGAATTCCGCTACGGCAATCCCGCGTTTGCCCCCATGGCCTTGTTTGATGTGAGTGGTGAGGTTTATGCGCAGCTGTTTGCCTATATCGAGTTTTTGTTTTTTGAAATTGAATTCGACATTACACCACCCATTACTATTATTGAATTCGATATTCCATTCACCCGTGTACCAACGCTGGCCACGGATATTGGTGACGGTGTGCTGCAACTGAACATGGGAGACTTTGCTGCCCAGCGCCTTAACAACAACACCACCGATGGCGATGAGCATTTTATCGTTACCGGCAGCGGCAGTTCGGTCACGGTTACATCCACCTTTGGCGGCGACGCCTTCAGTCAGACTTACGACGGCGTGTCAAAAATACTGGCACTGGCCGGTAAAGGCAATGACATTATTGATTTACGCGGTCTCAACAGTTCAACTATCGAGTTTGAACTGGAAGGTGGCGTGGGTAATGACAAGATCTATCTTGCCGATTCCGTTACCGGTTCGGCCGTCATCTACGGTGGTGTGGGTGATGACCTGATTACAGGTGGCGGCGGTAACGACCGGATCTATGGCGGTGCCGGACTTGATAATATCCGTGGTGGCGCGGGTAACGATGTTATTTTTGGTGACGAGGGCGAGATTGCCTACCAGGAAGATGAAACCGGTGTGATCATTGTCGATGCCTTGGGTAACAAACTGGTGGATTACACCCGGGCCCGGGTTAAAGTAACCGACGCTGATGATGTTATTCGAGGTGAAGCGGGTAACGATCAGATTTTCGGTGGCGGCGGGGAAGACGATATCGACGGCGGCGCCAACGATGATCTCATTATCGGTGACGGGGCCATCCTGCGTGAAGTGTTAACCGTCAATGCGCGCAATGACGTAACGGATTATGAACTCTCCGATGACGCCGTGCTGGAACTCATCATCGACGGCGAGAGTTACCGGATTACCCTGCCGGCGGAAAATACCATCGGCAACACCGGCATCGAGCAACTGGTGCAAAATATCAATGATCTGTTGCTGGAAGAAGGCATCGCCGATCGCATTACAGCGGGACATGATGAAGACAGCCTGCAATTCGCCGCGGCGGCCGGCGTGCTGGAAATCCGCGTGAAAGGCGCCAATGATATTGCAGTTGATGAGCTGGGCTTGACCCCCTTCTTCAAGAAAGCCGCCGTGCTGGATGACACCAACCGCGGCCAGGGCGCAGCGGACAATCTGCGCGGCAACATCGGCGATGATGTCATTTACGGTGGCCGTGGTGACGACACACTATACGGTAATGAAGATAACGACCGGCTATTTGGTGATGATGGTTTTGATCTACTCTACGGCAATGCCGGCAACGACCGGTTGTTCGGCGGCGAAGATAACGACCGGCTTTCCGGTGGTAGCGGTGATGATCACATCGAGGGTGACGCAGGTCATGACCGACTGTGGGGCGACTGGATGGTAGATGAAGCTGTCGAAGGCGATGCCGGTGTTGACAGTGTGTGGGGCGGCACCGGTTCGGACACAATATTCGGCGGTGCGCAAGGCGACTTCCTGTTCGGCGGCAGTGATCCTGATCTGATTTTTGGTGAGGAAGGTGATGACACCATTGATGGCGGTCACGCGGCGGACAAACTGTTTGGCGACATCGGCAACGACACCATTACCTCCAGCCTGGGCGATGATTTCATCAACGGTGGCAGTGGCAGTGATGATGTCGTCATTAATACCCTGGGTGGCGATATGAGCAGTCTGGCGACGGTCTTCGACAGTGGCGCACACGGTACGGGTACGGATACCCTGATTGTCAACGGCACCGAGAACGCCGACCGCTTCCTATTACGTGCCGCCAATGCTGATGTTTTTGATGCGACCCTAAATGATATTAACGCGACACTGGCGGACGTTGAAAGCAATCTGGCAGACATGGGCGTGAGCAAGTCGCTGCAACTGGATTTGTCTACGCTGCCTTCACGGGCCTTTATTTCCAAACTCAACAATGATGACAACGTTGAACGCATCAATTATTACCACAATATGGAAAGCATTATTGTCAACACGCTGGGCGACGCTGACCATGCGGTGTCTGATAACACCAATGCCGAAGTAACGATTAACGGCGGTGACGGCGATGACTTATTTCAGGTGGGACAGATATTCAATTCACCGCGTGACGAGGATGCCGGTATTGATCCCTACGATGTATTTGACACCGTGCAAACCACCAGGGGTTTCCTGTCCAGTGGTATCAACGCGCCCATGACCATCAACGGCGAAGACGGCAATGATTCTTTTGTAGTATTTCGCAACCTCAAGGTGCTGAGTCTAAATGGTGGCGATGGTGATGATGAATTCCTGGTAAAAGCTTTCGCGCTGGAAGGTTCGGTGGATGATCCGGATCGTGAGCTGACGGATATTACCGGCGCTGGCGGCGCGGACCTGATTCAATACGCGGTGAATGCGCCGGTAGGCATTAACGGTGGCGATGGCCTGGATACCGTCATCGTGCTCGGCACCGAGTTTGGCGACGACTTCGTGGTAACCGAACAGGGCGTGTACGGCGCCGGATTGAACGTGAATTTTGCCGGTATCGAAAAATTGAAACTCGATGCGGCCGAAGGTAATGACCGCATCTTCGTGCTTGGAACCGGCCCTGACCATATTACCGAAGTGTTTGCCGGTGAAGGTTCCGACGCCTATTTTATTGCCGGTGATACGCCGCCGATCACGAGTCAGGATTTGTTGGGGCATAGCGGTATCATTACCCACGAAACCAGCAGCGGCGATACACGGTTTGATAGTGTCAACGTCGATGGTATCTCCGCCAATGTGGGCGATGATGACGAACCCTTTGTTCGCATTATTAAAGATGATGGATTGCTGCGTATCACCGAAGATGGCCTGCTGGTGGCGAGCTATTCGCTGGTGTTGACCCGCGAACCGCGCGGCCAGGTGGTTATTAGCGCCATTGCACCGCGTCCTTCACCCAATGAAGAAAAGAACGGCATTGAATATATCAAGGTCAATGGCGGGCAGGCGGCAGTAGTTAGTTTCGACGGCACGAACTGGTTTGTTCCTCAAACCATCGAAGTCAGCGCGACTCAGGATCTGGCTTATGAAGGTTTTCACATCGCCACCATTAATCACATCGTGACGGAATCCCCGGTTCCCGATGCGCCCAACTATGAAAAGATGGCCATCCCCAGCGTCAACGTTGAAATCATTGATGACGATCAGCCAGGTCTGGTGATTCAACAGACTGACGGCAGTACCCGGGTGATCGAGGGCGCTGATTTCGGCGCCGCGGCGCCTTTTGCCGATGAATACTCTATTCGCCTGAATCAACAACCGGATAGCGATGTCACGGTTACTTTGATAAACGAAGATCGTCAATTGCAGTTTGAGCATACTACGTTTGTCTTTACCTCGGCGAACTGGGATAGCGCGCAAATGGTGCGTGTTATCGCCAATAATGATGCGACGAACGAAGGATTTCATCACGCTTACATCAAGCATGTGGTTAGCAGCGAGCAAGGCGATGTAATACTCGCCGCGACCAATACCTTTACCGCAACCAGCGAAGCGGAGGCGCGCAGTTTCGTGGTGCTGGATTACGAACCGATTGACAAAGACGCCATCACCTCGGTGACGCTAGGCGGTGAAACGCTGGCTGCCGGTCGTTACAGTATCGATGACAAACAATTAACGATCCTGGACCGAGACGGCCTGCCGGTCAACGTCACCGATGAAATTATAGTTACTTACCGTTATGTCAAACCTGGTTTCCAGAATGTTGATGTAGAAACCGTGGGTGTTGAAGTGGGGGATAACGACGCGCCCGGTGTGCTGGTGCTGCAAAGCGGTGGATCAACTAATGTGCTGGAAAGCGGTATTCTTACCGCAGGTACTGCCACCGGTGCTGATAGCCAGTCCATCAGTGGTGATTTTGCTGCCGGCGATTATCGTGGTTTGACCATTGTTATTACTCTGGGTACGGGGGCCGGGCAGACTCGAACCATCGTTGCAAATACGGCCGATACGGCGCAGGTTGATAACGCCTGGGATATTGTGCCGGATACGGCCAGCCAATATAGGATTGTCTCCAGCATTGCGCCGGTTACCGACAGTTATCAGATGGTGTTAACCGCGCGGCCGGATACCGATGTGGTGATCAACATTGCGCCTCAACCGACCAAGACTTCGGCGCGGCCGCCGTTTGTATTTAGCGCGGCTGCCAACAACGTAGCTGTCACTGAACTGGGTTTTACCGAGTCCTCTGATCCCACTATCAGTCTTACCTCAGGCAATCCCGCGCCTGATAACGGCCAATTGGGTGGCGACCTGGTATTTACGATCGATCTGACACCTGATGATGACACCGATGCCGCTATGCAAGTTACGCTAGCACAGACTGCCATGACCGATTACGAGTCTATCGACGACTTGATTGATGGAATAAATGAAGCATTAGTTGATGCAGGCCTGGAAGATAAAATCTTTGCTACCCGCGATGAAAACCGCGTGGTGATTGCCAAAGCGACCGAACCGCAGCGTGAGCAGGTGTTCACCTCGACCTCAACACTGGTATTTACGCCGGATAACTGGAATATTCCGCAAACCGTCATGGTCGGCGCCATCAATGATGATGTGGTTGACGGCGGCGAAATCCAAGTTTTTGCGCCCATGGCACAGACACTTGCGCGTATCCAGGGACCACTGATTATTAACGGCGCCGGCGGTGAGGGTTCGGATGCCGGACTGGGCGCCGATCCATTCCGCATGCCGGGCGAGTCCAACGACCTGGGCAACGTGATTGAAGTTCCCACGGACAGCGAAGGCAATGTGTTGGCCAACCAAGTGGTGCTCGACCAGGAAGACATCGACAAGCTGGGACCGGCGTATTTCAAATCCCTGGATACCTTTGAGCCCGGCGATGAAAACGACGATACCAAGGCCAAGGTGATTATTCAAATCACCAGCGGTCCGGGCGCGGGTCAGGAACGCATCGTGGTGGCCCGCAACGACAACACGTTCATCCTGGCGCAAGACTGGGATGAGGGTAGCCTGCCTACCAATGAAAGCCGCTACATATTTATGCGTGAGTTGGCTAAAGTCAACGAAGCCGAGCAAGTCGATGTGGCCACTGTCTTTCATACCGATAGCCTGGCGGATAATGTCGGCACACTGACCGCTACCCGTTTATTTGGTTTGGGCATGGGATCGAATATAGAAGTGGATAATCTTATCTGGCCCGGTGGAATCACCTATACCGGCCTGGAAAATCTCACCATTCATATGGGCCTGGGTGAGGACCAGCTAGATAACTATGGCGCGCAGAATCGCAGCGATTTTCGCACGGTTACCATTGTGAATACCGGCGCCGGTGATGACCAGGTAACGATTGATATTGAAGCCGAAAATGATTTAGTGACCAGCGGCACCGTCAGCGCCATCCGCACCAGCCATTTGCAGGATCTGGCTGCCAGTTTCCCCACGGAGGGACGCGGACTATCGGGCTACTTGTTACGAGTTACGGATAGCGATGGCAATGTGCAGGAACGCACCATCCTGTTTAACGACAGCAATACCCTTTATCTCGATGCTGCGTGGGTGAATTTGCCACAAGCCGGAGACAGTTACGAAATCTTGCGCCATGCGGCGGGGTTGCTTTCCATCAACACTCAAACCGGCAACGACACTGTCGATGCTTCAACGTCAACAGCTGCCGTGATCGTGTTCGGTGGTTTAGGTAACGACCGGCTGACTGGCGGTGCTGGCGATGACATACTGATCGGCGACCTCGGCCAGATAGACTATCTCGATGCGGATGGCAACATTGTTACCCGCTTAGGCAGTAACGATGTTCCTGCTCCACAGGAAGTTAATCCCGAGGATCCCGATAACCCGATAGTGATTTTCCGTCAGACCGACGGTGTATTCCGCGATCCGGCCTTTATCAAGTCCATTGAGCCAAGTAGCGGCGGTAGTGATGAGTTGCACGGCGGGGCGGGTGATGACCTGCTCATTGGTGGCGCCAATTCGGACCGCTTGTTTGGCGATGATGGTAATGACGCATTGTCGGGTGACGCCGGCAGAAAGATTCCACTGGGTGGCAAGAGCGCCATATATGAAACCATTGATCATTTCATTGGCGGTAATGACTTCCTGGATGGCGGTAATGGCAATGACTTTTTGTTTGGCGGTTTTGGAAACGATGTGTTCGCGGGAAGTTTTATCGATGACATTATCATCGGCGAGTATGGCCGCGTGACTACCGGCGCCGATGGCAAAGCGGTGACGGTGCTGCGCCTGGCGCAAGGCTCGCTCGACCTCATGGCCAGCACCCTGTTTTCCATGTACCGGCCTGGCCATACCATAGCGTCGTCTTATCCCCTGCCCGGCAGGCAGATTATGGAGCCTGTCGTCAGTGCGCAACCGGAAGCGATGCAAGTTGTATCCGTTACCCAAATCGCGACAACGCATCACTCGGAAAAAGAATTGCCTCCGCCGCAAGAGGGTGAGGTTTTAGTGAAAGAACGCGATACCTTGTGGGGCCTGGCAGACATTTATCTTGGTGATCCTTACCGTTGGCCCGAGCTCTGGAAATTAAATCCACATATTACCGACCCGAACCTGATCTTGCCCGGCCAAATAATTAATTTACCGGATCAGGATAAGCCCGGAGATGTGCCGGCAGGCAGCGGCCAGCAAAATGGTCAAGGTAACAACACTACTGAGCCGCAGTCCTTTCTGGACCGGCACCTTATGGATAAGGATCTTATAGACAATGATCTTATCATGGCCACTGCTGGTTTGGCCGGCTTGCAAGCACAACGCGTGTCCCGTCAACCAAGAACGTTCATATCAGGATTGCCCGATGGCCTTTTCGTTTTTGATGAACTCAGCAGCCGCTTGCAGCCCTGTTACCGGCCGTATTGCAAAGGCAGTGTCAACTACCAGGCTGAAAGCATGGCGATATTGGGTATAGATGAAGTCTGTATGGCGCCTTCGGCAGCAGTAGAGGTAACAAGGGCTGCCCAAAATTCACCAGTTATTCAATGGGGGGCATCATTTGTATCGCCACCGATGGAGGCCTGAGAAAACAGCTTGTGATTCGATATATAAATTAATCTTCAGTTGAAGACCGCGGTTAAATTGCTGATTTTCTCAATTCCGCGCGTATCTGCTCTATTCTTCGATAGCCTCTAGGCGGTACTATTAGAGTTAAGTTTCAATCCAAATCAGCATAAATCAAACTTGCTTTACTTACGAGTGGAGGGAACATGGCAAATAAAGAAGACAAGAAAGTAGGTCCGACAAGCGGGGGCGCCAAGGTACGTTGGGATGATTCAAAAATGAAGAGCACCTATGCCAATGTCTGCAACGTTGCAAGTACACGGGAAGAGGTAACCTTGTTATTTGGCACCAATCAAACTTGGCATAGTGGTGGTAAAGAAGTCACGGTGGAGTTATCAGACAGGATAATATTAAATCCTTATGCGGCCAAACGATTGACGGCATTATTGAATGCGGTTGTGAAACAATATGAAGAGCACTTTGGCGCTATCGACATCGAAACGCATCGTGGCATACAGGGTCCGGTAAAGTAACCGTCAATAATTGCCGGCATAACTTTTGATGAATGACAGAACGCAATGACGAGTGATGTAACAACACCCGAAGTTGCTACGACTCCAACCGCTCAAGTCACCCAGCTTGAGCAATCACTGTGGCAGAAATTCGCACGGCCTGAGCAAAGTTCGGATTTTTATCACAGCTGGCTAGCGCTACAGTGCAATCAAATCAGCCATTGCCTGCGCGGCGTATTGGTGCTTGGCGAGCTTGATACCGGGCCGTATGCCCCCGCCGCCTATTGGCCGGAAGGACGCGGCGGCAGCAGTCCACTGGCAAACCTGGCGGAACAGGCCCTGGCTGAACGCCGTGGCCTGGTGCTTAAATATGAGATGCCCGGCCTAGACAGCAACTCCGCCTCTCGCCATGGTGTTGCTTTTCCCATCCAGGTCGATGGCCGGCTGCATGGCGTAGTAGCCGTCGAAGTCGCGCCGCGTCAGCAAGCGGAATTACAGGCTGTAATGCGCCAGTTGCAATGGTCTGCCGGGTGGCTGGATTCCCATTTTCGCAAGCAACAAGCCAGCAAGGACAATGCGCTTCACCAGCGAGTGTTGGTGGCCATTGATCTTATGGCGTCATCCCTGGAACAGGAAGACTATGGTGGTGCGGTTAAGAACTTTGTTACTGAACTTGCTACACAATTAGGTTGTGAACGGGTCAGTTTCGGTTTCCTGAAACGTGGCCATGCCCATGTCGAGACTTTATCGCATAGCGCCCAATTCGGCAAACAGATGAACCTTATCCGTGCCATCGCTTCCGCCATGGACGAGGCCATGGATCAGCAGGCGATAGTTCAATATCCGCAACCACCGGACAGTGAAATCCTGGTTACCCGCGAACACGAACAACTGGCGGCGCAACATGGCGCCGGCACTATACTCACCATACCTTTGTTTCGTTACGGCCGCGTCTATGCTGCAGTGTGTTTTGAACGTCCCGCCGGGAAAGTTTTTGACCTCCAAACAATCGAGCTCAGCCGAAGCGTGTCATCAGTGGTAGGGCCTGTGCTGGAGGAAAAGCGCAAAAATGACCGTTGGTTGGCGCAGAAAGCGATCGATGCCTTGCGGCTGCAACTGGCTCGTTTATTCGGTCCCCAATATATGTTGCGCAAACTGTTTGCGTTTGTCGTTACCGGTTTGCTGGTCTTCTTTTATCTGGCGACCGGGCAATATTCCATAAAAGCGGACACCGTGCTGGAAGGATCCGTGCAGCGGGTTATCGTCGCGCCGTTTGAAGGCTACGTTGCTGAAGCCATCACCAGGGCAGGCGATGTAGTCAAGGCAGGTGACGTGTTATGTACTTTGGATGACCGCGACCTGAGACTGGAGCGGTTAAAATGGTCCAGCCAACGGGCACAGTTGAGCAAGCAATATGATGAGGCCATGGCCAAGCGCGACAGAGCGCAGATTAATATCGTTAACGCGCAGATCGCCCAGGCAGACGCGCAACTGGCGTTGCTCGATGAGCAATTGACACGAACCCGGATAACCGCGCCTTTTTCCGGCCTGATAATCAGCGGTGATTTAAGTCAGTCACTCGGCGTTTCCGTGAGGCGCGGTGAACAGTTATTTAAGATTGCGCCTTTGGATACTTACCGTATTCTTCTGAAAGTCAATGAGCGCGATATCAATGATGTGGCAATAGACCAGCAAGGTGAACTGGTGTTGTCATCCATGCCGGAAAAGCTGTTTACATTTAGGGTGAAACGAATCACTCCAGTATCAACGGCTGAGGAGGGCGAAAACTATTTTCGTGTTGAAGCCCAACTGTTAGAACTGGCCTATCCAGCAAACCCCGACATGGAAAGATTGCGGCCTGGCATGGAAGGCGCAGGCAAGATCAAGGTTGATGAACGCAAGTTAATCTGGATCTGGACTCGCGATATTGTGAACTGGATGAGGTTATGGGTATGGCGTTGGCTGCCATAGAGAGCTAGTTCAGGACAATAATCATGAGCAATACATCCCTGTTCAGTCCCTCCTGGTATCGCGTAGCAAGTCTACACCCAAGGCTGCAAAGTCATGCGCAGATCCATCGGCATTTTTATCGAGGCCAGCTTTGGTACGTTGTGCAAAACCATTCTACGGGGCGTTTTCACCGTTTCAGCCCCGAGGCCTATTTTTTTATCGGGTTAATGGATGGCAAGTTGAGCTTGAATGAGATTTGGGAGTTAGCGGCGCAACGCATGGGCGATGATATACCCACGCAGGAAGAAGTGATCAATTTACTGGCGCAATTACATCGCGCCGATGTGCTGCAAAGCGACAGCATGCCAGCCACCGAAGAATTGCAGTTACGCGACAGTGCACAGTTGCGGCGCAAGCGCCTGCAGACCTTGCGTAGCCCGCTGGCCATCCGGATTCCGTTACTCGATCCCGAGAAGCTCCTGCATGGACTAACCCCGCTAATAGCACCTTTGTTTAGCGGATTTGGCTTTGTTCTCTGGTTAGTAACTGTTGGCTGGGCGGCGCTTTTGGCGGCCGGTAATTGGTCAGCGCTGACGGATAACATCAGTGACCGCGTGTTGGCCATGGATAATCTGTTGCTGTTATGGATTACCTTTCCTTTTGTTAAGGCCTTGCATGAACTTGGCCATGGTTTTGCCGTCAAGCGCTGGGGTGGTGAAGTGCATGAGATGGGTATCATGTTTCTGGTGTTTATGCCGGTACCCTATGTGGATGCGTCCGCGGCTTCGGCGTTTCAGAATAAGTCCCAACGCATGGTGGTGGGTGCCGCGGGAATGTTAGTAGAAATGCTAATTGCCGGTCTAGCCATGTTGCTGTGGCTTAATGTTGAACCCGGCATCGTTCGTGCGCTGGCGTTTAACGTCATGTTGATTGCGGGTGTTTCAACGGTGTTGTTTAACGGTAATCCGTTATTGCGTTTGGACGGTTATTACATACTGATGGATTGGCTGGAGATGCCGAATCTTGGTGCGCGGGCAAATCAGTACCTTGGTTATCTGATACAACGTTATGCTTTTAACCTGGGTAATGCGCAATCACCGGTATCCGCTGCGGGTGAACAGGGCTGGCTGGTGTTTTACAGTATCGCCTCATTTTGTTATCGCATGTTTATTTTTGTAACTATTGCCTGGTTCATCGCCGGTGAGTACTTTGTGATTGGTGTATTGCTGGCTATATGGGCGGCGGCGACAACCTTGGTTTATCCTTTTTTAAAACAGCTATGGTTTTTATTTAGCAGCCCTAAATTATCAAAACATCGGGGACGTGCTTTGTTGATCAGCGGCGCATTCGCCGCCTCAGTAGCCGCAATTTTTATGTTAATTCCTCTGCCATCGGGTTCGGTCGTCGAAGGAGTGATTTGGGCGCCGGAAAAATCTTTAGTACGCGCCAATACCGCCGGAATGATTACCAGGCTGGTTACGCAATCCGATCAGGCAGTCGCAGTATCCGATATCCTAGTGGAATGTCAGGATCCGGATTTGCCAGCAGAAGTGCGCGTACTGAAGGCGCAGTTGATCGAGCTTCAGGCCCGTTACGACGCCGAAATACTAACGGACAAAACCCAGGCACAGATTACCAGGCAGGATATCGACCACGTAAATGGCATGTTAGTTCGCGCCGAGGAACGGCTCCAGGATTTAATAGTGCGCAGTCCCACAGATGGCGTGTTTGTTGTCAGCAATCCCCAGGATATGCCGGGGAGGTTCGTACGCCGCGGTGAAGTGATTGGCTATGTCTTGGATTATGCTGCTATCACGGCGCGTATTATCGTAGCACAGGAAGATGTTGACCTGGTGCGTAAACATGTGCGTGATATCGAGGTGCGCATGGCGGACCGATTAACGGTTACCATCCCTGCATCCCTGCAGCGCGAAGTGCCTGCGGCGACCGATGAATTGCCCAGCCAGGTTTTAAGTGTCGCGGGTGGCGGTTCCATTGCGACGCGCCCCAATGAAGAAGGCGCCAATATCGCGCTGCGTAAATTGTTTCAGTTCGACATAAAACTGCATACCACAATTCCAATAAGTAACATCGGGGAACGTGTCTATGTACGTTTGTTACGGGAACCCGAGCCTTTAGCCATCCAGTGGTTTCGTGTTGGCCGGCAATTATTTCTAACTAAATTCAATGTCTAATATATATTTCGCATCCATTTTCGAGTTGCACTACCCTATCTTACGATGCAAGGAAAAAATGTTTCCTAGCTCAATGCGCCGGCGTGGTAATAATGCAATCGGCGACGAGTGCATCACCAGATGGGTGGCTCGACGTTGTTACCCGCGAGTACGGTGATCTATGCAAACCAGCGCAACCATACTGCCACGTATTGCTAACGGCATTTATCCTGAGCGCAAGGAAAAACCACAAAGCGCCCTGGATCGCCTGGGCGAACAGTTGTTTGATAGTTTTTCGCCCGCGCATTTACGCCTTTACAACTTTGATCGTATTTATTGCATGATTGAAAACTATGGCGAACACTTTGCCACGCTGGATGATGCCGGGTTTACGGAAACAGTCATTGAGCTACGGCATGAATTGCGCAGGGACGGTTTTCGCGTGCCGTTAGTAGCGCAGTCATTTGCGCTTATCCGCGAGCTGTCAGCGCGCTGTTTGGGCATGCGGCATCACCGCTGCCAGTTGCAGGGGGGCTGGATATTATTAAATGGCATGGTCGCTGAAATGCA
>Ga0209640_10004147_pt1 | contig 12736 bp, 10 predicted proteins | sample RifCSP10_1_FD_184018 | JGI IMG/M metagenome (GOLD analysis project Ga0209640, IMG submission 184018) | Soil microbial communities from Rifle, Colorado - Rifle CSP2_sed 10_1 (SPAdes) (version 2) | ecosystem: Environmental > Terrestrial > Deep subsurface > Rock core/Sediment | place: Rifle... | reverse complement strand
GCGAGGTATGCAAGATTTTTCTTGACTTTAGTTTTGGCACGGATATGATGTGGAGCGTTGTGGGAAAAAGTAGAAAAAAATGGATTCAAAGGGGACGGCGGGGTTAGCCGGTGGAACTGCAGTGTTGCGTGGCAATTACCCAGCTCGAATCGACGAGAAAGGACGCCTGAAGATCCCGGTGCCTTTCAAAGACGCCATCGAGGAGAAGTACGATGGCGAGGAGTTCTGTGTAACCAGCCTGGACGGCAAATACGCCCGCATTTTTCCCATCGAGGAGTGGGTCCAGATCGAAGAGAAGCTGGGGCAGGGTGGCAGCTTCAATCAGGCGCGCCGGAAATTTTTGGACCGCATGAATTACTTTGGCCAGGTCGTGAAGTGGGACAAGCAGGGACGCATCTTGATTCCCACGGTATTGCGCGAGGCTGCCGAGATGAAGGGCGATGTGGCCGTGCTCGGCAACCTCACCTATCTGGCGGTCTGGAACAACGAGAGATTCCTGGCGGAGATCCGCAACAATCCGATCACGCCGGACGACGAACGGATGCTGGATGAACTGGGGATCTGATCGGGCGGCGAGCGCTCCTGATCCATGCGATGCCGAGCGCGACGCCGAGGGCAAGGCAGAACGCGATGCACATCCCCGTTCTGGTGGAAGAGGCCATGGAATGGCTGGCGGTGCGGCCCGAGGGCGTCTATCTGGACGCCACAGTGGGCGCCGGGGGACACGCCAAAGCCATCCTCGAAAGATTGACCACGGGCCGTCTGATCGCGATCGACAAGGACCCGATGGCAGTGGAAATCGCTCGGGAGAATCTGAAGGCGCACGCGGAGCGGCTCACGCTGGTCGAGCAGGATTTCTCGGAGTTGCGCTGGTTGCTCGGCCGGCTCGCTCTCGCAGGAGTGGACGGGATATTGGCTGACCTCGGACTCTCCCAGATGCAGATCGACACGCCGGGGCGAGGATTTAGTTTTCAGGCAGAGGGGCCGCTGGATATGCGAATGAATCCGAACCAACGACTCACTGCCGCCGAGATCGTAAATCGGTACGGGGAGCGCGAGCTCGCCAATCTGATTTACCAATATGGAGAAGAAAGGAGGTCGCAGAGAATCGCCAGAGCAATTGTCCGGGCCCGGCCCATTCAGAACACGCGAAAGTTGGCTGAGTTAATCGCAGCCTGCCTGGGGGGCAGGCGCGAAGCTTCCCGTCCCGCCTACCGGCGGAAACGGGAAGGCTCGGGGGCCGCGGCCCGGACAATAAAACCCCTCATCCACCCTGCCACGCGCACGTTTCAGGCATTGCGCATCGCCGTGAACCAGGAGCTGGATCGTTTGACGCAATTTTTAATTCAAGTCCCTGATTGCCTGCTTCCCGGAGGGCGGATTGTCGTAATCAGCTTTCATTCCTTGGAAGATCGTCCGGTCAAACAGCAGTTCCGCCGCTTGCAGCAGGAAGGAACGATGCGAACCCTGACGCGCCACGTGGTGCGTCCGAGTCTGGAAGAAGTGCGGAGGAACCGCCGCGCCCGCAGCGCGCGGCTGCGCGCCGCCGAACGGGTAGCCGAGCCCGGCGCCGTCTCGTCTGAATAGCCATACGGATGCGAGAGAGAAGGGAATTACCAGCCATCATGAATGGAATCTATTACATCAAACCCGTAGACAACTCCCGCTGGATGCCGGCGGCGAATCCGCGCGAGCGTCATTATTATGCCACGCTGATGCTGGGCGGGGCGGCACTGCTCGTTGCCGGGATGCTGTTCGCCGGCGAACGTTTTAAGAGCCGGGAATACGGCTATCAAATCGAGCGCATGGAGCGGGAAAAAACCGCACTGCTGGAGTCCAGCCGCAAGCTGCAGCTCGAGCAGGCATCGCTTGTCGATCCGTTGCGGATCGACTCGATTGCACGCAACGAGCTGGGCATGACCGCGCTGGCTCCCCATCAGATCTATCGCGATGCGCCCGTTGCCGCCGAGGCCACCGTGGTGGCCGAGCAGAGACCCGCCGAAGGGCTTCTGGCCACGCAACGCCGAAGCGTAGCCGCGGCGCTGCCGTAAAGTTTGCGCAACGCCGCCGGGGATTTTGCTCCGGTGAGAACCCTCGCGCCGGAAGACATCGTTAAGAAATTGCCGCGCGGATTGACCTCATGCCGAAACGAACGCCGCCGGTCAACCGGCGACACTTTATTCTCCTGACCGCCTTTCTGGGAGCCTGGACGGCACTCATCGCCGGCCGGCTGATTCAACTCCAGATTTTCGAGCACGATTCCTATCTGCGGCGGGCCCGCCGGCAGCAGGAACAGACCGTGGAGATCAGCCCGGTCCGCGGCGTCATCTACGACCGCAACCTGCGGCCGCTGGCGATGAGTGTCGAGGTCGAGTCGGTGTTCGCTGTGCCGGCGGAAATTCCCGATGGAGAGCCCACCGCCCGATTGCTCGCCAAGGTATTGGACCTGAATGCAACCGAGCTTGAGAAAAAGCTCGATGGGGACCGCTCCTTCAGTTGGGTCAAGCGCAAGGTGACGGCGCGCGAGGCTGATCGCATCCGGCAGCTAAACTTGAAGGGCATTCACTTCCAGAAAGAATCGAAGCGTTTCTATCCCAAGCGCGAACTGGCCGCGCACGTGCTCGGCCACGTGGGCGTGGACGACCAGGGCCTGGCTGGTCTCGAGCTGATCTATGACAAAGCCATCCGGGGAAAACCGGGGGAGATGCTCATGGAGCGGGATGCGCGTCGCCGCTGGTTTGGACGCACCGGCCGGCCGTCCTCCCCCGGCGAGAACCTGGTGCTGACGCTCGATGAGGGCATCCAATACATCGCTGAGCGGGAGCTGGACACCGCCATGGCGGCAACCCGCGCCCGCTCCGCGGCCGTGGTGGTCCAGGACCCGCGCACCGGCGAAATACTGGCGCTGGCCAATCGTCCCACGTTCAACCCCAATATCTACGGCGACTCCAATCAGGACGCCATGCGAAACTCCGCGGTCGGCGGCATTTACGAGCCTGGCTCCACCTTCAAGATCATCACCCTGGCCGCTGCCTTCGAGGAAGGCGAAGCCACTCCCGACGAACGCATGGATTGCCAGATGGGAGTGATCAATATTGCCGGCCACACCATTCACGACTGGAAAGCCTTTGGGATTCTGTCTGTGGAGCAAGCATTCCAGAATTCGAGCGATGTATGCGCCATCAAGCTGGCGATGCGTGTCGGCGACCGTGACCTCTACCGCTACATCCGCGATTTCGGGTTTGGCTCTCCGACCGGCATTGAGCTGCCGGGCGAAGCGCGCGGCATGATCCGCCCTCCCGAGCGCTGGTGGAAGGCCTCCATTGGAGCCATCGCCATGGGCCAGGAGATCGGTGTCTCGCCGCTCCAAATGGTTGCCGCCGCCTCGACGATTGCGAACGACGGCGTCTGGATGAAGCCCAGCATCATTCGCAAGGATCATTCGCGGAACGAACTCCCACAGGCCTCTGCCGCTCAGCAGGTCATGGCGCGGGAAGGCCGGCGCGTCGTCAGCCCGCAAACGGCGGCGCGCATGCAGCGCCTGATGGAAGGCGTGATCGAGCTAGGGACGGGCAAGTCGGCCAAGCCCAAAGGCTACACCGCGGCCGGCAAGACCGGAACGGCGCAAAAGCTGGATCCTGCGACGGGCACCTATTCGCTGCACAATTTCATTGCATCGTTTGTCGGATACACTCCGGCCGAATCGCCGCAATTCGCCATCATCGTGATGCTCGATTCCCCGCGCGGCGAATACCACGGCGGCACCGTGGCCGCCCCGGTCTTCCGGCGCATCGCGGAGCAGGCGCTGGCCTATCGAAACGTCCCGTCCAGTGAGCCCCAGCCACCGCTGTCGCTCGCTTCCCAGCAGGCAGTTCCTCCCGCAGAAAATGAATTCGCGGATGCTGCCGCCGATGCTACACAATTCTTGGAGGGGAGCCCGGGTCTGATCGTGCCGAACTTCGTCGGGCAAGCGGTTCGTTCCGTGACAGCCCGCGCACTGGAGAGGCGTCTGCCCGTCGCCATCGAAGGCCACGGCATCGCCTACGAGCAAGATCCCGCGCCGGGGGCGATGTTGCCAGCAGGGGAAAGAATCGTCGTCCGCTTCCGTATCGGCGGGCTGGGGAAGCCGGAGGCTGCCCGGCCAAGAATCGCTCCTCCGATTTCTCCTTCCTCTCCAGTACCCTCCGCCGCGGCCGCAGCCTGGCCTGCCAGCGGCTGAACGCACCAGGGCAATTCTATGAACTACAGCGGCGTTATAATTGAAAGCAGAGGGATAGCGCCATAGCGAACTCGCCCGGCACCGGATTGTCGGGGCGAACGAAAGGCCAGAGCCGTAACCCCCGCGGCCAAAGGGCGAGCCCCGGCAGCATGACACTGCAGCAACTTTTTCAACCGGTGCGGGAAGCTACTTTCTTCGGAGATGCGCAGGTGGTGATCTCGGGCCTGGAGCTCGATTCCCGCCGCGTTTTCCCCGGCCAGGCTTTCTTCGCCATCCACGGATATCGTCAGGACGGACACCGCTTCATCCCGGACGCGCTGGCTCGCGGTGCGCTGGCGGTGGTGTCCGAAGCGGCGCCTGCGCCGGGCTCTGATGGTCGGCTCGCCGCCTGGGTGCAAGTGCCGAACGCGCGCCGGGCTCTGGCGCTGGCCGCAGCCGAGTTTTACGGCCACCCGTCCGAGCAGTTGCAGCTTGTGGGCGTCACCGGCACGAACGGAAAGACGACGGTGAGTTTTCTGATCGCCTCGATCCTGGATGCGGCGGAAAAGAAACCGGCGCTGTTCGGCACCATCGAGTATCGCCTGGCTTTTGGAGAGCCTGGCGGCAGCCGGCCAGCTCCCAATACCACTCCCGAATCGCTGGATCTGCAGCGCATGTTGCGCCAGGTGGTGGAGGCGGCAGGCAAGTCCGCCGTGATGGAGGTTTCTTCGCACTCCCTGGCGCTCGAGCGCGTCGCGGGCTGTTCGTTTCATACCGCGGTCTGGACCAATTTTTCGCGCGACCATCTTGATTTTCATCCCACGGTCGAAGATTACTACGCCGCGAAGGCCAAGCTCTTTCTTGCCACCGAAGGCCAGCCGGCGCCTCAAATCGCCGTCCTGAATGCTGATGATGCGCACTGCTCTGCCATCTCCAATCAGACGCCCGCCCGCATCGTGCGATTCGGCATCGAGCAGCCCGCCGACGTAACGGCGCGAAAATGGAAGGCGGGACGAAGCGGCATCAGCTTGACGGCGCAGACTCCCGCGGGGCCCGTGGAGCTGGATTCACCCCTGGTCGGCCGCCACAACGTTTACAACTTGCTGGCCGCCACGGCCGCTGCCATAGGGCTGGGCGCGACTTCGGAGCAGATTCGGCAAGGTGTCCGGTCGCTGCGCGTTCCGGGCCGCATGGAGGCCGTGGATCTAGGCCAGCCCTTCGGTGTCTACGTGGATTACGCGCACACCGAGGAGGCCCTCAAGAGTCTGGTGGCTTCGGGCCGGGAACTGGCCCCGCAAGGACATCTGCTCGTCGTATTCGGTTGCGGAGGAGATCGCGACCGCACCAAGCGCCCCCTGATGGGCCTGGCCGCGGCGGCTTGCGACCGGGTGATCCTGACTTCGGATAATCCCCGCTCCGAAGACCCGCTGCAGATTATCAATGACGTAACTGTGGGGCTGCAAAAGGCCCGTGCCAACTATGTCATCGAACCGGACCGGGGAGCAGCCATCGAGCGCGCACTGGCAGAAGCCCGCGCGGGGGATGCCGTGCTGATCGCCGGCAAGGGCCACGAAACGTTTCAGATGGTTGGAGACAGCCGGATCCCATTTGACGATCGCGAGTCGGCGCGCGCCGCCTTGCGCCACATGGGATTTGAAGGAAAAGAAATAGAAGCTAGAAGTTAGGAGCCAGAAGCCAGAAGCCAGAAAAGCTGTCATCCCGAACGAAGTGAGGGATCTGCTTTTTAGGCCCGGAACCTTCGAGCTATGCAACTGACGCTAGGCGAAATCGCCGCCATCATGCAGGGCACACCGCCGGCTTCGGCCGGGCTGCGTGTGACAGGCTATTCCATCGACTCGCGCACAATCCGGCCCGGCGAATTATTTTTCGCCGTGCGCGGCCAGCGCCGCGACGGTCATGATTACGTCACCGCGGCGCTGGCTTCAGGCGCTGCCGCTGCCGTCGTGAGCGCAGATCGCATGGCCGCTTTCGCGAGCGCGGCGCAATCGAAGCTGCTGGCTGTTCCGGACCCCCTGGTGGCGCTGCAATCGCTGGCCGCCGGAGTGCGACGGCAGTGGGGAGGGCCAGTGGTGGCAATCACCGGAAGCACCGGAAAGACCACCACGAAGCAAATGATTGCCGCGCTGCTGCGAACGAAATATCGGGTGCTTGAGAACACCGGAAATCTGAACAACCAGTTCGGGCTGCCGCTCTCGCTGCTGCGCTTGAGCCCGGATACCGAGATTGGCGTCTTTGAACTGGGCATGTCGGCGCCAGGCGAAATTCGCCTGCTGGCAAGCCTCGCCACGCCGCACGTGGGAGTGGTTACAAACGTCAGCGCGGCTCACCTGGAATTTTTCCCCAATGTGCAGGCCATCGCCCGCGCCAAGTGCGAGCTGATCGATGCGCTGGGGGCTGAGGACTGGGCGGTGCTCAATGCCGACGATGCGCGCGTGGCCTCCTTCGGCAGGCGCTGCCATGGCCACGTTCTATACTACGGATTTGGACCCTCGGCGGATCTGCGCGCCGACGAAGTGCAGCCGGGCGCAGACGGCGGGTATTGCTTCCGCCTGCCCCCGCCGACCGATCGAGGCATCACTCCCGGAGCTGCCTGGAAGGGCCAGCGAGCCACCGCGCCGCTCGTAAATACTCCTTCCAATGTCCGTTTCCATCTTCCGCTGATCGGCCGCCACAATGTCTCGAACGTTCTGGCGGCGCTGGGAGTTGCTTATCTGTTTGGGATGCGGCCTCCGACGCTAGTGGAAGCGGTGTCTGGCCTTAGAGCGGCCTCGCAGCGCGGCGAGGTAGTGCGGCTCGCCAACGGCGTCCTGGTCGTGAATGACTGCTACAACTCCAGTCCGGCGGCGCTCGAAGCCATGCTGACCGCCGTGGCTGAGATGCCCGCCCGGCGTCGGCTGGCGGTGCTTGGCGGCATGATGGAGCTGGGACCTACCTCCGAGCAGTTGCACTACCGTTGCGGCCACCGCCTGGCCGAGTTGGGGTATGTTGGCCTCATCACGGTGGGCACAAAGGCCCGGCCGCTGGCCGCCGGAGCCCAGGCGGCGGGACTCCCGGCGGGCTTAATGGCGCATTGCGCCACCCCGGAAGAAGCTGGCGAGTTGCTGTGCGAATGGGTTGAGCCAGGCGATGTGGTGCTGCTGAAGGCTTCGCGCGCCGTGCATCTTGAAAGAATCTGGGACCGTCTGGGGACCTGTGCCGATGCTGCTCCGGAGGAAATCGCCGCCGGGGCGGTCTCCCCCCGTCCGGGGGAAGGGGCTTAATCCGGTGCTCTATTATCTGTTTTACGAACAACTTTTTCCCTACTTCAGCCCCTTTCGCGTCTTCCGATATCTGACATTCCGCACTGCGTTCGCTTCGATCACGGCGCTGCTGATCTGCCTGGTGTTGGGGCCGTGGCTGATCGCGCGGCTCAAGCAATTTCAGATCGGCCAGTATATCCGCGAGGAAGGCCCGCAGTCGCACCAGGCCAAGGCCGGCACGCCGACCATGGGCGGCATCCTGATCCACGTCGCCATCCTGGTGCCCACGCTGCTCTGGATGGATTTGAGAAACTCGCTGGTCTGGCTGGCCATCCTGGCGACGCTGGGGTTTGGCCTGGTGGGCTTTCTGGACGATTACTACAAGATCATCCAGCGCCAGAATCGCGGCCTGTCGGGCCGATCCAAGCTCTACTTGCAGATGCTGATCAGCTTCCTGGTGGGCATCGCGCTGCTGATCCTGACCGCCCACGGCGACTACTCCACACATCTCAGTGTGCCATTTTTCAAACAGTTTACTCCCGACCTTTTAATTCATTCGTTGATGCGAACCGCCTATACTTATCCTCTCGCCTTCATCTTTTTCTTTTTGTTTGTCGTGCTGGTGATTGTGGGGGCATCGAATGCAGTCAATTTGACGGACGGGCTGGACGGGCTGGCGGTGGGCTGCACCATCATCGCCGCCGGCGCGCTGACGGTGCTGACCTACCTCACCGGCCACGCCGTCTTTGCGCGCTACCTGGAGATTCAATATATCCCCCAGGTCGCCGAACTCACCGTGTTCTGCGGCGCCATGGTCGGTGCGTGCGTCGGTTTCCTGTGGTACAACGCGCATCCGGCCGAGGTCTTTATGGGTGACGTGGGCGCGCTGGCGCTCGGCGGCGGCATCGGCACGATTGCCGTCATCATCAAGCAGGAGATCCTGCTGCTGTCGATCGGAGGCGTCTTTGTCGCCGAGGCGGTTTCAGTCATTTTGCAGGTGGCCAGTTTCCAGTTGCGCGGCAAACGGATTTTCAAGATGGCGCCTCTGCACCATCATTTTGAGATGAAAGGATGGAGCGAGTCGAAAATTATCATCCGATTCTGGATTGCGGCGCTGGTGCTGGCCCTGTTCTCGCTCTCGACGTTGAAGTTGCGCTAACACCCTAGCAAGCTTTTTCCCACGCCGATTCGGAGTCCGACTCGGGCAGTTCCATGGAAAATCGTCTCTCTTCCGACCGCGTGTTGTTCTGCGCCACACTGGCGCTGGTCGTTTTCGGCCTGCTGATGGTCTACAGCGCCTCCGCCCCGCTGGCCATAGAACAAATGGATGACCCCGCGGGAATCTTTTGGAGACAGGCGGCGTGGGCTCTGCTGGGCTTGGGAGCAATGCTGCTCCTGATGCGGCTCGATTATCGCTACCTCAGCCATCCCGCCGTCTTGTTTCCGGGGATTTTTCTTGCTCTGGTCATGCTGGTGGCGGTGTTATGGACCGCGCCGCACCAGCAGACCAATCGCTGGCTGCGCTGGCGGGAGTTTTCCTTCCAGCCTTCTGAATTCGCCAAACTGATGCTGGTGGCCTTTCTGGCTTACTGGCTGGCCCAACGCTCCGGGAGACTCAACAGCTTCTTCCGCGACATCCTGCCGGCCATTGGCATGGTGGGTGTGGTAGTGCTGCTGATTTTGCGCGAACCGGATCTCGGCACCCCGATCGCCATCGTGCTGGTCTGTGCCGCCATGTTCTTCATTGCCGGGCTGCCCATACGCTACTTCGTCTATCTGCTGCTGCTGAGCCTTCCGGCCTTCTATCTGCTCGTCTACCGCGTCCCCTACCGGCGCAGCCGCATCCTGGCGTTTCTGGATCCTTACGCCGATCCGCTGGGCAGCGGATTTCAGATCATTCAGTCGCTCATCTCGGTCGCTTCGGGCGGCGCCACCGGCTTGGGATTAATGAACAGCAAACAGAAACTATTTTTTCTGCCGGCGCCCCACACGGATTTTATCTTTGCGGTTACGGCCGAGGAGCTGGGCTTGTGGGGGGCCATGAGCCTGCTGGGATTGTTTCTGGTCTACTTCTGGCGGGGATGGCGCACGAGCCTGCTGGCTCCCGATGATTATGGCTGCTTCCTGGCAGCCGGACTGACGCTGATGATCTTTTGCCAGACGCTGATCAACTTGAGCGTGGTGCTCGCCCTGCTGCCGCCCAAAGGCATCCCGCTGCCCTTTATGAGCTACGGCGGCAGCTCGCTGTTTTTCGCTCTGGCGGCGACGGGAATCCTGCTCAATATCAGCCGGCATGCGGAATGGAGAGAGAAGATTCGCTCGGTCGAACACGAGGGCTGAAACTGCTTGTCGCCGGGGGCGGCACCGGGGGCCATGTGATCCCGGCGCTGGTTCTGGCCACTGAGTTTCGCCGCCGCGACCCCTCGCGCCAAGTTCTGTTTGTGGGCACTCATCGCGGCATCGAGACGCGCCTGGTGCCGCCCGCCGGTTTTCCCCTCGAATTGCTTCAGGTCGGCATGTTGCAGGGTCAGTCGCTCGCCGTGCGCCTGAAAACACTTCTGGCACTGCCGCGCGCCTGCTGGCAAGCCATGCGGATTCTCGACCGCTTCGGTCCGCAGGTGGTGCTCGGTGTCGGCGGCTACGCCTCCGGCCCGTTGATGCTGGCGGCGGCCTTCCGCGGCACGCCGCTGGCCGTCTTCGAGCCGAATGCCTATCCCGGCCTGGTCAACCGCTGGATGGCGCCATGCGCGGAGCGGGCGTTCGTCAACTTCGAAGAGGCCACGCGGTATTTTGCCGCCGGCAAAGCGGTCGTTATCGGTATTCCGGTCCGAGGGGAATTCTTCCAAGTTCCCGCCGCCGGCGATCGCCAACCATTTACGGTCCTGGTTTTTGGCGGCAGTCAGGGCGCCCGCTCCCTCAATCGCGCCGTGATGCAGGCATTACCCAGATTGGCTCAGCAAAAACCGGCGCTGGCGCTGCTGCACCAGACCGGCGAAAGCGAATATAATCGAGTGAGGGAAGAGGTCGCGAAACACTCCGCTGCGGTGGAGGTCTTCGCGTTTCTCGACCGGATGTGGGAGGCGTTTGCGCGCGCCGACTTGGTGGTATGCCGGGCCGGGGGAAGCACCGTCGCGGAGCTGGCCGCCGCGGGCCGCGCCGCCATATTGGTGCCTTATCCCGCAGCGGCGAACCAGCACCAGTTGCGCAACGCCGAGGCGCTGGAGCGCATCGGTGCTGCGCGCTTGATCCGCGACCCGGAGTTGAACGGCGAGTCGCTGATGAACGCCATACGCGAGTTGATGGAAAATCCAGAGCAACTGCGCCGCCTGGAATCCGCCATGCGCCGCATGGCGCATCCCGAGGCTGCTGCACGGATCGTTGACGAATTGGAGCGGCTGGCGAACCGGGCCGCACCTAACTCATAGCCCACGGCTGTCATCCCGAGCGCAGCGAGGGATCTGCTTTTGGAAGCTTGGTCTTAGTAAATGTTCTTCACCGCTCGCAAAGTTCATTTTATCGGCATCGGCGGCAGCGGCATGTGCGGCATCGCCGAGGTGCTGCTGAATCTCCGCTACGAAGTTACCGGCTCCGATCTGCGGCTGTCGGCGGTTACCGAGCGGCTGGCGCGGCTCGGAGCGCGCGTCTGGGAAGGCCATGAAGCGGCTCACGTCGGCGATGCCGAAGCGGCCGTAGTTTCTTCCGCCGTGCGGTCCGACAACCCTGAAGTTGTGGAGGCGCGGCGACGGCAGATTCCGGTCATTCCGCGCGGCGAGATGCTGGCTGAGCTGATGCGTCTGAAATACGGCATCGCGGTCGGCGGCTCGCACGGCAAGACCACCACCAGCTCCATGGTTGCCGCCGTGCTGGCCGAGGCGGCGCTTGATCCGACGCTCGTCGTCGGCGGCCGGCTGAACGGAGTGGGCTCGAACGCGCGGCTCGGCAAGGGCGACTTCATGGTGGTCGAATCCGACGAAAGCGACCGCTCGTTTCTGCATCTGGCCCCGATCATCGCCGTCATCACCAACATTGACCGCGAGCACCTGGATCACTACGGCACTCTGGAGGAATTACAGCGCGCCTACGCCGAATTCGCCAACCGCGTGCCGTTTTATGGCGCCGCCATCGTCTGCCGCGACGAGGAACACATTCGAGCGATCCTGCCGCAGCTTCGGCGCCGGGTGATGACCTATGGCGCGGAAGGCGGCCGGCCCGAAGCCGATCTTGTCATTCACGATGTCAGTTGCGGGCACTTCGAATCGCAATTCCAATTGCGCTTGCAGGGCCGCCACCTGGGCGCGTTTCGCTTGCAGATTCCGGGCCGCCACAACGTGCTGAATGCCACCGCGGCCGTAGCCGTGGGACTCGAATTGAAGATTGATCCGGAGAAGATTCGCGCGGCGCTCGCAGGCTTCCATAATGTCGATCGCCGCTTCCAAGTGCGCGGCGAGGTGGATGGTGTAACCGTGGTGGACGATTACGGCCATCATCCCACCGAGATTCTTGCCACGCTGGCGGCGGCGCGCGATTGCCGCTACCGGCGCATCTACGCTATCTTCCAGCCGCATCGCTACTCGCGCACCGCGCTGCTCATGGATGAGTTTGCGCGCTGCTTTGCGGCCTGCGATTTTCTCTATGTGATGGACATTTACCCGGCCGGGGAGCAGCCCATCGAAGGCGTCAGCTCCGACCGATTGGTGGAACAGATGCGCGCCGCCGGATTTGGCGCCGTGGAATACGCGCCCGCGGTGCACGAGTTTCTTCCCAGGCTCGCCAAGGCGGTCGAGCCGGGCGATCTGGTTTTAACGCTGGGCGCGGGAAACGTGTGGCAGGTCGGCGAGCAGTTCCTCGAACTGCTGCGCGCCCGGAAGGCAGTGACAAGTGACAAGTGATGAGAAATGACTGGAGGCAGGTCGGCTCATTTTTTCTAGCCCAGGCGTTTACGCCTGGGCTCGCAGGGCGATTTTGAGTATGTAGTCCCTTTAGGGGCTTCCCGTTTGGGGGGAGGTCCCCCGGGGACCGGAACAGACAATGTCTCATGCTTTTCACCAACTCTATTTTCATGCTGTCTGGGCGACCCATTCCCGCGCACCTTTGATTAATCGTCAGTGGCGACCGGAACTGTTGCAGATCATGAATGAGGAGGTGAGGAATCGAGGTGGCTGGCTGATCCGCCACAATGCCATGCCGGACCACGCGCATCTGCTGGTGCGGCTTCCGCCTGCGCTTCGAATCAGCGATTTTCTGGGCGAGGTGAAAGGAGCCACGGCCTACCGGGTGA
>Ga0209640_10004146_pt1 | contig 12739 bp, 23 predicted proteins | sample RifCSP10_1_FD_184018 | JGI IMG/M metagenome (GOLD analysis project Ga0209640, IMG submission 184018) | Soil microbial communities from Rifle, Colorado - Rifle CSP2_sed 10_1 (SPAdes) (version 2) | ecosystem: Environmental > Terrestrial > Deep subsurface > Rock core/Sediment | place: Rifle... | reverse complement strand
CATATCTCCTACATAAAATGAACGGGCCATATCAGCGCAATAGCCATTCCATGACGCACAGACATCAACTTTTACCAAATCGCCCTCTTTCAATGACACTTGAGCTGAAGGAACTCCATGCACAACAACGTCATTAACTGATATACAACTTGAATGTCTATACCCCATATACCCTTTAGTCTTTGATTCCATGCCTTTTGCCTTAATGCACACTTCAATGGCTTGATCAATTTCTAATGTGGTAATACCCGGCTTAATCAACGGAGTAATTTCTTGAAATATTTCAACAAGTCGCGCACCCGCTTGTTCCATTTTGCGAATAGCCACTTTATTTTTTATTGCTATCATGAGCTCTCCCCCCCATTGTCTCTGCAAATTCAGTAAACAGCTGGTCTATTGGCAAATCACTTTTAAATTCGTGTATTTCATAACCAGCCTGTACATAATGCGAAATAAGATCGCTTTCATGTAAATGATACACTTTCAAACGCTCTCGTATCGCATCAGCATTATCATCTTTTCTTTTGATGAGTTCCGATCCACAGGAGTCACATGCCATATCACTTTGAGGTGCAAGCTTTGATCCTGCGCTTAAAGAATACACTTGTTGACATGATTTATTCTTGCAAATATATCGATTGACTAATCTATCAACAACAACAGTGTCATCTATAACGAATTTTACAACGATCACCTGAGCGGAATCACCTAACTGATCAGCAAGCTCATCAAAGTCCTTAGCTTGATTTACAGTACGAGGATATCCATCCAAAATGACCACGTCAGACTCAATATTTTCCTGACGGAACCAATCAAAGACCATTTGACTTATAAGGCCATCAGATACCAGTTTACCAGATTTTATAGCAAAATCTATGCTCTTACCTATCTCTGTCTGCTTGGCAATATGCCTACGACACAGATCACCGGTAGAAATCTGCTGCCAACCAAGCTTTTGGACACATTTTTGAGACAATGTGCCCTTTCCAGATCCTGGTGGCCCTATAAATAAAATAACTCTATCAATACTCAACGCGCCCCCCTACCCTGCATTTTTCCGGAAGAGAGAAACCCTTCGTATCGATGTTCAATAAGATATGATTCAACCTGAGCAGCCGTCTCAAGGGCAACTCCGACCATAATCAGCATCCCTGTACCACTCAACGTGCTCAAATAAAATGGCAAACGAAGTAAGGTATAAATAATATTAGGAGCTATAGCTAAGCAGCCAAGATAAATGGCGCCTACCAAACCTAATCGTGTAAGTAAATAATTAAAAAATTCAGCAGTCTTTTTACCCGGACGAATTCCAGGAATAAAGCCTCCGCCCTTTTTAATATTTTCAGCTAATTCTTCAGGATTATATACCATAGCTGTATAGAAAAATGAGAAAAATATAATCAATACAAAATCAATAGCATTATACACCAATCCTGTTGGTGTTAAACTCTCAGAGATCCATTTAAAAAGAGTAAACCGAGAAGCAAGAAACGCCGCAACAAATAACGGCACATTCAATACTGCGTTAGAAAAAATAACTGGCATAATACCAGCAGTATTAATCTTAAATGGAATATATGAACTTTGCCCTGCATACATACGCTGTCCAACAATGCGACGAGTGTATTGCACAGGAACTTTACGATCACCTTTTTCTAAAAATACAATACAAGCCGCCATACCCACGAAAATAGCGAGTAGTACAAGCGCAATAACTGGATCCATTATTTTATCCGTTACCGCCTGGAGCGTTGTAATGATATCATGCGGAAATCGAGCAACAATACCAGCAAAAATAATCATAGAGCTTCCGCTTCCAATTCCATGAAGCGCGATTTGCTCTCCTAGCCACATCACTACAATCGAACCAATTGTCAAAGAAAACATAAACATTAAGCGAAATGCCCAACCTGGATCAAGTACAAGACCGTAGTTTTCAACTACCAAGGCATAACTGAAACTTTGCATAATGGAAATACCAAGAGCAAGGTATCGGGTATACTGATTGATAATTTTTTTGCCATATTCACCTTCTTTTGAGAGCTGCTCCAAGGTTGGAATAGACATGCTCAAAATTTGCATCATAATCGAAGCAGTAATGTATGGCATAATCCCAAGAGCAAATAATGTACATTGCTTCAGGCTTCCTCCAGAAAACATATCTAAATATGAAAACAGCCCTCCAAGGCCACTTTTTTGACTCATAAAGAGCTGGAGTTGCTGCAAATCGATACCAATCACAGGAATGTGATTACCAATGCGATACACAATAAGTACTGCAAAAGTAAAAAGAATCTTTCTGCGAAGATCTGCTATTTTAAAAATGTTCAGAACGTTTTTTAGGAGTATCACTACTTACCCCTTCTGGGTTAAAGCTTTTCCACCTGCATTTTCAATTGATTTACGAGCTGCTGCGCTAAAAGAATCCGCAACAATGGTAACAGGCTTTTTCAAGACGCCATCACCTAATACTTTAAGCGTAAAAGGCATATTCTTTCGAGCCTTTACAACGCCTTCTTTCAAAAGAAGTTCTTTTGTGATCTCCGCATGTGATTCAGCAAGTACATTCAAACCATCAATATTAACGACATGAACAACTTCTTTGAATCGAGCATTCGTAAACCCACGCTTAGGAAGTCGACGATATAAAGGCATTTGACCGCCTTCAAATCCTGGAGCTATACTGCCACCTGAACGAGCTTTTTGCCCCTTATTACCTTTTCCAGAAGTTCACCCACGAGAACCGCCTCGGCCCACTCGTTTTCTTTTTTTTACTAACGGAGATAATTCATTAAGTGTAAACATTACGCTCCTTTTACGATTTCTTTAACAGACATTCCACGAAGCTTTGCAAGACTTTCAGCTGATCGCAATTTTGCAAGAGCATTCAATGTCGCTTTTGCAACATTCAAACCATTTGCTGAGCCAAGTGACTTTGTTAATGCATCTTCAATTCCTGCAGCATCGATAATTGCACGCACAGCTCCACCTGCAATTTTTCCAGTACCTTTAGATGCTGGTATAAGAACTACTTTTGCAGCTCCATGTTTACCGTATACTTCGTATGGAATTGTTGTGCCACGAACAGGAACAACTATCATATTCTTACGCGCTTGACTCGTTGCTTTTGTAATTGCAGCGGTCGCTTCTTTACTCTTACCAAGACCAATGCCAACATTTCCTTGCTTATCGCCCGATACTACAAATGCTGAGAATGAAAAGCGCTTTCCACCCTTAGTTACCTTTGTAACTCGTCGAACACTGACAACGTGATCAACAAAATTAGAATCTTTTTCAGTCATTTCTTTTTTAGCCATTATAAACCCTATTAGTTAGGCACTAAATCGTAACGCCGCCTTCACGCATCCCATCTGCAAATGCTTGAATTCGTCCATGATATTTATATGATCCGCGATCAAACACCACACGATCAATACCCTTAGCTTTTGCTTTTTGAGCAAGCTCTTTTCCAACCATATGAGCAACTGTTTTTTTATCGCCAGTAGCGCTTTCTAGTTGTGAAGATGCAAAGCTTACCATTGTGTGATGCTTAGTATCATCAATAATTTGACCATAGATATGCTTGTGGCTGCGAAACACAGATACACGAGGCAAATTACCTTTTTTTATTGATGATCGAACACGAAGCGTTCTGCGTTCTGAGCGTTTATGGTCTTTTTTAGTAGTAGCCACAGTTCATCCCTATTGAATATTATTATTTACCTTTAGCAGCCTTACGGAAAATATATTCCGTAGAAAGCTTAACACCAGTTCCCTTGTATGGCTCTGGACGTCGAAGCGCACAAATATTGCTGCACACTTGCCCAAGTAATTCACGATCCGCAGATGCTACAGTAAGTTTTTGGCCTGTTTTATCCACAGCAATAGTCACACCTTTTGGTAGGTCAAAATCAATTTTATGACTATATCCAAGCGTAAATACTATTTTATTACCTGAGATTGCGGCCTTATATCCAAGACCAACGATCTCAACAAGCTTTTCAAATTCTTTTTTTGCGCCTGCTATTTCATTTGTAAGAAGCGCGCGGTGCATGCCCCACTCACGATTAATTTCTCGTTTTTTTAGAGAAACATCTTGAGAAGGAGTAAGGAGTAATGAGGAGCCTTTAACTACAGCAGTCAAAACTTCTGAAAGAAAATATACTCCAGAAGATTTTTGCCCTTTAAAATGAACCTCTTGACCCTTAACGTCAACAGTTACACCACTAATATCAATTGGTCTTCTTCCTATTTTGGACATCTGAAATCCTCACTTACCAAACGGTACAAATAACCTCGCCCCCAACACCTAACTTTTTGGCTTCTTTTTGAGTAACTACACCACGATTAGTAGTAAGAATTGAAATTCCTAAACCACCAATCACAGGTTTAATTTCACTCACGCCAGAGTAGTTGCGACGACTGAGTTTACTGACACGCTTAAGTTCATGGATAGCAGATTCACCACCAACATACTTAAGCCCAACTTTTAATACTTTCTTACCGCCTTCTTCAGCTTCTTGAGTAGAGCGAATAAAACCTTCTTTAATAAGAATGTCTGAAATCGCTTTATTCATCTTTGAATAAGGCACTATTACGAATGGTTTACTAACTTGTATACCATTGCGAATAATTGTTAAAAAATTTCCTATTGTATCCATTGACATACTGATCTTCCTACCAACTAGCTTTCTTCACGCCAGGTAAATAGCCCTTGAGGGCATTTTTACGAAAACAAATACGACACATATTAAACATGCGCAAATAACCCCGCGGACGACCACAGAGCTTACATCTATTATATGCTCGTGCAGAAAACTTTGGCGGTTTGTTTGCTTTTTCAATTAATGATCTTTTAGCCATAAATCCTCAACTTATCTTATGCCTTACGAAATGGCATGCCAAAACCCTTTAATAATTCGTATGCATGCTCATTCTTCTTTGCCGATGTACCGATGGTAACGTTAAGACCGAAGACCTTATCAGTTATATCGTAGTCAACCTCAGGAAAGATAATCCATTCTTTGATACCTAAATTATAGTTACCAAATTTATCAAAATTTGACTTAACCCCCTGAAAATCTCGCACTGTAGGAAGCGCAACATTGATAAGACGATCAAGAAATTCATACATAGGACGACCGTGCAAAGTAACCTTTGCTCCGAGAGTCATCCCTTCTCTAATTTTGAAACCAGCAATAGATTTACGTGCCTTCGTCATAACAGGACGTTGCCCTGAAATACGGCCCAAAACATCTGCAACAATTTTGCCAACCTTGCTATCACCGATAATGTCTTTACCTGCCCCAACATTGATCACAATTTGCGTAATCCGTGGAACTTCCATAATATTCTTTAGGCCTAATTGCTTTTGCAACTCGGAACGCATCGTTGAATCATACTGTTCTTGTAAGCGAACTTTCTTCATTTTGTTCCTCAAGCCCCTTAAAATATTTCTTTACAGCAATTACACATACGAGCGCTTTTGCCACTTTCCAATTGCTTAGTATTCACTCGAACAGCTTTTTTACACGCAGTGCATACCGGCATAACTTTACTTAAACCAATATAGCTTTCTTCTTTGCGTATACCGCCCTGCTCGCCCGCTTTACGTGGCTTTACATGTCGAGTAATAACAGCAACATCTTTCACTAATACTTTGCCCGTCTTTGGAAGAACTTGTATTACTGAACCTTCTTTATTTTTATCTTTTCCAGAAATGACTCTTACCAAGTCATTCTTTTTAATTCTTGCTACCATAAAGCCTCTTATAATACCTCTGGCGCTAGTGAAATAATTTTTGTAAACCCTTTAGCACGTAACTCACGAGCAATAGGTCCAAACATACGAGTGCCAACAGGTTCGCCTTCCTTGCTAACAATCACCCCAGCATTATCACCGAATCGAATGTAGCTACCATCTTCGCGACGAAACTCTTTTCGAGTTCTCACGATAACAGCTTCTACAACTTGACCCTTTTTCACAGTGCCTCCAGGAATAGCTTTCTTAACTGCGCACTTGATTCTATCACCAATGCGCGCATAGCGCTTGCGTGTACCACCAATAATATGGATACATTGAATTTCTTTAGCACCTGAATTATCTGCGACTTCTAAATAAGACTCTTTTTGAATCATACAATCACCTATTAAGAATGCGACTTAAGTATACGCGAAAGACGCATATACTTTGTCTTTGAAAGCTTTGGACCTTCGTAGAACTCTACAATGTCACCGATTTTTGCAATTTCTTGCTCATCATGTACTTTATATTTTTTATTTGTACTTACGATCTTATGAAAACGCGGATGCATGTACGTACGCTTGGTATTCACGACAATTGTCTTGTCCATCTTATCTGAAACCACTTCACCCGTGTATGATCGGCTTTTTTTTACTTGCTCTGTCATGAATAACCCTCTATTGTGTTGCGCTTTGTAACGCTTGTTCTTTCATGAAGGTCAAAACTCGCGCAATGTTACCACGCAGCAGTTTGAATTCAGAATTATTTTTTACATGAGCTGTTTTAGTTTTTAATCTAACACTAAAAAGCTGCCCCCTCAGCTGCTCTAAAATCTCTCGCAACTGCTGCAGATCCATACGCTTCAATTCTTCGTTAAATTTAGTTACCTTCATAAAATATTACCGCAAAAGTTATGGTCGTTTTACAAATTTAGTCTTCATTGGAAGCTTATATGCAGCGCTACGCAAAATATCACGGGCTTCTTTTTCATTAACTCCCGCTATTTCGCATATAACTCGTTCACGCTTCACCACTGCAACCCATTCTTCAACCCCGCCCTTACCTTTACCCATTCGAGTTTCGGCTGGCTTTTTGGTTATAGGTTTGTCTGGAAATACTCGTAAGAAAAGTTTTCCAACTTTTTTTAAATTACGAGAAAGAGTAACGCGTATCGCTTCTATTTGGCGAGCTGTCATCCATGCTGGCTCAACCGCCTGCAGGCCATACTCACCGAATGTAACATCCCGAGCACCCTTAGAAATGCCCTTCATGCGACCACGTTGTACTTTCCGATATTTTGTTTTTTTAGGCATCAACATGATTATTCACCTATACCTTAGCGCTTACTAGCGTGTTGATATTCACCCTTACCAATCCACACTTTAACGCCGATTAATCCAAAAGTTGTCAGCGCTTCTGCTTCTCCGTAATCTATGTCAGCGCGTAGCGTATGGAGAGGAATAGATCCAAGGCGAGTCCACTCTGTTCGAGCAATTTCCGCCCCATTTAATCGACCAGCAACAGCAACTTTAATTCCTTGTGCACCAGATCTCATAGCATCTGCTACCGCACGCTTCATTGCTCGCTTATAGCTCACACGGCGTACCAACTGATCTGCAATGCTTTTCGCAACAAGCGTAGCATTCATTTCAGGATTTTTTACTTCCTGTACAGAAACTTCAACATTCGCTTTTTTTAAGTTATCTGCAAAGTAACGGCGTAGATCGTCTATCTCTTTGCCACCTTTACCAATAACAACACCTGGTCGACCAGAGTGAAGAATAATGCGAAGATTATCCCCTGCTTTCTCAATTTCAACACGAGCAATTTCTGCGTGTTTTAAATGAGAATCAACCATTTTACGAATTTTAATATCTTCTAATAGGTGTTTTCCATAAGCATGTGTTGGCGCAAACCAACGAGCATCCCAATCTTTATACACACCTGTTCTAAATCCTACTGGATTAACTTTTTGTCCCACTGGAAACCTCTTTTGTTTCAACAGGTTCTAACACAACACTTATATGGCTAAATCGCTTCTTATAGATATTCGAACGACCCATAGCACCCGGCTTAAAATACTTATAAGCAGGCCCTTGATCTACACGAATTTCTTTAATATGCAGCTCTGTTACGTCTACATCATGAAGCTGTTTAGCATTTGCTGCAGCAGAAGCAACTAATTTTTTAAGAGGCATTGCTTTTTTCAAAGCGGCTGTCTCTAGCCAATTAAGTGCGAACTGTACATTTTTGCCACGAATAACATCCGCTACTGGGCGAAGTTTATAGGGCGAAAAGCGAATATATCGAGCCTTTGCATTAAACTGCATTTTAAACCTTACTATCTCAAAAATTGGTTATAGGTCTGGAAAGGTTTTTCTCTAGTAATTCTAACGTATTTTACGCCTGCTGACAACCTTTTATTGCCGTACAACACTACCAGATTACCTTTGACCACTGTGTAATTTAAACGTTCTTGTTGGAGAAAATTCTCCAAGCAAGTGACCCACCATGTTTTCTGTTACATATACAGGAACAAATTTTTTCCCATTATGTACTGAAATGGTAAGTCCTACAAAATCCGGAGTAATCATACTACGCCGTGACCATGTTTTAATCGCTTCTCGTCCACCTTTTTCTTTGATCGCCTTTATTTTCTTAAAGAGCGATTCATCTACAAAAGGGCCTTTCTTAGCCGATCGAGCCATAATGCACCTACCTATTTACTCTTTTTTGATTTTCTTCTTCTAATAATCATTGGATTCACACGCTTACGAGTTCTTGTACCCTTAGCGCCTTTACCCCATGGAGATTTAGGATGCTTTCCAGACTTCGAACGCCCTTCACCACCACCATGTGGGTGATCAACAGGGTTCATCGCCATACCTCGAACAGTTGGTCGAATACCACGATGTCTCATGCGTCCCGCTTTACCCCATCGAATATTCTTAAAATCTGCTGTACCGAGTACTCCCACAGTTGCCCAACTTTCCGCTGGAACCATGCGAATTTCACCAGATGGCATTTTTAAGGTAATACGATCATCTGCCTTACCCATAATTTGAGCAGACGTCCCCGCGCTGCGTACAAATGTACCGCGAGATTGAGGACGAATTTCAACGTTATGCACTAAGAATCCAAGTGGAATATTCTTTAATGGTAATGCGTGTCCAAGTTTCGCTTCAGTCTTATCGCTTGCCATAATAACAGAACCTATTTCTAGACCTTCTGGATGCAAAATATAACGCTTTGCACCACCGGCATATGAAATCAAAGCAATATTCACGTTACGATTAGGATCATATTCAATAGCAATCACTTTACCAGGAACATCTCGTTCCAATCTGCCAAAATCTATCAAGCGATACTTACGCATCGCACCGCCGCCACGATGACGAACGGTAATTCTACCGTAAGCATTTCGACCGCCCGATTTTTTAAGTGGTCGTACAAGATTTTTTTCAGGTTTTTTCTTGGTAAGATCTTTCGAACTTAACACAGTTTGAAACCTGGTTGCAGCTGTTCGTGGCTTTTTGCGTATCATAGCCATACTAGTACCTTTTCAAACATAATAAAAAGCAGACTAATCCGCTTTAGCTTGTTGTGATTCCTGCGCTTGAGGCATTCCTGGATGCTCAAACAAATTTAAAGAATACCCTTCAGCAAGTGTCACATATGCCACTTTGCTTATTTTAATTCCAGGAGTTGCATTGTATTTTTTTTGCACAGCACGCAACGAAGACTTCTTACGAATTAATGTGCGTACTTCTTTAACCTTCACATTAAAGAGCTTTTCAATTGCATCTTTAATTTGTGGTTTATTTGCAACAGGATGAACTTGTAGCACTAATTGGCTTTCTTTTTGATTAAGCTTATATGCTTTATCAGAAAGAACTGGCCCCTTAATAATGTCATACCATGTTAAATTTACTGCCATTGTTCCACCATTTGCTTAAATGCTTCAACATCTTTTTTCAATACAAGCCAATATTGGCTATTCGCTAAATCATAAGCATTTGGTTGATCAAACAAAAGCACCTGTATAGCAGGAATATTTACGAATGATCCATAGTGAATCATATCTCCCGCAGTAAGGAATAATGTTACTTTTTTATCATCTAATGATAATGAACGTAACAATTCAACTGCTTTTGCTGTTTTTGGCATATCTGCCTCTAACCGCCAATCAGCCATAATAACTTTTTTATCAGCAATTCGATCTGCTAAAAGTTGTGAGAAGACCTGCTTTTTCACGCCCTTTGGAACAGTTAATGTTCGAACACGTGGCTGTGGACCAAACACCACACCCCCACCACGCCAAAGTGGCGAACGAGCAGAACCAGCACGAGCGCGTCCTGTACCTTTTTGCTTGAACGGCTTTTTGTTGGTTCGATTCACTTCTGATCGATCTTTAACACCAACAGTTCCTTGTCTCCAATTTTGGAGCAACGAACGAACCCACATCGCAAATTGCTGAGCGGACGCAGGTTTTTTTGGCGCAGTTATTTCCAAATCTTTAAACGTAACTGCTTGTAATAATGAGTCAGGTTTTTGCTTAGTCATAATAAACCTACTTTACCTGTCGTTGAATAAATACCAATGAACCTGCATGTCCCGGAATAGCTCCTTTTACAAAAACAATCGGAGCATCCTCTGCAATTTTCACTATATTTAAATTTTTCACTGCCAGACGCTGTACACCCATGTGACCAGGCATCCTTTTACCTTTAATAACCTTACCCTGGGATCGTAAAAATCCGATAGATCCAGTGGTTTTACCCATAGTACTACCATGACTCGCTGGCGGACCATTAAAGTTCCAACGTTTTACAACACCCGCAAATCCCTTACCCTTAGAAGTGCCAAATACATCGACTTGCTCACCTTCTTGTAGTTGCGTATTAAAATCAGCGCGTTGCCCAATAGCTAGGTTTTCAGGCAAATCTGCAACACGTATTTCTCGAATTACTGAAAAATACTGCTGTGGTTTTTTCATCCAGCTAACAACTGCTTTTTGATCCAAATATCGTTTTCTTGGGCATCCAACCTGGATTGCATTATACCCATCACGTTCTTTAGTCTTGATGCCAGTTACTATCCAGTTACCAACATTAATTGCTGTAACAGGAACAACCTTATCTCCACTAAACAGTTGGGTCATACCGATTTTTTTTCCCCACATTCCCGAAACCATTGGACGACCTCTCGTTATTTAATTTCTACATCAACACCGGATGAGATACTCAATTTCATGAGTGCATCCATTGTCTTATCAGAAGGAGAAACAATATCTAAAACACGTTTATGAGTTGTGATTTCAAACTGCTCACGTGATTTCTTATCAACATGCGGTGAACGTAATACTGTAAAGATCTTTTGTTTATTTGGAAGAGGAACAGGCCCCATCAGCTGGGCGCCTGTTCTTTTTGCAGTCAAAACAATTTGCTTTACAGCATTATCTAACAAGCGATGATCATATGATTTTAGCTTGAGACGAATGCGTTGTTTTTTCATATTGCTTACTCTACAATTTCGGTTACAACACCAGAACCAACAGTTCTGCCGCCTTCACGAATTGCAAAACGTAGATCTTTGTTCATTGCAATTGGTGAAATCAATTCTACATTAATATCAACGTTATCACCTGGCATTACCATTTCACGACCATCTGGCAATGAAACTACACCAGTTACGTCAGTTGTTCTGAAGTAAAACTGTGGACGATATCCTTTAAAGAATGGACTATGACGACCACCTTCATCTTTGGATAAAATGTATGCTTTAGCTTTAAACTTCTTGTGTGGCTTTACCGATCCTGGAGCAGCAATAACCATGCCTCGCTCAATATCATCTTTCTTTACACCACGAAGAAGAAGCCCAGCATTGTCACCAGCAAGACCTTCGTTCAAAGTCTTTTTGAACATTTCAACGCCAGTAACAGTTGTTTTGATTGTTTCACCAAAACCAACAACTTCTACAGATTCACCAACTTTAATTTTTCCTTGTTCAATTTTACCAGTCGCTACAGTACCACGACCTTCAACAGAGAACACCCCTTCAATCGGCATAAGGAATGGTTTATCAATTTCTCGTTTTGGTTCAGGAATAGAAGTATCAAGAGCCGCAATCAATCTATCAATAGACTTAGTTCCCAATTCAGAGTTATCCCCTTCAAGGGCTTTCAAAGCAGAACCACGAATCACAGGAATTTCATCTCCTGGGAAATCATACTTACTTAAAAGTTCGCGGATTTCTTCTTCAACCATATCAATCATTTCAGTGTCTTCAACCATATCGCATTTGTTGAGATATACAACAAGCGCCGGTACGTTTACGTTGCGAGCTAATACGATGTGCTCACGAGTCTGAGGCATAGCACCATCTACTGCAGACACTACCAAAATACCACCATCCATTTGCGCTGCACCTGTGATCATATTTTTCACATAGTCAGCATGACCAGGACAGTCAATATGCGCATAGTGACGCGTAGGAGATTCATATGCAACGTGAGATGTTGAAATAGTAATCCCTCGTTCTCTTTCTTCTGGAGCATTATCAATTTCATTAAATGCTCGCGCTTCTCCAAGCCCTTTTGAAGCTTGGTTTTTTGTAATAGCAGCTGTTAAAGTAGTTTTACCGTGGTCAACGTGACCAATTGTACCAACGTTTAAATGCGGCTTCTTCCGCTCAAATACACTTCTAGCCATAGTGTAACTCCTGACTATGTTTATACGTTATTTTTTCTCAACAATGGCTTCTTGAACATTCTTAGCAACTTCTCGATAGCATTCAAACTCCATCGAATATGCTGCTTGACCTCGTGTCATAGACTTCAGCGATGACACATACTTAAACATTTCACCGAGCGGAACTTCAGCAGAGATTTCATGCCTGCCGCCACGATCTTCCATACCTAAGATACGACCACGCCGAGAGTTCAAGTCCCCCATTACATCACCCATATATTCTTCTGGAGTATCCACTACCACCTTCA
>Ga0209640_10004145_pt1 | contig 12743 bp, 7 predicted proteins | sample RifCSP10_1_FD_184018 | JGI IMG/M metagenome (GOLD analysis project Ga0209640, IMG submission 184018) | Soil microbial communities from Rifle, Colorado - Rifle CSP2_sed 10_1 (SPAdes) (version 2) | ecosystem: Environmental > Terrestrial > Deep subsurface > Rock core/Sediment | place: Rifle... | reverse complement strand
TATCTCGCTTGCATCTTCCGGCACGGTGCCGAGCAGTTGCGCCTTGAACTGCACGTCGCGGCCGCCCCCTTGGAGAGTCACATGGGTCTTGCGCTCGAACCAGCCGGATTTCATCACACACAGAACGGGAGCGCCGAGCCGCCGCGACTCGCGCTTTTGCGCATATTCGACATTGAGCTCTTGCAGGCCGGCGTCCAGCTCGCAGAGCAGTTGTGTCAGTCGCTCCCGGCTTGGCATGTTACCATCCAACTCCACAGAAAAAACGTAGAGAGATTTTTCCGTGTCGGCACAGGCACGGAAGTGTTGGACGGCTAGCCCGGCGGCGCGCTCCGCCCGCGCGATCGCCTGGATGACCTGATTGACATGCAACTTCTCGCCCGTGATGCTGGTCACGTCGCGGCCTTTGCGGACGAACTCGATGAGCGGCGTGCGGTTATAGAATCCAGCGACGCGAACCACATCGTTGATGTCGTAGCGATACAATCCGCCGGGCGTGGTAAGGATTAAATAGTAAAGTTTCCCCTCCTCGAGCTCGGAGCAAGTCAAGAGCGTCGGCCGAGCAGCGGTGATTTCCGCCTCGGGGATGAATTCATAGAAGTTCTTATCGACGGCGAGAATGCCTGCCGATCCCGCGTCGGAAACGGGCAAGGTGATCTGCGCCTCGCTGGCCATGTACCCGAGATCGCGCACCGGCGCCGTTTCGCCAAACCAGCGGGCGAATTCTTTCAAGCGCAGGCCGACGCTGCCGCCCTTCCAGCAACCGATGAGCTGCAGCCTCGGCCAGTATTCTTTGGGGCGGAGTGTTCCGTCGGCCTTGATTAAAGATTCCAGTCTCCTCGCGCGCGTGGGGTTCTTCGCGAGGCGGCGCCCAAGCACCCGACGCAATTCAGGCGGCAAATCGCAACCGGGACTGAGAGTGCCGTCGCGAATGTCTTGGATCATCTCGCTCTTCTTTCGATTGACGGTTTCGACGAGCTTGAGAATCGTGCTTGGATTGGGTGTGCCGAAAAACGAGATGTCGTGTTCCAAGGCCAGCCGCATGATCAGGTAATACTTGGATTCGAAGTTTTTGACCTGGGAAACCTCGTAGGGTACGGCATAAGCGTTCTGTATCCAGCGCGGGCTGCTCTGGTAAACCAAACCCGATGCGGCGCCGAACGGGATGCCGCCGGGCGTTTGTCCCTCGGTGGCGGGGCTGACAATGCCGAGCAGCTTGCCGGTGAAAAGATCCGGATGGTCCAGCAGCGCGCGGTAATACCAGAGGCGGGTCAATTGCCGATGATTCTCTCGCGCGGTCACGCTGACTGGGATCAACTTGGGCTCACCCGTGCTGCCGCTGGTCATGGTAAACATGACAACCGGCTCCGCCGTCAGCACGTGCGATTCGCCATTTTTAAGAAGCTCGACGTAGGGACGCAGGCGCTCGTAATCGGCAATAGCCACATGTTGCCGATAGTCGGCTAGAGAGAGGATCGTGTCGAAGCCATGATCGCGGCCAAAGCGCGTCGCGCGATTACGCTCGACGATCTTGCAAAGCAGCCGATCCTGGATTTCCTGCGGCTTGTCCGTGAGGTCGTGCCAGCGGGTCCATTGGCGACGGGTGACGAATGCCGCAGCTTTGATGAGCAGGTCCATCGAGCCTACCGGTGTAGATCCACTTTCGCGACGGCGAGGCGTTCCAAGACGTCCTCTTTCACCGTGACGCTGAGGCCGCGGCTTTTCAAAAGCGGCGCGCGTCCGCCGAAGCCGAAAGCGACGTTTTCAAAGGTGACATCCTCGGTCAACAGCCAGGTGCCGAAGGAGCCTTCGGCCGAAGCCAACGCCGGCAGGTGCGCTGCGAAGGTTCGTCCCGCGGCGGAGAGAAGGCCAGTTTCGCCCACCTGGGCGCCGACTTGAATTTTAGTGCCGGCTTGTTGCGCCAGCTTGGCGATCGCGAGGCTGCCGCTCAAGCCGCCGCATTTGGACAGACGGATATTGAAATAATCGGAGGCGTCGAGTTCGATCAGCCGGCGCGCCTGATCCAAGGTGACGAGCGATTCGTCCGCCATGATCGGAACGCCGCTTTGGTCGCGCACCCGTTTCATTCCCGCGAGATCGTCGGCGCTCACCGGCTGCTCGATCGACCGCAAGTTGAATCGCGTCAAGCGCCGTAATTGTTCGATCGCCTCGTCCGCTTGCCAGGCGGCATTGGCGTCCGCACGCAGTTCGACCTTGTCGCCAACCGCTTTCCGTACCGCCTCGAGCCGTGCCGCGTCGTCCGGTGTGCCAACTTTCACTTTGATCTGGTGTATGCCAAATCGGGCCAATCTTCTGGCGAGAGCCCCGGCGTCCTTGGGCGCATCCGCCGAAATCACCCCGCTGTAAACGACTTCATAGCGGGCAGGCGGCAGCAAATCAGCGAGCGCGCAATGATCCGCTCGCAGGCTCCAGTCGAGCAGCGCCAGTTCCACGGCGCAGAAGGCGGCGTTCCACGCAACCGGGCTGCTCGCTCGTTCGCCGCTTTTCGTCCACTCGGGCATGACCGTTTGAAGATATTCGAACGTTTCCCAGCCGGGCGCGAATGATTCGGCGAAAATCTTTGGCGCGAGCTGCTCGCGAATGCGCGCGATCATGGTTTCGGCGGTCTCACCGGTGACATAGGAGCGCGGCAGGCTCTCACCGTAGCCGCTCAGGCCGGTGTTGTCGGTGATTTTCACGATCACCGCGTCGCTCTCTTCGCGGCTCTGCAGTGCATGGCGAAAAACCTGGTGGAACGGAATGTGCAGTTGGTAAATCGTCACGGACTCGATACGCCGAACCTTCGCCGGTGCTGCTCGGGTCCGGGTGCGCTGTCTGGAAGCCGGCGGAAAATAGTGGCGCACGAAAAGGTTGTCGCCAAGGGTAACTTTGGCGATTTGTTCGAACAGCGCGTCGGAGATTTGATGAAAACTCAAATAATCCTGGATGACCGTCACGCCTTCTTCGGCATGGCGGATGTCGACTTCCGAGTGCAGCGCAAACCAGCGCAACGCGGGTTTTGCAAAGCCGTAGCGATCCGTCAAGGCGGCGGCGATTTCGCTCGAACAGCGCGACAGCATGAACTCAAAGCTCATGGTTTCGAGCAGCACCGCGAGGCAAAGCTCGCGCAGGGTCGCCACCGGCACGCGGGTGGCGCAGAAAAGCGCGACCCGTTGGCGCGCATCGGCGATCAGGCCGTCAATTTCGCCCTGAGTAAAGCCGACACCGTGCGCTAACTCCAGGAGCAGCGCCGAATGCGGCTGTTCGTCGTCAGAGCGGCCCATTTCCTCCATAAGATTTTCTCTGAGCAGCTCGGCGGCGCTCGACGGCAGGGAAGCGAAGCAGAGCGCGACGATATGCGAGGAGAGATAGTGGGTGCGAAAAACGTTGCATACAAACTCGCGGGCGGCCTCGGGAGCGGCGCGTCCGGACACGAGATCCTGATATTCATCCGAGTCGCGAAACTGCCGCGTTGCGTCGTTGAAAGCTTGAGTGATTCGCGCGACGGAAATCATGTTTGCCCGCCGGTGCGGCAGCCGCTACCGGGCTGCTTAAAAAGATTCCCATGCTTCATGGCGTTCAATCCTCTCGCGATAATGTACTCTTTTGATACGCGCACCGCGAAGCCGAACCGCCTGCCAGAGTTGTTCATCAACCTGCGAGACCTGCTAGGAACGTGCAGAACGGTCTTCATGAAAGCGAGTTTCGAGTCCTCTCCAATGCCATGGCCTTGACGGTTTTCAAGTCGACTTTGCCCGAGCCGAGGAGAGGCAGCGAATCAATCATGTAAAGATTTTCCCGCTTGGGTATCCAAAGCTTTGGCAACTCGGACTGATTCAGTTTTTCCCAAAGCTCTTCTTTGGGCATACCGTTTTGCGCGTAGAAGGCGACCAGTTTCTCGCCGCGCTGCTCGTCGGGTAGAGCGGTGACTACCGAGGCGGCGCTGCCGAGGGCTGCATTGATGACCTCTTCGATTCTCATGTGCGGCACCATTTCACCGCCGATCTTGCTGAAGCGCGAAATCCGGTCGGTTATTTTTATAAAGCCGTCCTCGTCGACCGCGGCAATGTCGCCGGTCACGTACCAGCCGTGGCGCAGCGATTGGTCGGTGAGTTGCTCTTGGCCGAGATAGCCGAGCATCAAGTTCGGCCCTTTAACCAGCAGCAATCCCTCTTCACCCGGCGCCATCGGCCGTTCGGAATCCGGCTCGACGACTTTGACGATCACCCCGGGAATCGGATGGCCGACGCTTCCCGGCTTGTGGCCGACTTGCTTCTCCTTGCCCTCGAGCACGTCCGGAACATTCACCGACACGACCGGCGCCAGCTCGGTGCAGCCGTAGCCTTCCAAGATGGTTAAGCCGAATTTTTCCTCGTACCCTTTGGCGATCTGTTCGCGCAGTTTTTCCGCTCCGGCGATTAGGTAACGCAGCGAGGCGAATTCCTCTTTCGAACAACGCCGTTGATAACCGGCATAAAAAGTCGGCGTGCTGATGAGCAAGGTGGCGCGATATTTCTGCACGGTTTCGCCGATCGTTTTGGCGTCGGTGGGGTTGGGGTGGTAAACCACGCCGAAGCCGGCGAGCAGCGGCAGCCACAGCGTCCCGGTAAAACCGAAGGAATGAAATAGCGGCAATACGCCCATAATGCGATCATCCGGCGTTAAGTGAAAGACCTGGCGGATGCCTTCGATGTTCGAAACAACGTTGTGATGAGACAGCATGACGCCCTTCGGAGCGCCGGTGCTGCCGCTGGAAAAAATCACGGTGGCAAGGTCGTTGGCTTTCCGGCTCTTGAGATAGCGCCGCTCAAGCCAGGAAGCGGGCAGGGCAGCCGACTTCAGCGCCACCGCGAGTTTTTTCATCGGCGTAAAATCTTTTCGTAGCTCTTCGAGATAGACCATGCCGTCCATTGGCTCCAGGTTGGCTTTCGACAAGAATACGCGCGACGTCATGATCGTCTTGATGCCGCACTGTTGCACGGAGGAAGCCATGGCGTCGCGGCCGGCGGTGAAATTCAGATTCACCGGAACCTTACCGGCAAGAAAAATCGCGATGTTTGCCAGCGATCCGCCGACCGAAGCCGGCAACAGAACTCCGACCATGGAGTCGCTGCCGCAGTGTTGAGTGACCCAATTCGACAGCAGCAGGCTGCCGACCAGGGTCTTGCCGTAAGTGAGCTCGGTGCCTGTGGTGTCGGCCATGCAGAAAGAAAACCAGCGCCGTTTGGCGGTTCGGATGAATCTTGTGTGGAGCAGATCGGCGGCGCTCGGGCGATGCGCGAAAGCCTCGCTCTCGAGCTCCAGGACGGCGTTGCGCACGGCGTGGACCGGCGTATTGGCCGACAGCGGCGCGCCGAATGAAACCGTGACCGGATAAGAAAGTTGCTTCGGCCATTTCCAGAAGAAGCGCCCGTCCTTGAAGCTGAAGATGCTGCCCCACAGTTGGTCGAGATGAACCGGGATGATCGGGATGTTCGTGCCTTCGACGATTTTCTCAAAACCGCGCTTGAAAGGCATCACGCGCCCGGTGCGGCTGATCGATCCTTCGGCAAAAATACAGACGACCTGGCCCTTGTCCAATTCGTTGCGCGCGTGCTTGAGCGCTTGGACGATTTCCCGCCGGTTCGTCGCCGAAACCGGGATCGAGTGCATCAGGCGGAAGAACCACGTCATGCCTTTGCGGTCGTAGTAATCACGGTGCAGCATAAAACGCACGAGCCGCGGCAAGGCGCCGCCGACCATGAATGCATCGACGAACGAAACGTGGTTCGACACCAGCAACGCCGGGCCTTTGAGCGGCATGTTTTCCGCGCCGACAATTTTGAAGCGGTAAATCGTGTGGGTAAAAAGCCAAAGAACGAAGCGGACGAAATAGTCAGGCAATAAATAAAGGATCCCTAAGGTGCCGGCCAAGGTGAGCAGGCCGGTCTGCAAAATAATCGTGTCGGGGGTGAACTGAAGCGGGGTTTTTAGGATCCAGTGGAACGCGGCCGCGAGAAAGATGCCGATCGTATTCATGAAGTTATTGGTGGCGATCAATTGGCCCTTTTCCTCTCGACCGGCTCGTTGCTGCAAGAAAGCATTCAAAGGCACGGCGAACAAGCCCGCGGAAAAGCCCAGTCCGATAAGGGCGAGGGCGGTGTGCGGATAGGAGGGCGCGGCGAGCGCGACCCAGCCGAGGCATACGCCCATGGTGACGGATCCCAGCGGAACCAGCCCCAGCTCGATGTGGTCGCCGGAAAGCCGGCCGGCGGCGAGGCTGCCGATGCCGATACCCACCGCCATGAACGTGAAAAGCAAGCTATTGTGAAATTCATCAAGCTGCAGCAATTCTTTGCCGAAGAAAAGCATGTTGATCTGCACCAGCACGCCAAGAAACCAGAAATAGGAGATGCCAACCACGGTCAGCCAGAGCGCCCGGTCGGCGCGTAAACGGCGAAAACCGGCGGCAATCTCGCTGAAAGGATTCAACCGAAACAGCTTTGCAGAGCCGGATGGCGGCACGCGCGCGATCCGCAAACTCGTCAGCGTGCCGAGGACGGCGAGACCCAACATCAGCAGTCCGATCCGCGGCAGATCATGCTTCCAAAGCGCAAAAAGTGCGCCGCCGAGCGAGGTGCCGAGGATGATCGCCATGAAGGTGCTCATCTCCAACAGTCCGTTGCCGCGTGAGAGATCTTTTTCGGGCAGCATTTCCGGCAGGATGCCGTACTTGGCCGGACTGAAGAATGCGGCGTGCAGGCCCATGAGAAAAACGATCGTAAGCATCGATTCGAGATGGCCGGTGAAAAACGCCGCAATCGCCAACAGCATGATGATAATTTCGCAGACCTTCACGGTCACCAGGATACTGCGTTTGCTGTACACGTCGGCAAGGTGACCGGCGTAGCCGGAAAACAGCGCAGAAGGCAGAATGAATAGAAAAGCGATCATCTCGACATAGCTCCCGCCGCCTTGCACCGCCATGTTCAAGGCGACAAAGGAAACCACGATCTTTAGAAAATTATCGTTGAACGCACCGAGGAATTGCGTCCAGAAGAACGCGAAAAAGCCGGGTTGCTTGAGGGTGTCGCTGTAATTTCCAGTAGCCATTGACGCCGCCCTTACGTTCAGTATGCCATTTCGATAGGAAACGGAAAAGAAAGATTCGTTCCGCCATTCCAGGCGTAATCGGCACCAGCACGGATTTCAAGCCCGTACTACTACGCGCCGATATCACTGTCCCCGGTTGCGGGTCGGGCCATGCGTTTTACAATTTAGAAATATGGAGGCTTTCCCCGAAAGCCGGGGGGGCCCCGGTGCTGCTATGGATGAGTTTCAACCAGAACGAACTCGACGAGCCGCCTGCGAGTGAAGAGCGTGAAATCACGCCAAATTAGCGTGAGCCCAGGCGCGACAGTCTTGCAGCGCCGAGGCGAACTCAACATAATGCATTTCTATGGACATCACGCCGATCAAAGTTCCGCATTGGGAAAACTACAAAGGATTGCTGCACGGCTTCGCCGGCCGGCGGGGCGGCAAGAGCGTCGGCCCGTATTCCGGACTGAATGTTTCCCATCTTGTCGGCGATGACCCGAAAGTCGTCAGCCAAAACCTTTGCGATTTGAAGCTGGCCGTCGGCATCCACGACGGCCGGATCGTCACCATGCGGCAGGTGCACGGGGATCACATCGTTGAGATCAAAGACAGAAAACTCAAAGAGGCCGGCGAGGCCGATGGTATGGTTACCGGCGAACCTAACGTTTTTCCTGCGGTGTTAACCGCCGACTGCGTGCCGCTATTGTTTGTTGCGGCGGAGCAAAGACTGGTTGCGGCCGTGCACGCCGGGTGGCGCGGTACGTTAGCGGGAATCGCAGATAAGACCGTGCGGTTGCTCAAGTCGCAGCATGGCGTTGACGCCAGTCAATTAGAGGTCGCGCTCGGCCCATCAATCGGCCCGTGCTGCTATGAAGTGAAAGAAGACGTTACCGGCCCATTGATGAAGAAATGGGGCAAGCTGATGACCCCGAGCATTCTAGTCAGCGAAGGGAAGTTGTTCATCCACCTGCGCCGCCTCAATCGCGATATTCTTCGGGCAGCTGGAGTGCCCGGCAATCAACTCTATCAGGTCGGCCCATGCACCAGTTGCGCGGCAGAGGAATTTTTCTCGTACCGGCGCGAGCGCAGTGAAACCGGGCGGCAACTAAGTTTTGTCGGCTGGCTGCCTACCTGATTTGATGCACCTCTGAGACGTGTTTTCGTGCCCAAGCGTGCGTGACGACTTGTGATGGGTGTTATGCACGTGGAGGTTTATGTCTTCCCTTCTTCCGGCGGTTATATTAATGACAACTAGGGGAGTTGTCCTGGGCAGAGCGAGATGAAATCGCACAACAGTTATTTCTTTCGGGAGGCAATCCTATGAAAATGACTCGTCGTAGCTTTTTAACCAAAGTTACTGTTGGCGTCGCCGGCCTGCCATTCGCGCGCGGCGTCAGTTGGGCGCAGGCCAAGGGCAAGCTTGGTTACATGAAGATTGTCGATAACGCGGCCATGTTCATGGCGATGGAAAAAGGATTCTTCAAAGCAGAGGGCTTGGATTTGGAGACGTTGCCGATGGCGGGCGGGGCGGTGATCGTGCAAGGAGTGACATCGGGCGATTTGCAGTTTGGTTGGACCAACGTAATCTCGCTCTATCAGGCGCACGTCCAAGGATTTGATTTCAAACTGATCGCCGGAGGGGCGACCAACGTCAGAGGATCGAACGAGACCCACGCCATCCAAGTCCTCAAGGACGCACCGATCAAAAACGCCAAACACCTCGAAGGGAAAACGGTTGCGGTCAACACTTTGAACAACATCGTCCACTTGATGGCGATGGGGTGGGTGGACAAGAACGGCGGCAGCTCGGCCAAAGTCAAGTTCATCGAGCTGCCGTTCCCGCAGATGGAAGCGACTTTAAGCGCGGGCAAGGTGGACGCGATCAGCGTCCACGAACCGTTCGTTACGGCGGCGCTGCAAAAAGGCGGCGTGCGCACGCTGGCGCACCCCTGGGGCGAGGTCTTGCCGAAATTTCTGATTGCGAGCTGGTTCGCTTCGGAGAAGTGGATCGCGAAGAATCGAAAAACCGCCCAGGCGTTCGTGCGCGCCATCAATCGCGGCATCGATGCGATCCACGCCGACCCCGACGCCAGCCGGGCCGCGATGGTGAAATGGGCCGGATTGAAGCCCGAGCTTGCCGGCAAGATCGGCTTGCCGGTTTTTGAGAAGAACATTTCGGAAAAAGATGTCCAAGCGACCATCGATCTTACGCAAAAGTACAAACTGATCGCGAAAAGCATCAAAGCTCGCGACGTGATCAGCGACCTGGTTCCGAAAGCGTGAAACGATTCATGGAGTGGTGGAGTCATGGAGTGTTGGAGTATGGGTTTTGAAATCTCATCACTCTAGGACGCCAACATTCCAATAATCCATTTCTTTTCTTCCTCCCGTGCCCATTCTCGAAGTTCAAGGCCTTGCCAAGAGCTATCGTCAAAGCGGCGGTGAGTCGACCGCGGCCATCGGCAATATCTCCTGCCACGTTGAGCGGGGTGAGTTCGTCTCCTTTGTCGGACCTTCCGGCTGCGGCAAGACCACCTTACTTATGACCATCGCGGGCTTATTGGCGCCGAGCGCTGGCCAGGTCCTGGTCGACGGCGAGAAAGTCAACGGCCCGCCGCGCGGCTTGGTGCTGCTTTTTCAGGAATACAACAAATCGCTGTTCGCGTGGCGTTCCGTTCTGAGCAATGTCCGGTTTGGCCTGGAAGCGCGCGGCGCCCATTCGGCGGAGGCCGCAGAGCGAGCGCAGGCGCTCGTCGAACTTGTCGGACTCGAGGGATTTGAACGCCATTATCCGTGGCAGCTTTCCGGCGGCATGCAACAGCGAGTGGCGATCGCCCGCGCGCTCGCTTACAAGCCGGAAGTCTTGCTCATGGACGAGCCCTTCGGCTCGCTCGACGCGCTCACGCGGTTGGAACTGGAAGACACTCTGCTCCGGCTTTGGGCGGAGCTCAAGACGACCATCGTCTTCATTACCCACGACATCGAAGAAGCGATTTATCTCTCCGACCGGATTTGGGTTTTGAGCCGCCGGCCATCGGAGATTGTCGAAGAGCTGTCGATCGACTTTCCCCGCCCGCGTCATCAGGTTTCGACCCGCGCGGACGCACGTTTCATGGCGTTGCGCAACACGATTTACCGCAGGATCAGCAATCCGGTCGCCCCGTGAGCCGGCTAAAAAATCTCAATTGGCCGGGCTGGACGAGCTTTGTCTTCCTGCTGCTGCTCTGGGAGCTCGGCGGGCGCGCCGCACCCGACTATCGGCTCTATCTGCCGTCCATCACCGCGGTGATTGAAGCGGGAGCCCAGTTGCTCATCAGTGGAGTCGTCGCACGACATTTCCTGGTCACTCTGGAAAGGTTTTTGACCGGCTATCTGATCGCGGCAGCGATCGGCGTGACGCTTGGAGTTGCACTCGGCTATTTTCGGTTTTTGCACAGCCTGCTCGGCACGGTGATTGAGCTATTGCGACCGATGCCGTCGGTCGCGATCATTCCGGTTGCTATTTTAGTGCTGGGGATCGGCGATGCCATGATCGTCGCCGTGACCGTCTATGCGAGCGTTTGGTCGATCCTGATTAACACCATCGACGGAGTCCGCCACATCGAGAGCACACTGGTGGATACCGGTCGCACGTTTGGGCTCAACCGGCGTCGCATCTTGTGGCAGGTCGTTCTACCCGCAGCCTCGCCTTACATCATCACCGGATTGCGTATCGCTTTATCGATCGCACTGATCTTGGTCACGACCGCTGAGATGGTCGCCGGCAGCAAGGGGCTGGGTTTTTTTATTCTCGACGAGGAGCGCTCGATGAACAGCAGCAACATGTACGCCGGCATCTTGATCGTCGCAGTTCTCGGTTATGGTCTCAATCGACTCTTTCTCACGATCGAGGCGCGCGTGATGAGATGGCATCACGGCATGTTGAATCGGGAGACGGCCTGAAATGCGGGCAGAGAAACTCAGCGGACTCTGCTTCCTGCTCACGCTCTTGGTGACCTGGGAATTCGCCGCTCGCGCGGAGCTGGTCAATCCGTTGATTGTTCCGCCTCTAAGTCGCGTCTTGGCGGTCTTTTGGGATCTGTTCTCAACCGGCGAGATGCCGATGCAAATTGTTGTGAGCATGAAGCGGGCGGCACTGGGTTATGGTCTCGCCGGCGCCGTTTTTATTCCTCTTGGCATCGTCATGGGTTTGTCCAGACCGATTCATCGGGCGCTCGAGGTGGTCGTCGAAATGCTGCGCCCGGTACCGCCGCCGGTTGTGATTCCTGTAGCGCTCTTGTTCTTCGGCCTCGAAGACGGGATGAAAATTTTTGTGATTTTCTTCTCCTGTGCCTGGCCGATCCTGCTCAACACGATCGACGGCGTGCGGCGCGTAGATCCGGTGCTCTTGAACACAGCCAAAACATTTCGTTTGCCCCGCCTGAGAACAATTTGGCAGGTCGTTTTTCCGGCTGCTTCGCCGCAGATCATGACCGGTTTGCGGGTCAGCCTGCCGATCATGCTGATTCTCGTCGTGATCTCCGAAATGGTCGGCAGCACCGACGGGATCGGCTATTTCATTCTCGACTCTCAGCGAAGGTTTCGAGTCGCGCAGATGTATGCGGGCATGTTGGCGCTGGCGATTTTGGGATACACGCTCAATCAGCTTTTCAATTTACTGCACCGCCGGCTGCTCTCGTGGCACTGGGGGATGCTGCGAAGAGTGGAATAATGGAGTACTGGGATTCGAAAACCCAATCACTCCACCACTCCAATACTCCATCACCCCAGTTTTTAGACGATATGCATGCCGCCGCCGGGAGGCGGAGTCGGCTGATTTTTCCCCGGGAGCCAGTCCACTTCTTTGCGCGGGCTGTTGCCTTTTACGGCAAACTTGGCACGGCTGTCGGCGAATTCTATTTCGATCGTGTCGCCGGAATTGACCGGCATGAGGCCTTCGTGGAACGTGCCGGTGGCGACAATGTCGCCGGGATTGAGGCGCACAAAGCGCGAAAGCCAAGCGATCTGATTGGGAATCTTATGCGCCATCGCGCTGGTGTTGTAGTTTTGCCGGGGCTCTCCGTTGGTCCAGGATTTTACGTTGACATTATGCGGATCGGGAATTTCATCTTTGGTGATGATCCACGGCCCGCAGCAACCGTGACTATCCTGGCCCTTCGGGACAAATTGCGTGCGCCGCACCATGCCACGCGTTGAAATATCGAAAAACGGCACGTAGCCGAAGACATAATCGAGGGCCTTGTTTTCCGCCACATCCTTTGTCGTCTTGCCGATGACGAAAGCAAATTCCGCTTCCGGTTGGTAAACCACGCTTGCGGGAATGTCTCTCAGCTCGACGACGCCGTCGGGGCCGACGAGATCTGTTGATTTGTAAAAATACTCGTTGGGAAAATTGTCCGCCGTGCGCCCGGGGCGGTCGATATAGTTGCTGAAGGCGGCGATGCACTTGCTTGGTCGAGGCAGCGGGCAACGCAGCTGCACGCTCTCCAACGGCACGCCGGCCTGTTCCGCCAGGATCTTTTCAAAACGTCGGCGGTATTTGCGCCAACCCTCGATGATTTCCTCCATGACCCGCTGGGGCCCCTTGGCCTTGCGCGCGCTAACGCTGTCACTGACATCGACGACCATGTTCCCATTTTTGATGACGCCGATCCGGTCATCGTTGAATC
>Ga0209640_10004143_pt1 | contig 12743 bp, 11 predicted proteins | sample RifCSP10_1_FD_184018 | JGI IMG/M metagenome (GOLD analysis project Ga0209640, IMG submission 184018) | Soil microbial communities from Rifle, Colorado - Rifle CSP2_sed 10_1 (SPAdes) (version 2) | ecosystem: Environmental > Terrestrial > Deep subsurface > Rock core/Sediment | place: Rifle... | reverse complement strand
TCTGGGAGTGCCGGCCCTGAGAACCTCCTCGGTGAGACATGCCTCAAACGAGTCCGGCGTGGTAGCCCAGACCCTTTCCACGGGAAATCCGGCAATCGCGACGACGATCCACTGCCCGTCCGCGTTGCCACCTGGCAGCGCCGTGACGTCCCCGACGATGAACCCATCGTCCTCGATGGCGGCCGTCGCCACGGCCGTTCCCGCCTCTACGCGGCTTTCGCCCTGCGCGCGCGCCAGCGCCCGCGCGACGACCGCGATCAGGAGATTGACCAGCGCCGCGAGCCAGATCGAACGCCGGACGCCGACCAGCTCGATCAGCCAGAAGGTGGTCGCCAGGACGCCGAGGACGGCGCCGATCGTGTTCCAGCCGTAGAGCAGACCGACGCGTCGGCGCTGGGCGTCGGCGCTCGTCTCGGCCGCCCGCGCCATCGCCGGCAGGGTGCCGCCCATGAGGAACGCCGGACCGCCGAGGATCAGCGCCGCCAGGGCGAGGCGCGCGGCGGTTCCGAGAGCGAAGCCCAGCCGCGAAGTGCCGCCGAGCGCGAGATAGGCGGCTCGCGCGAGGTCGATGAGGAGCGGCGACAGCGCCGCGGAGATCGCGATGCCGGCCTCGAGCCGGGCATAGAGCTCGAGCGGACGCGAGTGGCGGTCGGCCCGGCGACCGAGGATCAGGCCGCCGAATCCGAGGCCGGCCATGAAGATCCCGAGCACCGCCGCGGTCGCCGCCGTCGAGGCGCCGAAGACCAGCCGCAGCGAGCGCAGCCAGGCGCTCTGGTAGACGAGGGCGCAGAAGCCGGAGAGAAAAAGCAGCCCGGCCAGGCGGACGAGAGACCGGTTCATCGCGTGCCAGAAAGTCTCACACATCTCGCGCCGGCGGCGCCGCGAGACGGCACGCGGAGATCCTCAGCCGGCCGCGCGGTCGAGCTCGACGAGGAGGGCGCGCCAGGCGCGGCCGCGATGACCGATGCGGTCCTTCTCCGCGTCTTCGAGCTCGCCGTAGGTGCGGCTCTCGCCCTCGGGCACGAAAACCGGATCCCAGCCGAAGCCTCGCGTCCCGCGCGGCGGCAGCACGAGCTCGCCCTCCGTGCGGCCGCTTCCGACCTGCAGCCGCTCGCCGTCGGTCCACGCCAGCATGCACAGCGCCGCCGCTCGCGGATCGCCCAGCGTCAGGCCGATGCGTGCGATCCCCTCGGCGCCGACCGCCTCCAGCATCCAACGCACGAACGGACCCGGGAATCCGTTCAGCGCGCGGAGCTCGAGGCCGGTCTCCTCCACCACCACCGGCCGGCCGACGGCCCGGAACGCCGCATCCGCCTTGGCGCGGAGAACTTCGCCGAGATCGAGCGACTGGATCTCGGGGAGATCGATCGCGACAGCTTCGATGGGACGCGCGACGAGCCGTCGCGCTTCGGCGAGCTTGCCCGCGTTGCCGGTGACGAGGACGAGCGGCGCGGAGGCGCTCAGCTCGCCGGCTCCCGCACGACGCGGAACGCCTCGACCTTGGTCTGCAGGCCCTTGAGCTGGAACGAGCCCAGCGGTTCGGTCGGGATCTCGCCGGCGAGCAGCCGGTTGGTCTCGGCGCCGATCGTGATCTCGCCCGCCTCGCCGACGTACGCCTCGAGCCGCGCGGCGACGTTGACCGCGTTGCCGAGCACGGTGTAGTCGACGCGCCGGTTGCTGCCGACGTCGCCGACGACCACCCGCCCGCTGTTGATGGCGATGCGCATGGAGAGCGCCGGCTCGCCGGCCGTCGTGCGATCGGAGTTCCAGCCGTCGAGGGCGCGCAGGATCTTGAGCGCGGCGCGCACGGCGCGGGCGGCGTGGTCCTTCTGCGGCACCGGCGCGCCGAAGAAGGCCATCACGCAGTCGCCGATGAACTTGTCGAGCGTGCCGCCCTCTTCGAAGATCGCTTCGACGGCGTGGGTGAAGTAACCCTCGAGGATCGACGAGACCTCTTCCGGCGACAGCCGCTCCGAGAGCGCCGTGAAGCCCGAGAGGTCGGCGAAGATGACGGTGACCTCGGCCGCCTTGACCCCGCCGGCGGCGGTGGCGTCGGTCTGCGACTGGACGATCGATTCGATCACCGCGGGCGAGTGGTAGCGCTCGAGCCTGCCGCGCACCTGGCGCTCGAACTCGGCCATCTTGGCGTTGCGCAGCCGCTCGACCGCGACTGCCGCGAAGTTGGCCAGCGCGGTCAGCAGGTCGAGGTCCTGCTCGTTGAAGGTGCCGGCGTGGAACGGCGTGTCGACCTGGAGCACGCCGCTGATCTTCTCGCCCGACCAGAGCGGCACGCACATCGCGGCCCGGATCTGGTGGATTCGGATCGACTCTCCGCCGGTCAGGCGCTGGTCGGACTGCGCGTCGTAGGTGAGCAGGGCGACGCGCTCGTTGACCACCTGGTCGACCATCGTCTTCGAGACCGGCACTTCGCTCGACGGCCGGAACTCGACCTTGTCCTGCGTGCGCGCGAGCTCGCAGACCGGCTCGCCCGACTTCTCGTCGAGCAGCAGGATGAACCCGCGGTCGACCGGCAACGCCTCGAAGGCGATGTCGAGCACGCGCGCCAGCACTTCGTCGATCGATTCGGTGCGGATCAGGAGCCGCGCGAGGCGGGTCATGAAGCCGAAGATCTTGTTCGAGTAGGCCTGCTCCAGCGCCTTGCGCTTGTCGACCCGTACTTCGCCCGAGCTCTTGGCGTCGAGGCCGTAGGCGGCCGAGAAGTCGGCGATCGAGCGGATGATCGTGGCGCTGCCGACCGGGATCGGCGCGACGCCGAGGGCCGGCGTCGGCATGCTGTCGAGCGCGTTCGGCTTGGGATCCGCGATCTCCTCGACCGCGAGCTCGAAGACTCCGATCTTCACTTTGTCGCCGGGCCGCAGCAGTGCCCGCTTCACGGAGACGCGGTTGACCTGGATGCCGTTGGTCGACATCAGATCGTGGACCGCCCAGCCCTCGGACTCGAGCCGGAAAGCGGCGTGGCGTCGCGAGACCGAGAAGTCCGGCAGCACGATCTCGTTCTCGTTGCCGCGTCCGATCCGCACCTCTTCGCGTTGCAGCGTGCGGACCTCTTCTTTGCCCTGATGTGTCCAGCGAACCCTGAGCAATCGCGTGGCCTCGCGCGAATCCTACACCGGAGCGCCGTTCTCGCAGGTCGACGAATTCGCTTTGCTAGACTCCCGCGGTGACTCGGGAGTCTCCCGGCAATCCTCTCCACGAACGCTACGCGACCGATCGGATGGCGGCGATCTTCTCCGCCGGCCATCGTTACGCGACCTGGCGCCGCCTCTGGGTGCTGCTCGCCGAATGCCAGGCCGAGCTCGGGCTGCCGATCACGCCGGCTCACCTCGCGGCGCTGCGCGAAGCGGCGCCGAGGCTCGATCTCGAACGCGTCGCCGAGCTCGAGCTCCAGACTCGCCACGACGTGGTCGCCCACCTGCGGCACTTCGCCGAACAGGCCGGTGAGGCCGGAGGCATCCTCCACCTCGGCGCCACCAGCGCCTTCGTCACCGACAACACCGACCTCCTCCTCGCCCGCGAAGCGCTCGAGCTGGTCGAGGAGCGACTCGCGACCGCGATCCGCGGGCTGGCCGACTTCGCCCGGCGCCGGCGCTCGCAACCGTGCCTCGCCTACACGCACTTCCAGCCGGCGCAGCTGACGACGATCGGCAAGCGCGCCTGTCTCTGGGCGCAAGACCTCGTGCTCGACCTCGAGGAGGTGCGGCGCCTGCGGCGCGACCTGCCGTGCCGGGGGGTCAAGGGAACGACCGGGACGCAGGCGAGCTTCTTGACCCTGTTCGACGGCGACCACGAGAAGGTGCGCGAGCTCGACCGCCGGCTCGCGCAACGGCTGGGCTTCGCCCGCTCGATCGCCGTCTCGGGCCAGACCTACACGCGCAAGATCGACAGCCGGATCCTCGCCACGCTGGCCGGAGTCGCCGAGTCGTGCCACAAGCTCGGCACCGACCTGCGCCTCCTGCAAGGAGTCGGCGAGTTGTCCGAGCCGTTCGACGACACCCAGGTCGGCTCCTCGGCGATGGCCTACAAGCGCAACCCGGTGCGCTCCGAGCGTATGTGCAGCCTGGCGCGGCGGATCCTGACCGATGCCGTCAACGGCCCGCTCACCGCCGCCACCCAGTGGCTGGAGCGCAGCCTCGACGACTCCGCCAACCGGCGACTCGTCCTGCCCGACGCCTTTCTGGCGGCCGACGCCGTGCTCGCGCTCGCCGGCCACATCGGCGCCGGGCTGCGGGTAGATGACGGCGCCGTCGCCCGGAGAGTCGACCGAGAGCTGCCGTTCATGGCCACCGAGACCTTGCTGATGCAGGCCACCCTGCGCGGCGGCAACCGCCAGGAGCTCCACGAACGGATCCGGAAATACAGCTTCCAGGCACAAGATCTCGTAGCGGGGGGCGCGCCGAACCCATTACTTGGTACAATCAGCGGCGATCCGGAGTTCCACCTGTCGGCCGCCGAGGTGGCCGCCTGGGTCGCGCCGGAGCGGTTCGTCGGCCGGGCACCCGAACAGGTGGACGAGTTCTTGCAGGAGGTCGTCGAGCCCGCGCTGGCGGGCTCCGCGATATCGGCGGTCGAAGCGCCCCGAGTCTGAACCGCTTCTGCCGCCGTCATGCGATGCGGCGGATCGCTCTTTTCAGCCTCGCCCTGCTCGCGGGCCTCGTGGTCGCCGCGTGCGCTTCTTCGCGCACGCGCGGACTCACGATCGAGCGCGGCATGGCCTCCTGGTACGGGCCCGGCTTCCACGGCCGTCCGACCGCCTCGGGCGAGCGCTACGACATGGATGCGCTGACCGCGGCGCACCGCTCGCTTCCGTTCGGCACGCTCGTCGAGGTGCGCAATCTGGACAACGGGCTCGTCGTGCGGGTCAAGATCAACGACCGCGGACCGTTCAAGCGCAACCGCATCCTCGATCTCTCGCGGGCGGCCGCTTCGAGGCTGGAGTTGGTCGGACCGGGCACGGCGCTGGTCGAGATCGTGGCCGTCGGCATCGAGCCGATCGGCGGCTTCACCTTCACCGTCCAGCTCGGCGCTTTCCACGAACTCCTCCTCGCGGAGGCGCTCGCCGAGCGCGCACGCATCGATTTCCCAACGGTTCGGATCACGACCGACGAGGTCTGGAGCCGGGTCCAGATCGGCACCTTCACCGATCGCAACGAGGCGCAGCGTTTCGCCGCCGAGATCGCGGCGCGCGGTTTCGATGCCGTGGTCGTGCCGCTGGCGCTGATCGAGACCGCGGCCGGCACGGCCGCCGGCTCGATCGCCACCGCCTCGCCTTAGTCGAAACTAAGCATCGTTGCCGGCCAGATCGAGCGTCCAGACGGAGTCGATCTCCGGCAGCTCGCGCAAGCGCGCGATCGTCGTCGCGTCCGGCGCCTGATCCAAGCGCAGCACGGCCATCGCCTCGCCGGTGGCGCGTACCCGCGCCAGATGGATGTCGGCGATGTTGACGCCCGCCGCGCCGAGCAGCGTGCCGATCCGGCCGACGACTCCGGGCACGTCGCGGTTTTCGAGCACGAGCAACCGCCCGTACGGAGCGAACTCCAGACGGTAGCCGAGGAAATCGACCACCCGCAGCTCGCCGGCGCCGAACAGCGCCCCCGCTAGGTCCACTTCGCGCTCGCCGCCACCCGCCCGCACGCGCACGAGCTGCGGATAGTCGGCGCTCGGCGCGCTCTGGCTGCGCGTCACGACGACGCCGCGCTCGGCCGCCACCCATTCGGCGTTGACATAGTTGATCGGCTGGGTTGCGTCCAGCTCGAGAGCGCCTTTGAGCGCCGCGATCGCCACCGGCACGAGATCGTCCTCGCCGCCGCCCGCGAGCTCGACCTCGAGACGGGCGAGCGGAGCTCCCGCCAAGGTCGCGGCGAGACCGCCGAGGCGCTCGCCGAGGCGGAGCAGCGGCTGGGCGCGCGAGCCGGTAGGTACGAACGGCAAGTTGACGGCGGCGCTCGGCATCTCGCCGGCGAGTGCGGCGAGCACCGTATGCGCAGTCTCGATCGCGATCCTCTCCTGCGCCTCGCCGGTCTGGGCGCCGATGTGCGGCGTCGCCACGACGCGCGGATGCCGCACCAGGTCGAGGCTCGCGGGCGGCTCGGCTTCGAAGACGTCGAGCGCGGCGCCGCCCAGCCGCCCGGATTCGAGGGCCGCGAGGAGCGCCGTCTCGTCGACCACGCCTCCCCGCCCGCAGTTGACGAGCAGAGCGCCCGGCTTCATGCGCGCGAGCCGCGCGGCATCGACGAGATGGTGGGTCTCCCGCGTCAACGGCGTGTGCAGCGTGACCACGTCGGCCGCGGCGAGCAGCGCGTCGAGCGGCAGCATCTCGACGCCGAGGCGGCTGGCGAGCGCCGGGTCGAGGAACGGATCGAAGGCGACGACCTTCATCTCGAGGCCCCGGGCGCGCGCCGCCACGCGCTGGCCGATGCGGCCGAACCCGACGACGCCCAGCGTCTTGCCCTGGAGCTCGATGCCGACGAAGCTCTTGCGATCCCACTCGCCCCGTTTCATCGACGCGTCGGCCGCCGGTAAGCGGCGCGCCAGGGCGAGCATCAGCGCCAGCGTGTGCTCCGTGGCGGAGGTCAGGTTCGCGGTCGGCGCATTGACGACCAGGATGCCGCGCTCGGTGGCGGCGTCGACGTCGACGTTGTCGACCCCGACGCCGGCGCGGCCGATGACGCGCAGCCGACCCGGGCTCGCCAGCAGCGCACGCGTGACCTTGGTCGCGCTGCGCACCACCAGGGCGTCGAACTCGCCCACCATCTCTCCCAGCCGCGGCCGGTCCGCAGCGGCGAGCACGACCGCCTCGACGCCGCCTTCCCGCAGCAACTCGATCCCGCTCGCTTCGAGCGGATCGGCGATCAACACGCGATGCATTCGGAAAACCCCTCCTCGATCGCGGCGAAGAGCGCCGCGAGGTCATTCTCCCGCACCTCCCCCATGTGTCCGATGCGAAAGGTCTCCGTTTTCCAGCGTCCGTACCCGCCGGCGACGGTGAAGCCGCGAGCGGCGAGCGAGCGCACGAGCTCGGGAGCTTTCACTCCCGGTGGCGGACGCAGGCAAGCCACGGTGCGGGAGCGCGCCGGCGGCGCCGCCGGATAGACGAGCCCGACGCGGTCGGCGAACTCCTCGGTCGCGCGCGCCAGACTCTGGTGACGTGCCCAGCGCGCTTCGACGCCCTCGGCGCGAATCCGCTGGAGTTGGCGCTCGAGCGCGAAGCACTCCGCGATCGCCGGCGTCGTGATCGGCCCGCCTTCGCGCTGCTTGTCGCGGTAGCGCAAGAGGTCCGTGTAGAAGCCGCGATGGGCGATCGACTCGGCTCGCCGCTCGGCGCGCTCGGAGAACGTGCAGACCGCGAGCCCGGGCGGCGCCGCGATCCCCTTCTGCACACCGGCGAAGACGAAATCGAGGTGCCAGGCGTCGCTCTCGACCGGCGCACCGCCGAGCGACGAAACCGCGTCGACGAGCACGAGCGCGTCGCTCTCCTCGCGCACGACTCGGGCGATCTCCTCGACCGGGTTCACGACGCCCGTCGAGGTCTCGTTGTGGACCACGGTCACCGCGGCGTAACGCTTGCGGCGGACCGCCGCGCGCACGAGATCGGGATCGACCGCCTCGCCCCAGGGCACGGAAACCTCGTCCGCCTCGCGTCCGAGCGCGAGCCCGATCGTGAGCCAGCGCTCGGCGAAGGCGCCGTTGACCAGGTGCAGCACACTGCCGCCGGCCAGGGAGACGAGCGACGCTTCCATGAAGAGGGTCGAGCTGCCGGTCGCGACCATGCACGTCCGCGTCGTGCGGAAGATCGGCGGCAAGTTGGCCGAGATCGAATCCCACACGGTGCGGAACTCCGCCGAGCGGTGCGCGACCATCGGCCGCGTCATCGCCTGCCGCACCTCCTCGAGCACGTAGACCGGCCCGGGCAGGAAGAAGCGGATCGGTTCGGACCCGCGGGTCATCTCGCTCGATGGCGCGGTCGCGCCAGCTCGTCGAGCAGCGCCGCGGCGTCCAGTGTCCGGCCGCGGCCGGGAGCGATCTGAAGAAGGAAAGTCCCTCGCTCGACCGTGAGACGGGGCCAACCGTCGTGATTCGCGATCAGCACCAAAGCGTAGCCGACGAAGTGCTCGCGCAGCAGATCGCGGAGCACCGGCACCCCGCCGACGCGTTTGACCGCGACGACCCGGCCTGGCGCCATCGCGACCGCCTTCGCGGCGCCCGCCTCCGCGGCGGGGGATTCGAAGCGCGATGCCGGCGCTCCCGCGAGATCCAGCCAGCCGACCCGCGCGCCACGCGCCGCCGCCTCGGCGAAGAGCGCGGCGAACTTCTCGGGATCGGCGTCGACGGCGACCAGCGCGGGCGTCTTCATGCCGGCTCCGGATAGAGAAGGTGCTCGCGCCGTTCGTCCCGGAACGCATCCTCGTCGGCGCTCCAGCTCGCGAGCCAGTGCGACAGGTCTTCGCCGTCATCGAGGGCGCGACGGAGCACGTCGGTGCCGGCGAGGAGGTCGATCGCCGGGCGATCCGCGACGAACTCGTACGGCGCGGCGCGCCAATGGAAGGCATCGGGCGCCGCGCGCCGGAGCGCCTCGAGCACGCGCACGCCGAGACGGTAGCCGGCGATACGCTTCGGCTCGACGACGACGAGCTCGACGCCGCCGCACGGCTCGCCGCGGTGCTTCTGGTGCCAGGGGCGGAAGAAGGTCGGCACCGCCGCGACTCCGAGCTGGCGGAGCGGCGCCAGCGCCTCGGCGAGCGCGATCGGATCGACTCCGGGCGCGCCGAACAACCGGAACGGCCGCGTCGTGCCCCGCCCTTCCGAGATTCCGGTCGCCTCGACGAGACACATGCCGGGATAGACGAGCGCCGTCGCGAAGTCCGGCATGTTCGGCGACGGCGCGAACCACGGCCGGCCGGTCTCGGACCAGAGCATCGCGCGCTCCCATCCCGTGAGCGGGAAAAAGCGCAGGCCCGCCATGTCGGCGCCGGCGCGCGAAAGCTCGAGCCGCGCGATCTCGCCCAGCGTGAGCCCGTGCCGCACCGGCATCCGGAACGCGCCGACGAACGACTCGAAACCCGGCGACGGAAGATTGCCCTCGACGACCGTGCCGCCGAGAGGATTGGGGCGATCGAGGATCCAGACCTCGAGGCCGGCCCCGAGCGCGACCTCGGCGGCCCAGACCGCCGTCGCGGCGTAGGTGTAGTAGCGAGCGCCGACGTCCTGGAGATCGATCACCAGGAGGTCGAGCCCGTCGAACGCTTCACGCCGCGGCGCGAGCGTCGAGGCATCGTCGCCGTAGAGCGAGACGACCGGCGCACCGGTCCACGGATCGACCGCGTCGCGCGAGGCGACCATGTCTTGCTCGACACCGTAGTAGCCGTGCTCGGGGCCGAACAGACGCGCCGCCCGAACGCCCGCGCCCGCGAGGGCGAGGTGCGCGGGCCGGAGATCGGAGGTCACCGACGCACCGTGCGCGAGCAGACCGAAGCTCCGCCCGTGCAGCGCGCCGGCGTCCGCGAGCAGGCGGTCGAGGCCGGTCGAGATCATTCGTCCCGCTGCCAGTCTCCGCGCGCGCCGCCGCTCTTCGCCTCGAGACGCAGGTCGGTGACCGTGGCTCCGCGCTCGACCGACTTGACCATGTCGTAGAGCGCGAGCGCGGCGGCCGCGCAGGCGACGAGCGCTTCCATCTCGGCTCCCGTGCGCGCGGTGGCGACGACCTCGCTCGCGATCTCCAGACCGTCCGCCCGGCGCGCGAAGTCGATCACGACGCGGTCGAGCGGCAACGGATGGGCGAGCGGGATCCACTCCGAGGTGCGTTTCGAAGCCTGGATTCCGGCCAGCCGAGCGACGGCGAGCGCGTCCCCCTTGGGCAGCTCGGACAGCCGATCGAGGGTCGCGGACGAGAGCAGCAGCCGGCACGAGGCGCGCGCGACGCGCCGAGTCACCGGCTTCTCCGAGACGTCGACCATGCGCGCTTCGCCGCGCTCGTCGAGGTGGGAGAAGCGGCGTTCTTCGCTCATCGCTCGGGGCGGCGGGATGCTAGCACCCGCTCGCGAGCGAGAGCGCGCGCGACGCGCAGCGCAGAGACACGAAAGCCCCGCGATCCGCCGAATCGCAGGGCTTTCGGTCGTGCGCCTCCCGGCGCGCGGAGGATCAGCGGCCCTTGTTGAGCGAGTCCTTCAGCTCCTTGCCGGCCTTGAAGCGGACGTTCTTGCTCGCCTTGATCGTGATGGCCGCGCCGGTGGCGGGGTTGCGGCCCTTGCGCGCCGCGCGCTTCGAGACCGTGAAGCTGCCGAAGCCCGGGACCTGCACGCGATCGCCCTTGCGCAGAGCCTTCGAGATCGCCTCGACGCCGGCATCGAACGCCTCGCCCGCAGCCTTCTTGGTCAACCCTTCGACGGAGTTCGCGATGTGCTCCACGATGTCTGCCTTGCTGGCCATCTTTCCTCCCGAAAGCAAGTTGGTTTGGGGAATTCCAGAAACCGGCGGGACGATAGAACATGCGCGGAAGCCTGTCAATACAGGCTTTCCCGGCGTTTTGCAAAATCGTGACTCGTCACCTCGAACGGCGCAGGACGTGGACCGAGAATCCGTCGTGATCGCCGCCCGGCAGCACCCGCCATCGACCCGCCTCGAGATCGCCGGCATCCGACGGCGGCAACTCAGCATGCACGAGACTCTCCCGTGCCAAGTCGCTGCGCAGCGCCAGCACGCGGGCGACAACCTCTTCGTTCTCTTCCGGTTCGATCGAGCAGGTGACGAGGAGGAGCCGGCCTCCGGGCGCCACGGCTGCGGCCGCGCCGGCCAGCCAGATCGCACTCTCGCTCGCCAAGCGTCGGAGCTCGGGCTCGGAGAAACGCCAGCGCAGCTCGGGGTGGCGGCGCAGAGTTCCGGTGCCGCTGCACGGCGCGTCGACCACCACCCGGTCGAAGCTCGGGCGCCACGGCGGAGCGGCGGCGTCGGCCACGGCCCGCGGCGCCGAGCGCCGCAGTCGCGCCAGATTCTCGTCGAGCCGGCGCAGTCGCGCGAGCGAACGATCGGCGAAAACGACGAACGCGGTCGGCTGTGCCGCCAGGATCGCCAGGCCTTTGCCGCCGGGCGCGGCGGCGACGTCGAGCACGCGCTCACCGGCGGCGGGCGGCGGCACGAGCGCCGCGGCCTGGCTGGCTTCGTCCTGCACGTAGAAGAGTCCGTCGCGGTACGCCGAGCTCGAGAGCGCGCGCCGGTCCGCCGTCACGACCCCGACGGGCGAGAGGGCGCTGGCGTCGCTCTCGACGCCCTCGGCCGCGAGCGCCGCGCGCAGCGCCTCCGGTCCGCCGCGGTCACGGAAGGCGAGCAGATGCAGCCGGCGCGGCGCGTTGTCGGCGGCGACGATCGCGCGCGTCCGCTCCTCGCCGTAGAACCGCCACCAACGCGAGACGAGCTCGTCCGGATGGCTCGACTCGACCGCCAGTCGCCGCATCGGATCGTCGATTTCCACCGGCCAGGCGTCGAAGCTCGGCTTCTCCGCGATCCGCCGCAGCACGGCGTTGACGAATCCCGCGGCGCGCCGGCCCGCGCGCCGGCTCGCCAGCTCCACCGCTTCGGAGACGGCGGCGTGCGGAGGGATCCGCTCGAGCGCGAGCAGCTGCGCGGCTCCGACGCGCAGGACGGTCAGCAGATCGCCGTCGATCGACGAGGCCGGGCGCGCCGCCGCGCCCTCGATCGCGTGGTCAAGCCGGCGCAGCCAGCGCAGCGTTCCGTAAACGATCTCCGCCAGCAGCCGTCGGTCTCGCTCGGAGAATCGCGAGCTCGCCGCGGACAGAATGGCGTCGGCCGGCGAGCGCGCGGCGAGCGTGCGCGTGACGACGTCCACCGCTGCCTCACGAACCGGGGCGCCGGCGCCGGAGGGCCGACGGGCTCGCGGCGTTGACCGGTTCCGCTTCAAGACAGACGATCGCCGGGCGCGAGCCGGAGGCCGTTGGCGAGGTCCCGCCCAGAGATCGGCCTGCCGCCGGCCCGCTGGACGCGCAGGAGCTCGAGCGCAGTGCCGTCGCCCGTGGCCATCGTCACGCCATCGCCACCGATGCTCAGCACGGTTCCGATCGCCGCCGGGGGCTCACGGCGAGCGATGCTCGCCGGATGGGCGGCCAGGATCTTCAGGCGCTCGCCGCGCGTCGCTAGAAAGGTCCCGGGCTCGGGAGTGAAGGCGCGGATCTCCCGCGCCAGCTCCTCGGCGCTCTTCGCGAGATCGAGGTCCAGCCCGCCGGCGAGCTTCGGCGCGTGGGTCGCCCGGGCGTCGTCCTGCGGCGTCGCGACCGCGCGGCCGTGCTCGAGCGCATCGACGACCTCGAGCAGGAGCTCGGCGCCGATCGCGGCCAGCCGCGCGGCGAGCGCTCCGGCGTCTTCGCGCGGGCCGATCGGCGTCCGGCGCTCGGCGAGCACGGGGCCGGTGTCGAGCCCTTGCTCCATGCGCTGGATCGAGACACCGGTCTCGGAGTCGCCGGCCGCGATCGCCGCCGCGATCGGCGCCGCTCCGCGCCAGCGCGGCAGCAGCGAGGCGTGCACGTTGACGCAGCCCAGCCGCGGCAGACCGAGCAGCGCCCGGGGAAAGATCTGACCGAAGGCGACCACCACCGCGAGATCGGGCGCGAGCGCCTGCAGCCGTTCGAGGAACTCCGGATCGCGGACTCTCGCGGGCTGCGCGACCGTCAGCCCGAGCTCTCGGGCACGCACCGCGACGGGCGGCTCGACCAGCCGCC
>Ga0209640_10004142_pt1 | contig 12744 bp, 14 predicted proteins | sample RifCSP10_1_FD_184018 | JGI IMG/M metagenome (GOLD analysis project Ga0209640, IMG submission 184018) | Soil microbial communities from Rifle, Colorado - Rifle CSP2_sed 10_1 (SPAdes) (version 2) | ecosystem: Environmental > Terrestrial > Deep subsurface > Rock core/Sediment | place: Rifle... | reverse complement strand
CCGCGCGTATGGCAGCCGCCGCTACCGGCACCGATACCGGCGGCTCGATTCGACAGCCGGCGGCACTTTCCGGCGTGTGCGGGCTCAAGCCGACGTACGGCACGGTGTCGCGCTACGGCATGATCGCGTTCGCCTCTTCGCTCGACCAGGCCGGCCCGATGGCGAGAACCGCCGCCGACCTTGCCGCGCTGATGAACGTCATGGCGGGCCACGATGCGCGAGACTCCACGAGCCTCGAGCGGCCCGCCGAAGACTACGCGCGCGAACTCGGCCGTCCGCCTGCCGGACTGCGTGTCGGTTTGCCGCGCGAATACTTCGGCGATGGCGTCGACGCCGATTCGCTCGCGCGCGTGCGCGAGGCGATCGGATGGTTCGAATCGCACGGCGCGCGCACTGTGGAAATCACGTTGGCGAACACCCGGCTTGCCGTGCCGGTCTACTACGTGCTGGCTCCTGCCGAGGCGTCGTCCAATCTCTCGCGGTTCGACGGCGTGCGCTACGGACACCGCGCGAGCGAATACCGCGACCTCGCCGACATGTATTGCCGCACGCGTGCCGAGGGTTTCGGCGCCGAAGTGCGGCGCAGGATTCTGGTCGGCACGTATGTGCTGTCGCACGGCTATTACGACGCCTACTATCTGCAGGCGCAGAAGGTGCGGCGGCTGATTGCCGAGGACTTCCGGCAGGCGTTCCGCGATTGCGACGTGATCATGGGGCCGACCGCGCCGGGCACCGCGTTCCCGATCGGCGCGAACTCGCAGGATCCGGTGCAGATGTACCTCGGCGATATCTTCACCGTCCCCGCATCGCTCGCCGGGCTGCCCGCGGTTTCGGTGCCGTGCGGCTTCGATGCGCGCGGGCTGCCGGTCGGCCTGCAGATCACGGGCAATCATTTCACCGAGGCCCGGCTGCTCGGTGTCGCGCACGGCTACCAGCAGGCAACCGACTGGCATGCGCGGGTGCCGACGGAGACGCCGCTGTGACGTGGGAAGTCGTCGTCGGCATCGAAACGCATGCGCAGTTGCGCACCGTGAGCAAGATGTTCTCCGGCGCGCCGACCGCATTTGGCGCCGCGCCCAACACCCAGGCGTCCGCGATCGATATTGCGCTGCCGGGCGTGCTGCCGGTTGTGAACCGCAAGGCGGTCGAGCTTGCGATCCGCTTCGGGCTTGCGGTTGGGGGAACCATCCGCCACCGCTCCGTGTTTGCGCGCAAGAACTACTTCTATCCCGACCTGCCGAAGGGCTACCAGATCAGCCAGTACGAGCTGCCGATCGTAAAGGGCGGCTCCATTTCGATCCTGGCCGGCGATTCGACGAAGACGATCCGGCTGACGCGGGCGCACCTGGAAGAGGACGCCGGCAAGTCCCTGCACGAGGATTTTCACGGCATGACGGGGATCGATCTGAACCGGGCCGGCACGCCGCTGCTCGAGATCGTGTCCGAACCCGAACTGCGAGGCGCGGGCGAAGCGGTTGCGTACGCCAAGAGCCTGCACTCGCTCGTGCGATGGATCGAGGTCTGCGATGGCAACATGCAGGAAGGCTCGTTCCGGTGCGATGCGAACGTTTCGGTGCGGCGCTCGGGCGAGAGCGCGCTCGGCACGCGCTGCGAAATCAAGAATCTGAACTCGTTCCGCTTCATGGAGCAGGCGATCGAGTACGAGGCCAGGCGCCAGATCGAGATTCTCGAAGCGGGCGGCAGGGTCGAGCAGGAAACCCGTCTTTACGATCCCGAGCGCGGCGAAACCCGTTCCATGCGCACCAAGGAAGACGCGCAGGATTACCGCTATTTCCCCGATCCCGACCTGCTGCCCCTGGTGATCAGCGAGGCGATGATCGAGGACGCGCGCCGGAGCATGCCAGAGCTGCCCGGCGCGAAGCGCGAAAAATTCGAGCAGCTCGGCGTTTCGACGCAGGCAGCTGCTACTTTGACGTCAAATATCGATCTGGCCAGGTTTTTTGAGTCGATGTCGGAATATATCCAATCGTACCCGGCGATTCCGAAGAGCCAGACGGCGCAAGTTATTGCGAATGCAGCAAATGTCACGGTGAGCTCACTGAATTCGAAGATCGATGACTGGCGCGCTGAGATTGACAAGCATCAGGATCTGCATGAACAGATGGGGCTAGTCGAAATACGCATCGCTGAAGGAAAAATCTCGAGCGTGGCGGCGAGGGAAGTACGCGACGCCGTGCTAGCGGGGCAGGGCTCGGCGGACGAAGTGATCCAGAAACGCGGGCTGCAGCAGATGAGCGACGCTACGGAACTGGAGCGCCTCGTCGACGAAGTCCTCGCCGCGAGTGCGAGACAGGTCGAAGACTACCGTGCGGGCAAGGAAAAGGCGTTCCACGCGCTCGTCGGCCAGGTGATGAAGGCGACGCGCGGCAAGGCGAATCCGGCGCAGGTGAACGAAATCCTGCGGCGCAAGCTTGCGCGCTAGCAGCGCGCGGACCGCTGCTACTTTTTCCCGGTGAGCGCGAGGAAGCGCTTCTTGTCTTCGTCGTAGCGCGCGTTGATCGAGTCGACTTCCTTCTTCTTCACTTCGAGCAGGTTCTGCTGCGCATCGAGGTCGACCTGCACGGACTTGATGTCGTTCTGCAGCTTCTGCGGCACCGGGTTCTTCTTGTAGAACTCCATTTCGCCCGCAAGCTGGGTCTGGCGCTTCTTGATCTGCTCGATCCGGCCCAGGATGTCCTTGATCGACTGCTGGTTGTCGGTGAGCGCACGGGTGCGGGCCTCCTCGATATCCTTCTCGCTCGAGTAGGTGGCGAGCAGCGCCCGGTTGCGCCGCTCTTCCTCTTTCTTGGCGGTGGCCTCCTCGGACTTCTTCTTGTCGGCCGCTTTCTTGGCAGCGCGCTCCTCGGCGCTCTGGTTCTCGATGCGCCGGATCAGCATCCCTTGCTTGTCGAGTTCCTCGACCGCCAGTCCGATGCACTGGTTGGGGATGGTCTGGCCGTAGTATTTCTTGCCGTCCTTGCCGATGCAGCGGAACGTCGATTGCGCAGCCGCTTGCCACGGAACCAGGACCAGTGCGCAGGCAGCCAGCGCCGCGCAGGGCATCACTCGAAGCATGGCTCGTTTTCCCTCTCTCGGGCGGTGAACGCATTGTAACGCCCGGGCCTGCAACCCGTTGACGCAGCGGACCGCCTGCTAGAATCCGCGCGACTTTCCCTTGCCATGCACGCCGCAGACCGATCCTTCATCGCCCAGACCACCGCGCGCATGCTGCTCGAAGTGAAGGCGGTGCTTTTCTCGAACGAAAAGCCGTTCATCTTCACCTCGGGCTGGGCGAGCCCGGTGTACATCGACTGCCGCAAACTCATCTTCTACCCGCGGATCCGCGGCCAGCTCGTGGAGTTCGCGACCGCGACCCTCGCGCGTGACGCCGGGTTCGAGCAGTTCGACGTCGTGGCGGGCGGCGAAACGGCCGGCATTCCCTATGCGGCATGGATCGCGGAGCGGCTCGGCCTGCCGATGCAGTACGTGCGCAAGAAACCGAAAGGGTTCGGGCGCAACGCGCAGATCGAAGGCGACATCCGTGAAGGCGCGCGCACCCTGCTCGTGGAAGATCTGACGACCGACGGCCGCTCGAAGATCAACTTCTGCAAGGCGCTGCGCGACGCGGGCGCGGTGGTCGAGCACGTCTATGTGAACTTCTACTACGACATCTTCCCCGAGTCGCGCAAGACGCTCGCCGAGCTGGGAGTGAAGCTGCACTACCTCGCAACCTGGTGGGATGTGCTGGATGTGGTGAAGCAGGGCGGCTATCTAGCGCCGTCGCAAATCACCGAAGTCGAAGCGTTCCTGCATGCACCGGCGCAGTGGTCGGCGGGTCACGGCGGCGCGTCGGCCTTTCCGAGCGCCTGATCGGCCGCCGGATCGCGTACGTCCGCGACAGCGGGTGCGGCGGCTGCCAGAGCGCGCCGGGTGCGCCGCCGGTCAAGCCACCAGGCGACTACCGGAAGCGCAGCAAAACCACCCGGCAGCAGCAAGGCGGCGAGATATGGAGAAAGCGTTTGCAGGCGCTTCAAGTGCACGCGCAGTTCGGCCAGATCCTCCGTCGTCCATTGCCCGCGGTTGCGGCGCTTCATCAGCAGCGGCACCAGCCCGCGGATACGGGCCAGTTCTTCGAGCACCGCCCGGCGCTCGCGCTGCGTGAACGCAAGCAAGCGCCGGAGCGCGCCCTGCGCGGGAATGCGACTCATCTTGCGGCGGCAGCCGCGTTAGCCGCAATGCCGGCGGCGAGCCCCCAAACCCGCCGCGCGCGCTGGTAGAGTTGCCACAACCACCATCCGCTGCCGAGCAGCTTCAGCGCGCCGCGCGGGCGCAGCACCGTGAGTACGGCGAGCACCAGCAGTATGCCGATCGGGTGGCTGCGCGCCTCGGCCGCGGCTTTTTTCAGCATCTCGACCCAGGAAAGTCTCGACTCGATGTCTGTGACCACGGCAGCCAGGTGTTCTCGCTCGATGCGCGCGCGCCCAATCAGGCGCGTCCGATGCTGGTGAAGAGCAATCAGGCGCCCGCGGCTCACGGCTTTTGATCCAGATGCTCGAGGTCCTTGCCGAGCTCATCGAGCGTGGTCGCGAAAAGCGGCGGCCGCTCGCGCAGCCGGGTGCGCGCAATCAGCGCGGCCGCCGCGCCGGCGGCGAAATAGATCATCGCGAGCAGACCGGCGGCAAGCAGGCGGTTCGAGTCCCAGAAGGCGATCAGCACGAGCAGCGAGAAGAATACGAGCGCGACGCTGAGGAAAAGAATCGCCAGCGCGAACCACAGCGCGATCTCGACGAGCCGGACCGCCTGTTCTTCGAGTTCGGTCGCCGCAAGGCGCGCGCGCGTCTCGGCGAGCGAAAGGATCGTGCGCGCAAGCTCCCGGACGGAGCCGAGCATCGGGATCCTCGCCGCCCGCCGGTGACGCGTTGAGGGCTAGCGGCGCGAGATCAGCGCGCCGAGCAGAAAGCCGATCAGGGCGCCGACCCCGACTGCCTGCCAGGGGTTCTCTCGCACGTATTCATCGGTGGCCTTCGCCGCGAGCTTCGTCTGGTCGAGCACCGCTCGCTCCGTCTCGGCCAGCTTCACGCGCGCCGAAGCAAGCGACGCCTGGATCCGCTCGCGCGCCACGCCGACCTTCTCTCCGGCCTGCGAGGCGGTGGCACGCAGCAATTCCTCGGCGTCGGCCACCACGACCTTCAGGTCGGCGGCGAGTTTCTCCTTGGATAGATCGGGATTCATGGGGTTCTCTGCGAATGCGGAATCGGGGCGGGAGAAGGTACCGGGTTTTGCCCCCGTAGGCAATGCCCTTGCCTCGCGCGCAGTAACATTCCTCGACCATGGCGCTCGCCGAGTATGCAGCGGCCTTTCGCAGCCGCAACGTGCTGATCGTGCTGCTGCTCGGCTTCTCTTCGGGCTTGCCGCTTGCGTTGACGGCCGGGACGCTGCAAGCGTGGCTCGCCGTCGAAGGCGTCGACTTCGTCACGATCGGTTGGTTCGCGCTGGCCGGCCAGCCGTACACGTACAAGTTTCTATGGGCGCCGCTGATGGACCGCTTCCAGCCGCCGTTCCTGGGCCGCCGGCGCGGGTGGCTCGCGCTGACGCAGATTGCGCTTGCCGCGCTGATCGTCTGGCTGGGCACGCTTTCGCCGCGCGAGACGCCGTGGCTGGCGGCGATCGCCGCGCTCGCGATCGCATTTCTCTCGGCGTCGCAGGACATCGTCGTCGATGCCTATCGCACGGACGTCCTGCAGCCGCACGAGCGCGGCGCGGGCGCCGCCGTCTCCGTGCTCGGCTATCGCGTGGCGATGCTCGTCTCGGGGGCGGGTGCGCTCGTCATTGCCGACCAGTGGCTGGGGTGGCATGCAACGTACTGGCTGATGGCCGGCTTGATGGTGGTCGGTTTTGCGGCGACGTGGCTCGCCATCGAGCCCCCCGGCGCGGCCGCCGCACCGAGGACGCTCGAGCAGGCCGTCACCGAACCGCTGGCCGAATATTTCTCGCGCCACGGCGCATGGTGGATGCTCGCGCTGATCGTGCTGTACAAGCTCGGAGATGCGTTTGCCGGGAACCTGACCACTGCGTTCCTGTTGCGCGGCCCGGGGTTCACCGCAACCGAAGTCGGGGCGATCAGCAAGGGCTTCGGGCTCGCGGCCACGATCGGCGGAGCGCTTGCCGGTGGCGCGCTGATGGCGAAGCTGCGGCTATATCGCGCGCTGCTGTTGTTCGGCGCGCTGCAGGCGTTGACCAACCTCGGCTTCATGGCGCTTGCGGCGTCGGGCAAGGACTACCTGCAGCTCTACCTGGTGATTGGTGCCGAGAACCTGTGCGGCGGCATGGGCACCGCCGCTTACGTCGCGCTGCTGATGGCGCTGTGCGACCGGCGCTTTTCCGCCACCCAGTATGCGCTGCTGTCCGCGCTCTCGGCGGTCGGCCGCGTCTACGTCGGGCCGCTCGCGGGCTATCTCGTCGAGTCGCTCGGCTGGCAGTTTTTCTTCTTCTGCACGTTCCTGATCGCGCTGCCCGGCGTCTGCATGCTGTATTTCCTGCGCGGCACGATCGACGCGCTCGATCAGTCGCCGGCGGCGGGAATCCCCACTTCCTCGCGCAGCCAGGCTTCGAGGAGCGTATAGGCAACCGCAAGCACGACCGGGCCGACGAAGATGCCGACCAGGCCGAACGCAATCAGGCCGCCGATCACCCCGGCGAAGATGAGCAGCAGCGACAGGTCCGCGCCCTGCCGGATGAGGATGGGACGCAGCACGTTGTCGAGGCTGCCGACGATCACCGACCAGACGATCAGCCCGATCATCCAGCCGACGCTGCCCTTCCAGTAGAGCCAGGCCGCCGCGCAGAGCAGCACCGGCACCGCGCCGATCTGCGCGAGCGCGAGCAGGAACATGAGCGACGTCAGGATGCCGGCAAACGGCACGCCGGAGGCGGCGAGCGCAAGGCCGCCGAGAATCGCCTGCGCAAGGGCCGTCAACACCACCCCATAGGCCACCGCGCGGATCGCCTGGCCGGCGAGCGTGATCGCCCGCTCGCCGCGGTCCCCGGCGAGCCGCCTGCCAAAGAGATGCGCGCGCTCTGCGCCCAGCTCGCCATAGAAATACAGCACGCATGCAATGATCACGGTGAGCGGGAGCTGCACCGCCACCAGGCCGAAACTTCCGACCTCGGCGGCAAACCATGTCATCGCCCCGCGCGCGTACGGCGTTGCGAGCCGCGCAAGCTCAGGCAGTCCCGAAACCGCGACCTCGCGCCACGCCGCATCGATTCTCTCGCCGAGGATCGGCACGCTTTTCAGCCAGAGCGGCGGCGTCGGCAATTGCAGCGTCGAAAGCGATTTCACCCACGTCGCGATCTCCTCGGCGTTGCCGACGATCGCGGCGATCGCAAGCCAGAACGGCAACACGAACGCGAACACCAGCGCGATCATCAGCGCGGTGACGGCGAGCCAGCGCTGGCGCCACAGTCTCTTTTGCAGGCCGAGCAGCAACGGCCAGGTCGCGACCACCAGCATCGTCGCCCAGATCAGTGCCGGCAGGAACGGCTTCAGGATCCACACCGAAGCGCCGAACAGGCCGCCGATGGCGAGCACCGCGAGCGTGGTGCGCGCGAGGTCGCGGCGCGGAGCGGCCGGCATCGCTCTAGCGCTCCGCTCGCCCGAGCCGGAACACGGCCACGCTGCCCAGCAGGTTCGGCAGCACGGTCACGGCGAGCGTCCGGTGCAGCACGAGCCGCTCGAGCACGCGAATCCCCAGGCGCCGGCAGAAATCCTCGAAATCGCGCACGGTGCAAAGATGCAGATTCGGGGTGTCATACCACTCGTAGGGCAGCTCCCTGGACACCGGCATGCGGCCCAGAAACACCTGCAGCCGCGCATTCCAGTGGCCAAAATTCGGAAACGAGACGATCACCTCGCGGCCGACGCGCAGCATTTCCCGCATCAGCTGCTCCGTGCGGCGAATCGTCTGCAGCGTCTCCGACAGGATCACGCAGTCGAACGAATCGTCGCGGAACGCGGACAACCCGTCCTCCAGGTCCATCTGCAGCACGTTGACGTCGTTGCGCAGGCAGGCGAGCACGCCGGCATCGTCGATCTCGACGCCATAGCCCGGGGCGCGCTTCGCCTGCCACAGCGCCTTCAGCAGCGAGCCGTCGCCGCAGCCCAGGTCGAGCACGCGCGCGCCCGGCGCCACCCAGCGCACGATCGGCTCGAGGTCGGGCCGCGTCACAGCGCGATGTTGCGGAAGTAGGCGGCGAGCGCGCCGTGATAGCGCGCATCGTCCATCAGGAACGCGTCGTGTCCCTGCGGCGCATCGATCTCCAGGTACGACACGATCTTGCGCGCATCGAGCAACGCCTTGACGATTTCGCGCGAGCGCTGCGAGGTGAAGCGCCAGTCGGAGGTGAACGACACCACGAGAAAAGCGGCGTTCGCCGGCGCCATCGCTCTTGCGAGGTCGCCGCCATGCCCGGCGGCGGGATCGTAATAATCGAGCGCCTTCGTGATGCGCAGATAGGCGTTGGCGTCGAAATAGGCGGCGAACTTGTCGCCCTGGTGGCGCAGGTAGCTCTCGATCTCGAAGTCGATGTCGAACGCAAACCCGGGCTCGTCCTTGCCGCGCAGCGCGCGGCCGAATTTTTCCATCATGGCGCTGTCGGACAGGTAGGTGATATGCCCGATCATGCGCGCGATGCGCAACCCGCGCCTGGGCACGACGCCCTTGTCGTAATAGTGGCCGTCGTGAAAGTCCGGATCGGTGAGGATCGCCTGCCGGGCGACCTCGTTGAACGCGATGTTCTGCGCCGAAAGCTGCGGCGTCGCGGCGATCACGATCGAATGGCGGATGCGCTGCGGAAACGAAAGCGTCCACTGCAGCGCCTGCATCGCGCCGAGCGAGCCGCCGATCACCGCAGCGAAACGCTCGATGCCGAGGCGATCGGCCAGGCGCGCCTGTGCGGCGACCCAGTCCTCGACCGTCACCACCGGGAAATCGGCGCCCCAGGGCTTGCCGGTCGCCCGGTTGATCGAAGCCGGCCCGGTCGAGCCGAAACACGATCCGAGGTAGTTGTTGCCGACGACGAAGAAGCGGCGCGTGTCGAGCGGCTTGCCGGGCCCGACGAGGTTGTCCCACCAGCCGACGTTGTGCGGTTCGTCGGCGTAGTAGCCGGCGACGTGGTGCGAGGCATTGAGCGCGTGGCAGACGAGCACCGCGTTCGAGCGCGCCGCGTTCAGCTCGCCGTAGGTTTCGTACGCGATCTCGAACTCCGGCAGCAGTGCGCCGCTCTTGAGTTTCAGCGGCGTGTCGAACGACGCCCTCTGCGCCTGTGCGACGCCGACGGAGCCGGCGAAGCTGTCCGGGGACTGCGGTGCGTTCAAGGCTGCTCCGGAAAAACAAAAACCCGTTCAGCTTGCGCGAGAAACGGGTTTCATGGACCGGTCTCTTTAGCGGCATTTGTAGAGCGCCCGCAAGCTGAACGTCAAATCGGCGCTGCACCGCATTATAGCCGAGCCCGCTTTGACCCGGCTCGCCAGTAGGAAACGGCGTCGACGTGCGGTAGAGTCTGCCCGATCGCCCGCTGCTCGAGGCGCACAAGAACGTTGGGAGGCCGCATGGCGCGTACCTTGCAAATCCTGTCGGATCCGCCGGGCGTTGATCCCACGCTTTCGATTCTTGCCGCGCTTGGCCTGGAGGACGCGATCATCAGCGTCGGGCCGGTCGCGGGAGAGGGTTCGGAAGGAACGGTGGTGAGTGCCGTTCCCGTTTCCCCGGATCTGGAGCGTACGGATGCAACCGTCATGCCTCCTGCGAGAAGCCTCCCGCCGGCAGAGACGGAGCAAAGTGCCACGGAACTCGAGGAAAGTACGCCCGTGGACGCCGACGTGGTGGTGAGCGATGCCGATCTGCACGCGGACTGGGTTACCGTGGCATTCGATTGGGGCGAGGCGTCGAAGAGTTCTCCGCCAGTGATCCAACTGCAGCCGGACGTGGCGTTCGTCGCCCCGGCCGCTGCGGAATTCCATACCGAAAGCCTGAGTGTGATACCCGGGGCGGAGGCCGACAGTGCCGCGTTCGACGGCGCTTCTGCCGCCAAGGGAGGTAAGCCAGGCCCCGGCGGGGGTGGCGGTGGAGGTGGAGGCGAGGGCGTCCTGACAGACTATTTCTCCGGGGACCTGGATGGGTCGGCAGGTTACGACATCTGGATCAAGTTCAAGGGCAGCGAGTGGACAGTCGATCTTCAGCAGCCGTTCAAGAATGCAGCCGACTACTTCACTACGATCATCACCGAGGACATCGGCGGGGGAGGACGCATTGGTAGGGTCATCGTCGATGATCTGTACGTGACCGCCGAAGTCAAGCCGATCGACGGCACCGGCGGCATCCTCGGCCAGGCCGGGCCCAGCCATGTCTGGACAGCGTCAGAGCTGACCGCCGACGGCCAGATGCAGTTCGACGCAGCCGACGCTCTGACGTTTTTGAACCTGGGACTCTGGGACGACATCGTCACGCACGAACTCATGCACGTGCTCGGTTTCGGCTCGCTGTGGAACTACGGCGACGATCCGCTCGTGATCGGCAATCAGTACGTCGGAGCGGCCGGGCTTGCGGCCTATCAAGAAACTCACGCGGGCGCCCTTTTCATCCCGGTCGAGACCGACGGTGGTTCAGGAACGGCCGGCTCGCACTGGGACGAAACAGCACTGGGCAATGAGCTCATGACTGGCTACATCAATACAGAAGGCAATTACTTGTCGAAGTTCAGCGTCATGTCACTGGCCGACTTGAACTACGCCCTCGACCCGCTGAATTACCAGCCTTTGACCGTTTGAGAGCCGCGGTGCCTTGGCCTACGGCGCTCTCGCTGCACCGATCTCTATCAATCGGTTGATCGCCGTCTCGTCGTAGCCCGCCTCGCGCAGCACCTCGCGCGTGTGCTCGCCGAGGCGCGGCGCATGGCGCCGGTATTCGGGCTTCGACTCGGACCATTCCGAAGGCACCGCCATCGACTTGATGCGACCTTCGCTCGGATGGTCGACCTGCCTGAAATAGCCGATCGCGGCGAGGTGCGGATCGTCGACGATGTCCTTCAGGCTGTTCATGCGCTGCACCGGGATGTCGGCCGCCTCGAGCGCCGCGATCCATGCCGCGGTGGTTCGCTTCTTCATCTCGTCCGCGACGAGCGCGTAGGCCGCTTCGAAGTCGCGGCTGCGCGCTTCCTGCGTCGAGAAGCGCGGGTCGCGCAGCAGCTCCTGCCGGCCGATCAGCTCGAAGAACGCGCGCCATTGCTTGTCGTTGTAGACGAGCACACAGACGTAGCCGTCCTTCGTTTCATAGGGTCGGCGCCCCTTCGCCAGCATGCGCGCATAGCCCGGGTCGCCGGTCTGCGGCTCGAACGTGTAACCGCCCATGTGCTCGCCGAGCACCGTCTGCAGCAGGCTCTCGAACATCGGCACGTCGACGCGCTGGCCGACGCCGGTCTTTTCACGCCGATACAGCGCGGCGCAGACTGCATTGACGACATGCAGCCCGACCGAGCGATCGGCGATCGTCGCCGGCGCGTAGCGCGGACTCTCGGCGCCGGCTTCCTTGAGCAGCCACGGCATGCCCGCCGCGCCCTGGATCAGATCGTCATAGGCGGCTTTCGCCGCGTACGGCCCGCGCTGGCTGTAGCCGAAGGCACCGACGTAGAGGATGCGGGGGTTCGCCGCACGCACCTCTTCATACGAGAGCTTGAGGCGCGCCATCGCCTGCGGCCGGATGTTGTACACGAGCACGTCTGACCGGCGCGCGAGCGCAAGGCACGCTTCGTGCGCCGCCTCTTTCTTCAGGTCGAGCACGATGCTGCGCTTGTTGCGGTTCGCGTTGAGGAAAATGTGGCCCATCCCGGGCGAGCGCATCGGCGCGGCATGCCGCATCACGTCGCCCTCCGGCGGCTCGACCTTGATCACGTCGGCGCCGAAATCGGCGAGGATCTGCGTCGCGTACGGCCCCATCACCACGCTGGTGAGATCGAGTACGCGTACGCCGTCGAGCGGGCCTGGCATCAGGAAATGGGGTCTGTCCCGCGTTTCCGAGTTACTGAGGCTGAATCCCGGCTTCCTTCGCCATCCGCCCCCATTTGCCGATCTCGGATTTGATGAAGGCGGCGAGCTGCGCCGGATCCATCAGACCGACATCGGTGCCAAGCGCGGCAAAGCGGCGCCCATCACGTCGGTGATCGCCTGCGGCAGCCCCTTGTAGGGCACGTCGACGAAATCGATCCTGCCCATCGAGCGCAGCATCGCCTGCGACACCTGCGAACCGGCCGAACCGTAACCCCCCGTAAGCTTGCCGGGATTGGCCTTCGCGTGCGCAAGAAACTCCTTGAGGCTCCTCGCCGGGAACTCGGGCGCGACCATCAGCATGAACGAAATGGTGCCCAGGCGCGCGACCGGCTGGTAGTCCTTCACCGGGTCGTAGCGCAGCTGCCTGAACAGCGCCGGTGCCGCTGCTTGCGGGGTGTTGGTGGAAACCATCAATGTATAGCCGTCGGGCGCACTCTTGGCGACGCTCTCGGCGGCGATCGTGCCCTGCGCGCCGGGCTTGTTGTCGACCACGAAGGGCTGGCCCAGCGCCCCCTGCAGTTCCTGGCCGATCACGCGCGCGATCTGGTCGGTGGCGCTGCCGGCCGGGAAGGGAACCACCAGCTTGACCGGCTTGGACGGATAGCTTTGCGCGGCCGCAGGGAGCCCGGCCAAGGCGAGCA
>Ga0209640_10004141_pt1 | contig 12745 bp, 12 predicted proteins | sample RifCSP10_1_FD_184018 | JGI IMG/M metagenome (GOLD analysis project Ga0209640, IMG submission 184018) | Soil microbial communities from Rifle, Colorado - Rifle CSP2_sed 10_1 (SPAdes) (version 2) | ecosystem: Environmental > Terrestrial > Deep subsurface > Rock core/Sediment | place: Rifle... | reverse complement strand
AACCTCAACGCCATCCTCGGCAAGGTGCGCCCCGGCGACATGGGCTTCGACGTGATCCACATGAACCTGCACAAGACCTTCTCGACGCCTCACGGCGGCGGCGGCCCCGGATCCGGCGCGGTCGGCGTGGGCAAGCGCCTCGAGCCGTTCATGCCGCTGCCGGTGGTGGGCCGCGAGGGCGACCGGTTCCGCTGGAGGGACGAGCGCGACCTGCCGCAGTCCATCGGCCGCCTGTCGGGGTTCATGGGCAACGCCGGCGTGCTGCTGCGCGCCTACGTCTACATGCGGATCCTGGGCCGCGAGGGCATGCAGCGGGTCGCGGAGTATTCGGCGCTGAATGCCAACTACCTCGAAGCCCGACTCACGGCCGCCGGGTTTGACGCCGCCTATCCGCAGCGGCGGGCCAGCCATGAGTTCATCCTGACGCTCAAGCGGCAGGCCCGCGAGCACGGCGTGACGGCGATGGATTTTGCCAAGCGGCTGCTCGACTACGGTCACCATGCGCCGACGACTTACTTTCCGCTGCTGGTCCCGGAGTGCCTGCTGATCGAGCCGACCGAGACGGAATCGAAGCAGACGCTCGACGCGTTTGTCGCGGCGATGAAGGAGATCCTCGCGGAGGCGCGCAGCCGACCGCAGTTGCTGAAGACCGCGCCGCACACGACGCCGGTACGCCGGCTCGACGAGGTCAAGGCGGCGCGCGAGCCCGACCTCGCCTGGAAACCGGCAGCTTAGCTGCCCGGAGCGAAACCGCGGATCAGCGCGGACAGGACCAAAATAGACACGATTAACAGGATTGTGACAGGATTCACAGGATTTTTTGAGCGGACCTCATCCTGTTAATCTTGAGGAATCCTGTAAATCCTGTCCATTTGTCCTTCAGCGTTCATCGGCGGTCCAATCATGAAAAGCCCTCACAAAGGAAAGACCGGTTTTGCGCGCATCTGGAACGCGCTGCTGCACTCGCTCGACGGGCTCGCCGCGGCGTTCCGGCACGAGGAGGCGTTCCGGCACGAGTTGCTGCTCGCGCTGGTGCTCACCCCGATCGCCATCGCGGCACCGGCGTCGGGCCCGGGCAAGGCCGCGATGGTGGCAAGCATGTTGTTGGTGCTCATCGTCGAGCTCATCAACTCCGCGATCGAATCGGTGACCGACCGCATCTCGCTCGAGGATCACGTGCTCGCCAAGCGCGCCAAGGACATGGGCAGCGCGGCGGTGATGCTTTCGCTGATCAACGTCCCGCTGGTGTGGCTGCTCGTATTGCTCGGCTGAGAGCCGAGCAATCACGGTGCTATAATTTCGCGCCGATTGTGCGGGGAGACGGATGCGCACGCTGATCTGCGGCTCGATCGCCTACGACACCATCATGGTGTTCCGCGACCGCTTCCAGAACCACATCCTGCCCGAGCAGCTGCACATCCTGAACGTCGCGTTCCTGGTGCCGGACATGCGGCGCGAGTTCGGCGGTTGTGCGGGCAACATCGCCTACACACTCAACATGGTCGGCGGCGAGCCGCTCATCATGGCGACGGTCGGCGAGGACTACCAACCGTACGCCTACCGCCTGGAGAAGCTGCATCTGTCGCAGGAGCACGTGCGCCAGATTGCCGGCACCTATACGGCGCAGGCCTTCATCACGACCGATCTCGACGACAACCAGATCACGGCGTTTCATCCCGGCGCGATGAACCACTCGCATGAGAATCACGTCCGCGACGCGCGCGAGGTGAGGCTCGGGATCATCGCTCCCGACGGCCGCGAAGGCATGCTGCAGCACGCGCGCGAATTCCACGACGCCGGCATTCCGTTCGTGTTCGATCCCGGGCAGGGTCTGCCGATGTTCAGCGGCGAGGAGCTGCTCGCCTTCGTGCGGATGGCGAGCTACGTCGCGGTGAACGACTACGAAGGCCAGCTGCTGCAGGACCGCACCGGGGTGAAGCTCGAAGAGCTCGCGAAAAGGGTGAGGGCGCTGGTCATCACGCTCGGCGCACGCGGCTCGCTGGTACTCACCGACGGTCGGCGCCTGGAAATCCCGTGCGTGAAGGCGAAGGAGATGGTCGACCCCACCGGCTGCGGCGACGCCTATCGGGCGGGCCTGCTCTACGGCATCGCCGCCGGCCTCGACTGGCCCACCACGGGGCGGCTCGCCTCGCTGCTCGGCGCGATCAAGATCGCGAAACGCGGCGGGCAGAACCACCATTTCACGCGTGAGGAGATCGCGCAGCGCTACAGGGAAAACTTCGGCACCGCGCCGTGGTGAGGAGGGTAGGAGTAGGATTCAGGATTCGGGATCCAGGATTCTGGGTGAGGTTTTTGCCAGTCACCAGTCACCAGTCACGCTTTTGGCCTGCGAATGATGAGACGGCTTCCAGCAGCGATCGTGACGGCAGCACTCCTCAGTAGCTGCGCAACCTACAGCCCGGGCGGCGATGATGCCGGTGCGCGCCGTCCGCCGGCGCAGAAATCCGAGCAGATGGAGCTCCTCGGCGTGGTGGAGAGCGTGCGAGCGGTCGAGGTCGAAAGCGAGCGCAGCGGCGTCGGCCCGCTGGTCGGGGGCGTGGTCGGCGGCACGATCGGGGCCGAGGTGGGGCGCGGGCGCGGATCGGCCGCCGGCGCGGTGGTGGGAACCGTTGTGGGTTCCGTTGCCGGCGAGGCGGCGGCCCGTGCCGGCACGCAACCGGGCGTCGAAATCACCGTGCGGCTCGATGAAGGGCGCGTGATCGCGGTCAGCCAGCCTGCAGGCGAAACCTTCAAGCCCGGCGACCGCGTGCGCGTGCTCTCCGACGGCCGCACCGCGCGCGTCACCCGGGCAAAACCAGAATAGACAGGATTAAGATTGGTTCGAGTCTTCTGACGCTTTTCCCGCCATCTCGGCACAGTCGCACTGAAACAGCCGGCGGTCTTCCAGCCGCAGCGCGCTCAAGCCCCGGCCCCAGACGCATCCGGTGTCCAGGCACACCACGTCGTCGCGCAGCACGAGGCCGAGCGCCGCCCAGTGGCCGAAGATCACGGCGCTGCCGCGGCTGGCGCGCCCCGGGACGTCGTACCACGGCATGTAGCCCGCCGGCAGTTTCGCGAGCCCCAGCTTGTGGCCGAATTCCATCGTGCCGTCCGCGGATACCAGCCGCATGCGCGACATCGCGTTCACGATGATGCGCAGGCGGTCGTAGCCGGCGAGTTCGTCGCGCCAGCGCGCGGGCTCGTTGCCGTACAGGTTGCGCAGGAACTCGCGATGGTCCGGCCCGCCTAGCGCCGCCTCGACCTCGCGCGCGAGCGCGAGCGCCTGGGAGATGCTCCATTGCGGGAGCAACCCCGCGTGGACCATCGCGTAGCCGCCTTCCGCGTGCATCATCTTCTGCTGCCGCATCCAGGCGAGCAGCTCCTCGCGGTCGGGCGCGGCGAGAACCTCGTCGAAAGTGTCGCCGATGTGGGGCTTCGTCAGGCCCTCGGCGATCACGAACAGGCTCAGGTCGTGATTGCCGAGCACCGTGACCGCGCGTTCGCCCAGGCTCTTGACGAAGCGCACCGTCGCGAGCGACTGCGGCCCGCGGTTCACCAGGTCGCCGACGAACCAGAGCCGGTCGCGCCGCTCGTCGTAGCCGGCGCTCTCGAGCAGCCGCATCAGCTGGTCGTAGCAGCCCTGGACGTCACCGATCGCGATCGTTGCCATAGTTCGAACAGTGTGCAGTGGGCAGTGTGCAGTGATCAGTGGGCAGTAGTCAGCGGGCAGTAATCAGTGAGCCGTCGCGCCGGGTCGCGGGCTTGGGCCAAGCGGAAGAAACAAAAAAGCGCAGCGGGCGCTGCGCTTTTCTGCTTACCGCTCACCGCTTACGGCTCACTTGACCTGGCTTAGGAGGTAATCCACCGCCGCCTTCACCTCGGCGTCGGCGAGCGAGAGGTTGCCGCCTTTGGGCGGCATGGCGTTCTTGCCCTTGATCGAGCTTGTGTAGAGCGCGTCCATCCCCGCTTTCAGGCGCGGCGCCCACGCTGTCTTGTCACCGGTCTTGGGCGCGCCCGCCACGCCCGCGCCGTGGCACGCGATGCAGGATGCTTCGTATACCGTCTTGCCTTTGCCCAGGTCGGCTTTGGCGGTTGCCGCCGGCACCGGCGCAGCGGCCGGAGCCCCCTCGGCCTTTGTTGCAGCCTGAGGTTTTTTCTGGGGCACGGCGCGCGCGTCGAACATGTAGAGAACTGCGTTGCGCAACTCGGCATCGGTGAGGTCAGCCATGCCGCCGCGCGCGGGCATTTGACCGTGGCCCCTGGTTGCGGAACGGATCACGACATTCAGACCTTGCTTCATGCGGGGCAACCAGGCTGCGCGGTCGCCAATTCTCGGGGCGCCGCCCACGCCGGTCTCGTGGCACTTGATGCACTGGGCCTGAATGATCTGCTCGCCGCTGCGCTCCGCGGCAACGGTCGGGCCGACAGGCTCGATCCAGTTGCCTCCGGACTGGTTCACCATGTAGACGATGGCGCGCTCGACCTCGAGGTCGCTGAGATCGGGATTGCCGCCGTGTGACGGCATCTGGCGGACGCCGGCGAGCGCAGCCTTGGTGAGCCCGCCGAGCCCTTCCTTCATCAGCTTGCCCCATGCCGCCTTGTTGCCGATCTTGGGCGCGTTGAGCGCGCCGGTCGCGTGACAGGACGCACACACGGCTTCCACCACTTCCTTGCCGCTTTTCTCGACCTTGGGCGCACCGGGGTCCATCACCGCGACTTCGCCCACCGGCTTGAGGCGCTTCGCAATCGCCTCGTCCGACATGCCGGGATTGGCCTTGCTGAAGTCGCCGCCGCTCGTGACGAGCTGCGCGAGCATCACGATCACGATGATCGGCACCAGGAAAGCGAGGAGCACGACGATCACCAGCTGCTTCGGCGTCTTGATGGGCGAGGAGTGCTCTTCGACGTGGATTTCCGCCATGGAAGCTGGTTCACGGATGCGCACGAAAGGCGCCCATTATAGCGGCAAAAGATTCGAGGGTAAAACCTTGAATTTCGGGGCCTTACCGGAAGAGCCCTGTGATAAAATCCGGCCCACGCGCCCGTAGCTCAGAGGATAGAGTGTTGGCCTCCGAAGCCAAAGGTCGTGGGTTCGACTCCCGCCGGGCGCGCCAAAAAAATGCCGGCTCACCGCCGGCATTTTTTTAATGGGGAAAACAAAATGAAACTCCGAAGAAGCTTCCCTCTATCGCGTATGCCTGGTGAAATTCGATGCCGCAGGGGCTATCTTCCCGCGCGGGGATCCGAGTACCAGTTTTCCACAGCCAATCCGGGCACCTGCCCGAAATGTCGGGTGTTGTTGGTCACGACCGTAGCCTTCAGCCTGAGGGCATGGGCGGCGATGAGCGTATCGAGAGGGCCGATCGGACTGCCCCGCTGCTCCAGCTGGTGGCGTACCCGGCCGTATGCAAGAGTCGCGGACTCGTCGAACGGGGCGACGTGGAACTGCAGCAGGAACCGCAACAGCTGTTCTCGCTTGGCCTGCGGCACGGCGCTTTTCACAACCATGAATTGCAACTCCGCGAGCACGATCGACGAAAGCACCAGCTCGCCGTAACGCAGCCCGTCCATTCGGCGCGTAACGGATTCGAACCCCTTGCGCTGGTTGATGACGTACGAACAGGTGTTCGTGTCGAACAGGTAGCGCACACGCTTCAGAAATCTCTCTTGTCGCGCCGTCGCGGTTGGGAGCGCGGGCCGAGCCTGATGGGGCCGATGTCACGGAGCTGCGCCATCAGTCCCCGATAGCTGTAGCGCATCGGCACCAGGATCACCATGTCGCCGAACCGCTTGACGACCACCTCGTCGCCCTTGAAGCGGCATTCCTTGGGAAGCCGTACCGCCTGGCTGCTGCCGTTCTTGAACAGCTTCGCTGTGGTTTCCACTATTCGCCCTCCGGGTTTGCTCGTATAGATGGAGTATATACTCCCAATCAGGGACATGCCAGTGACCGGGTCGAGGGCTGTCACCCAGACGAAAACCGTCCGTCAAAAAGGGGACGCACACATTTATCGATGAAATGGTGTGCGCCCCTTTTTCCCTTTTTTCCCTTGTAAAGCGCTCGGAACGCGGTGCTCGGACCCGATTGACCCCGAGGCCGGCAACGGTGTCCAATGTAGATCGAGTGCGCCAGGGGAAACGCGGGAGGTCGGAGACGGTTGGGCCGGGGGAACGATCGGGGTTCGACGCGCCAGGGCGCCCGTCACGCAAACCGGCAGGGGTCTGTCACTTGCGCCAGATACCCGGAAATCGAATGCTGGCGCGGGGTTGGGTGCGTCGTCACTAGCCGCAGGCCGCTAGTGACGATGCGGCTCTCTGGCGCACGAATTGGCGCAGACCCCCACTGGCAGCGGTCGGCCATGAGCGTAATGAATGATCCTTCTGCATGAGCGTCTACCCAATCTCGCCGGAGATGCAATCAAACATCCGCCGGATCCAAGAGGTTTTTGCCGAGCATCGACCGTTGTCATACGAAGAGTGGGTCGATGGGTTCATTACCGAAGCTCGCCCGGAGCACGAAATCGCTATCTGGCTAGACGCGGCTGATGCGTACGTGGCTTTTACGAAGGATGGACCGGACGCGGCAAGGAGAAGAGATGTCTTTAAAGTTATTGCCGCTTGTTTGACTGGAATGCGGGAATACGCGATATCTCTAACAAGGAATACGCTCAAGCCATCAGCCGTTAGTCAAGTAGAAGCAGAGAGAATCGTTGATCACTATTACGGGCTACGAGAAGTACGGCGCGCAAGAGCTAATTCGATCCTCGCGAGGCTACAGAGGCTTTGGTTGAGAATAGGCGGGCGCTAGGGGATGGACCCACGGTACATCGTCGTGGCAGAAGAGCAGATGAACAAGAACACCTCCGTGATTGAGAATGAAATTCAAGCCTTCGTCATTGAAAGGGCGATGCGGCCCGGCCTTACTGATCTGTTTTCGTATAAGAGCCGCGCCACAAAGCGCCTTCTGCGAATATTGATGCGACTTGCCGAAACCGTCGCCGAAAGTAAATTGGTGGGTGAAGAGGCGATTACTTTGGAAGTGTGGTTCGCCTGTATAGCGCCAGTTTCTCAGGGCTATTGGCGGTCAGCGATATCAGAACGGACGAAGAAAATAGTGCTCGACGAGTTCTATGGACATGCCTTCAACATCATCATCAACGATATCCTGATACCGTCATCTCAATTCAAGTCAGCTGGTCCTGCTGAACAGGATCTGCTCCTCCAGGCGATGCATGCGGATGTTCGCAAGAACTTCGAGCGACGCGCTAACGAATATGTCGATGCAATTGTCGATTGCATGAATAAGAGAACGCCGTTGCCGATGAAGTTGACAAAAACCATAGCGCGAAACTTCTTTGGGGCCAGTGGAAACAATTCACGGGAGATGGAGATCATGGCCGAAGTTACCTTCCCGATCATTGAGGCATTTGGAAAAGCAATGAGAGGATGAACAGACTGAGCCTCGTTTACGCGTTGCCTAGGGCCAGACTTCAGAGCGCCATCTAGGGGATGAGCGATGGAAAGGAGCGACATTCAGGAGGCGCTCGTCTCTCTGTACTTGCGTTTGAATGGTTACTTTGTGAGCGGCTTCATCGTGCATGCCCCTTGGGGCGCGGCAACTGAGATGGACATTCTGGCTGTCCGGTTTCCCCGTCACCAGGAGCCCGAGCGGGAGATTGAATCCTGCGGTCGGTTGGCGATCCCGCAGGATCGCATTGACTTCCTCGTTGGTGAGGTTAAGGGTGGCTCCAACAACGTCAATTTCAACGTGCGATTCCGAACTGACCCGACCTCCATCGGCGCCGTTCTTCGACGCTTCGGAGCTTTTGACGAGACTGAGATCGACCGCGTGTGCGGGGTCGTGCCGCAACTGCTCGATCCCCAGAACGTCCGGCGGTCGGCTACATTCCCAGCGTTGGACGTCGCGCCAGTCGGCATGGTCGGCACGCAGCAAGTGAAGCTACGGTTCGTCCCTTTCGCTGCCGAGCAGCAGCGTTCCTCTGCTGCCGCCCGGCCGTATATCTTCGAGGACGATCTTCTCGCCTTTGTGTGGAGATGCTTCCGTCCTGAGCACCAACGACAGCATTGCGATACGCGGTACAACTACGACCTGTGGGGGCCCCAGTTCGTGAAAATGGTCAGATACTTCAAAGACTTGTCGCGATCCGCACCGGGCACCATTGAAGATCTCTATCGAGAGTACGGAACGTGACGCTCGACAACGCGCCAGACCAGACCGGTGGCTCGCATGTGATTCGACTCGGCCTTCATTCAGTTAAGACGACCTCGACCCAGTGCCCAGATTCATCCCCCCGGGCGCGCCAGTCTTTCTGCGACGCCGCCTGACTGCGCCAAGGGCGCGCCCGGACCGAGGCCTCGCACCGTGCGACTTCACATCATCTCCGATCTCCACCTCGAGGTTGCGCCGTTCACGCCTTCCCGTCCCGAAGCCGACGTGATGGTCATCGCGGGCGACGTCGACGAGGGAACGGAAGGACTGAAATGGGTGCGGCGCGAGTTTCCCGTGGTCCGCATCGTCTACGTGCCGGGAAACCACGAGTACTACGACGGCGATTTCCTCGACCTGCGCGAGGCGCTGCGGACCGAGGCGGCCGGGCTCGGCATCGACCTGCTCGACGATTCGAGCACCGCGATCGCCGGCGTGCGCTTCATCGGCGCGACCCTCTGGACCGATCTCGAACTCTACGGCGCGGCGGGCCGCGAGGCGCTGCTCGCGCGCGGGCTCGAGCACCTCGTGGAGTATCACACGATCCGCGTCGGCGGCGAACGGTTCACGCCCGATCACTCGCTCGCCCTGCATCAGGAAAGCCGCACCTTCCTCGCGCGCGAGCTTGCCGCGCCGTTTGCGGGAAAAACCGTCGTCGTCACGCACCACGGCCCGCATCCGGGCAGCATCCATCCGCGCTTCGCCGGGAGCGTCGTCAACCCGTCGTTCACCTCGGACCTCTCGCCCCTGATGGGTCCGGCCGCGCTGTGGATCCACGGACACACGCACGCGAGCTGCGACTACGTCGTGAACGGCACGCGCGTGCTGGCCAATCCGCGCGGCTACTGCGGGCGCCATCCCGTGAGCGGGCGGCTGCACGGCACGCCCGGCGCCCCGGAGAACGCGGACTTCGATCCCGCGCTGGTGGTCGAAATCTAGCCGCCTGTCGGACCGGGCGGCCCGACAGGCGGCTAAAGCAAGACTGCCTGGGGATTTGAGATGGTTTTGAACGAAATGAGCCTTCCTCGCCCACTGGTGGAAACGGCAGCGGGGCGGGGTTCATGTCCCTTTAGTCCTTTCTTGCCGTTTTCCGGGAGGCGGTTTTGCCTCAGGAATTTGCCGGCCCAAAGTCCGGCGAATTCCTAAGCGCGCGGGGGCGGGCCAGCACCCGGGCGCTGCTTGATACAATCGGCAGCCGGGCACCCCAATTCCCGCGATGGCGCAACCCACGTCCTACGATGCCGTCATCATCGGCGGCGGTCACAACGGCCTCACCTGCGCCTGTTACCTCGCCGGCGCGGGCCTGAAGGTGAGGGTGCTCGAGCGCCGCGCGGTGGTGGGCGGCGCCGCGGTCACCGAAGAATTCTTCCCGGGCTTCCGCAATTCCACGGCCGCGTACACGGTGAGCCTGCTCCACCCGAAGGTGATCCGCGACCTGCGGCTAACCGAGCACGGGCTCAGGATCGTCGAGCGGCCGATCGCCAATTTTCTGCCGCTTTCCGAGCGCGATTACTTCAAGGTGGGCGGCTCGCTTGGCGCGACGCAAGCCGAGCTCTCGCGCTTCTCGCCGCGCGATGCCGAGCGCCTGCCCGCCTACTACGACCTGCTCGAACGCGCCGGCGGCGCCCTGCGCGACCTCCTGCTGGAAACACCGCCCAACATTGGCGGCGGCGTGCGCGACGTGTTCGCGGCGCTGCGCGTCGGCAACCGGGTGCGGCGGCTCGGCATGGGGACGCGCCGCGACCTGCTCGATCTCGTGGCCAAGAGCGCGGGCGACCTCCTCGATGCCTGGTTCGAAACCGATGCGATCAAGGCGGCATTCGGCTTCGATGCGGTGGTGGGCAACTTCGCGAGCCCCTATGCCCCCGGCACGGCCTACGTGCTGCTGCACCACGTGATCGGGGAGGTGAACGGCAAGCGCGGCGCCTGGGGCCACGCTGTCGGCGGCATGGGCGCGATCACGCAGGCGATGGCGAAGGAGGCTGAACGCCGCGGCGTCGAGATCACCACCGAGTGCGAGGTCGCGAAGGTATGCGTGGACCACCGCGGCGCGCAGGGCGTGCAGCTCACCGACGGGCGCGTCATGGAGGCGCGCTGTGTGGTGGCGAATGTCACCCCGAAGCGCCTCTTCCTCGAGCTCATGGACGAGAACACGCTCGACGCCGATTTCGTGCGGCGGATCCGCGGCTACAGGTGCGTCTCCGCGACTTTCCGCATGAACGTCGCGCTCGCGGAGCTGCCGGAATTCACCTGCCTTCCCGGAAGGGAGGTCCAGGAGCACCACCAGTCGGGGATCATCATCGCGCCCTCGCTCGCCTACATGGAGCAGGCCTACTTCGATGCGCGCACCTACGGCTGCTCGCGCGCGCCGATCGTGGAAATGCTGATCCCTTCCACCGTGGACGACACGCTCGCGCCGCCCGGGCGGCACGTCGCGAGCCTTTTCTGCCAGCACTTCGCGCCGCAGCTTCCCGGCGATCTGCACTGGGACCACGTGCGCGAGGACGCGGCCGATTTCGTGATCGACACGGTCGCCCGCTATGCGCCCAACTTCAAGGGCGCGGTGGTGGGGCGCAAGATCCTGTCGCCGGTGGATCTCGAGCGCGAATTCGGCCTGACGGGCGGCGACATCTTCCACGGGGCGCTGACGCTCGACCAGCTCTGGAGCGCGCGCCCGGTGCTGGGGCACGCGGACTATCGCGCGCCGGTGAGGGCGCTGTACCTGTGCGGCGCGGGAACCCACCCCGGTGGCGGGGTGAGCGGCGTTCCCGGCCACAACTGCGCGCGCGAGATCGTGCGCGACTTCCGCCGCGGGAAGCTGAAATAACGGACAATGGCGTGACTGGTGACTCGTGACTGGTGACTCGAAAAACCGCCTTGCCCCCACCGTTCGCGCTTCACGGCTCACCATTCAGGGACTCTCATGAGATTCGCTCGGTGGCTGCTTGCAATCTCGATCGCCGTCGCGATCGCCGGCTGCGGCGAGAAGGTGCCGCGCGTGCAGAAACTCGGCGCGGGCGATGTCATCGTCGCCTTCGGCGACAGCCTGACCTACGGGGCGGGCGCGACGGAATCCGAAAGTTATCCGGCAGTGCTCTCGCAGCTGATCGGGCGGCAAGTGGTGCGCTCGGGCGTTCCGGGAGAGCTCACCGCGCAAGGCCTGAGGCGCCTGCCCTCGGTGATCGAGGCGCACCGCCCGCGCCTCGTGATCGTGTGCCTCGGCGGCAACGACATGCTGCGCAAGGTGGCGGACGCCGAGATCCGGCAGAACCTGCGCGCGATCATCCGGACGCTGAAGGAGCGGGGCGTCGCCGCGGTTCTCGTCGGCGTGCCGAAGCCCGCGCTCATTACGAGCGCGCCCGAGTTCTACGGCGAGGTCGCCAGGGAATTCGGCATTCCCTACGAGGGTAAGGTCGTCACCAGCGTGATGTACGCGCCGGACATGAAGGCCGACCCCATCCACCCCAACGCGAAGGGCTACCGCAAGATGGCGGAGGCGATCGCGGAGCTGCTCAGGAAAGCGGGCGCCGTGTGAAAAACCCCGCTTGAAACCGCCGATGCACGCCGATGGACGCCGACAAGATCAACCCCGAAGCGCTTTAGCCACAGAGATCACAGAGAACACAGAGAGAAAGTGAATGAAACCCACCCCCACCCGAACCCTCCACCTGAGGGGGAGGGAAAAGGAGTGGATGTTTCTGTATCCTCTGTGAACTCTGTGTCCTCTGTGGCTGATCTTGATTTTCTGACATGAGCACAACGTCCCGGCTGTCGCCGGTCCAGCTCACGCTGCTCATGTGCGGTGCGGAAATTTTCAGCATGACCGGCTTCGCGGCGTACACGACGCTGCTTCCGGTGCTGCAGCGCGAGTGGGGGCTGTCGAACTCGGAGGCGGGGCTGATCGGCGGCATCTACTATGCCGGCTACGTCGCCGCGACACCGCTCCTCACCAGCCTCACCGATCGCATCGACCCCCGCCGCATCTACCTCGCCTCGTGCCTCGTTTCCTTCATCGGCGCGGCCGGCTTTGCGCTTCTCGCGCAGGGGCTCGCCACGGCGCTCGTGTTCCAGATCCTCATCGGGGTCGGCCTCGGCGGGACCTATATGCCGGGCCTGAAGGTGCTCGCCGACCAGCTCGAGGGCAACACGCAGTCGCGCGCAGTCGGTTTCTACACGGCGAGTTTCGGCATCGGCTCGAGCGTGTCCATCATCGTGTGCGGCGCGATCGGCGCCGCCTTCGGGTGGAAATGGGCGTTTGTGTACGGCGCGGCGGGGCCGCTGGCGGCGGCGCTGATGGTGAACCTGCTGATACCGCCGGGGAAAACACGCGCGGCGCACGAGCAGGCAGCGCCGCTGTTCAATTTCAGGCCGGTGTTGAGGAACCGCAGGACGCTGCCCTACATCCTCGGCTACTCGCTGCACAACTACGAGCTGTTCGGACAGCGGTCGTGGATGGTGGCGTTCCTGGTGTTCTGCGCGACCCTGCGTTCCGACGGCGCCGCGCTCGCGGGCGCGGCG
>Ga0209640_10004140_pt1 | contig 12746 bp, 9 predicted proteins | sample RifCSP10_1_FD_184018 | JGI IMG/M metagenome (GOLD analysis project Ga0209640, IMG submission 184018) | Soil microbial communities from Rifle, Colorado - Rifle CSP2_sed 10_1 (SPAdes) (version 2) | ecosystem: Environmental > Terrestrial > Deep subsurface > Rock core/Sediment | place: Rifle... | reverse complement strand
GCGATGTCCTCGGCGCCCGTGAGGCGCTGCGACACGTCCGTCTTGTCGATCGTCACGTGCTGAGCGCGCCTGATCACGGTGCCGACGACCGGGTAGTCGGCCAGCCGGCGCTTGGCGATGAAATGAAAGTCCAACGGGATCGCCGCCATGAGCACGACGGGATCGATGTAGCTGGCGTGGTTGGCGACCAGGATGCCCGCCTGAATGCCGGCCAGGTTCTCGAGCCCGGTCACCCGCAGCCGGACGCCGCAGATCGCGAGGGCGAACCGGGACCACCGCTGTGTCGCACGGCTCGCGCGATGTCCGGGCGGTCCCAGGAGCAAGTACAGCCACAGGACCGGCAGCGTCAGAACCGCGATTGCGACGACATAGCTGGTGAAGAGCACTCGGCCGACCCACGACACCAGTCGCGTGGACCAGCCCACCAGCGCCCCGACGGCCAGCGCGGTCCACTGTCCGCCGAGCCGCCTCGCACGCCCGAGCGTGCCTGTGGTGTAGGCGTCGCGCGTGGCGCTTCGACGGATCTTTCCGCTCGACGTCTTGAGAACGGCGCCCGGACCGGCGATGACGATGGCGTCGGGTGGAATACCGATAGTGCTGACGATGTGGCCGAGGACCTCCTGCCGGATCGCGTCGCGGCGGGCGGCGCTTCGCTCCCTGGTTTCTGCGACGATCACGAGACGCTCGGTCCCCGCGGCCGGATCGTGTACCCCGAACGCTGCCACGCAGCCTCTGCGGATGCCACTCACGCTCGAGACGAGGTCCTCGACTTCCTGCGCGTGGATGTTGCGGCCGGCGACGATGATGAGATCCTTCTCGCGGCCGGTGATGAACAGCTCGCCATCCGCCCAGTAGCCCAGATCGCCCGAGTCCACCCAGCCGTCGTGCATGACCGCGCGCGTCGCGTCCGGGTTTCGGAAGTACCCGCTCATCACCGACGGGCCGCGGAACTGCACGTGCCCTTCGATGCGCTCTCCGAGTGCGCCGCCCGACGGGTCGGCGATGCGCACGTCGTGGCCGGCCAGAGGTCGCCCGCACGAGACGAATTGCAGTGGATGGCCCTCGTCTGCCGTGGCGGCGTTGACCGTGCGGGCACGCTCGAACGGCTGGCGCGCAATCAGGTCCACGCGTGGCAGCCGCCCAAGCGCCGGCACCGTGAGGCCGACCGAGGATTCGGCCAGGCCGTACACCGGACACATCGCCTCGGCCCTGAATCCGTACGGCGCAAACCGGTGAGTGAAGCGGTCGATGGTGTCCGGGCTCACGGCCTCCGATCCGTTGAACGCCAGGCGCCAGCCGCTGAGGTCGAGCCCGGCGATCTCGTCGTCGGCGATCTTGCGGACGCACAGATCGAAGGCGAAATTGGGCGCCGGCGACACGGTCCCTCGATGAGCGTGGATCGCCCACAACCAGCGTGCGGGTCGTGTCAGGAATACCAGCGGCGACATCAGCGCGATGGGGACGCCGAAATACAACGACCCGAGCCACGCGCCGATGAGTCCCATGTCGTGATAGAGCGGGAGCCAGCTCACCGTCACATCGTCTGGACCGACGGCGATGGCCCCGCCGATGGCGCGGATGTTTGCGAGCAGGTTTGCATTCGACAGCAACACGCCCTTCGGGGTGCCGGTGCTCCCCGACGTGTACTGCACGAGCGCCGCGTCTCGCGGTCCCAGTGACGGGTGCTGGAACGTACCCTTGCCCTCCGCTGCCAGGCGGTCGACGGTCGTGATGGCGTGCAGCTCGGGCACCTGGCTCCGGAGGAGTACCGCGAGCCGTTCGGCCTCCGGAAACGTCACCAGCACGCGCGCGGCCGCGTTGCGAAGGATCGCGCGCTGCCGCCGGACGTAGTCGAGAATCTGGTCCGGCCGGACCGGTGGGTACAGGGGAACGGGCACGGCGCCCACCAGGAGCACGCCGAAGAACGCCTCGAAATAGGCGTACTCAGTTCGAAGCATCAACGCGACGGTGTCACCGGCCGCAACGCCGATCGCGCGCAGGCCGGCGGCGACCGTGTTCGAGCCGGTCAGCAGCTCGCCGTAGGTGATGGGTCTTTCAGTGCCGTCGTCCAGGCGCAACTGGATGTGGGTCCGCTCGGGCGTGCGTTCGGCGTGCCACTCCAGGACGTCGACGAGCGTCCGTGCCGAAGCCGGCGCCGGCCGTCCCGGAGCCGCTGCAGCGGCGATTCGCGACGCAGGCGCCTCGGCCGCGGCGGGTGAGGCTCGGACGACGGCGGCCACGATGTCCGTCGGCGTCGCCGCTTCGGCCATGACCATGTCGGGCAGCCGGACGCCGAACGCGCGCTCGATTCTGAGCAACAGCTCGACTCGCTCGAGGCTGCTGATGCCCAGATCGCGTTCGAGCGAGTCCTCGAGCGTCGGCGTGGGCGCTCCCGCGCCGGCCAGCTCCCTGACGAGGCCGGCCACGATGTCGATGACGTGGCGCTCAACGACGGACGGGACGGCGTGTGCCGGTTCAGTTCCCATCACTGACCATCGCGCTTCATTGGTGCAAGAATTCTAGTCTCGACCGGCGCCTCCCCGCGGCGATGTGGAGGGCCGCGCGCCCGATGCCAGAAGCCCTGACGTTCTTTCTGTGTGGCGACGTGATGACCGGCAGAGGCATCGACCAGATCCTGCCGCGACCGTCACGTCCCGATCTGCACGAGCCGTACGTTACCGACGCGCGGGAGTACGTGGCGTTGGCCGAACGGGTTGGCGGCCCCGTGCCCCGCGCCGTTGCCCCGTCGTATGTCTGGGGAGACGCACTCGACGAGTGGACGCGGGTCGCGCCGGTCGCGCGCATTGCGAACCTCGAGACGGCGGTCACGCGCAGCGACGACTTCTGGCCGTACAAGGGCATCCACTACCGGATGCATCCGGACAACATCGCGTGCGTGCAGGCGGCCGGATTCGATGTCTGTGTGCTGGCCAACAACCACGTCCTCGACTTCGGGCGGTCGGGGCTCGTCGAGACGATCGAGACGCTCGATCGCGCCGGCATCAAGACGGCCGGCGCCGGGGCCAACCTGGCGGAGGCGCGGCGGCCGGCGGTGCTGGTGACTCCCGGTGGCGCCCGTGTCCTCGTTGCCGCCTGCGGGCACGAGAGCAGCGGCATTCCGGACGACTGGGCCGCATTGTCGGAGGAGGCCGGCGTCGACCTGCTCCCCGACCTGACAGCGGAGACTGCCGCAGCGTTTGCCGCGCGCATCACGGCCGGCAGGCGTCCTCATGACGTCGTGGTCGCGTCGATCCACTGGGGAGACAACTGGGGATATGACGTGCCGCCACAGCACGTGGCGTTCGCCAGACGACTCGTGGACGGCGGCATCGACATCGTGTACGGGCACTCCTCGCATCACGTTCGGCCGATCGAGATCTACCGCGAACGGCTCATTCTGTACGGTTGCGGCGACTTCATCGACGACTACGAAGGGATCTCGGGCTACGAGCGGTATCGGGACGATCTGGTCCTGATGTTCTTCCCGTCGCTGGACCCGGCGACGGGCCGGCTCACTGCGCTGCAAATGACGCCGATGCAGATTCGACGGCTGCGGCTCCATCGGACGTCGGCGGAGGACGCCCGCTGGCTGTGCGACACGTTGAACCGCATCAGCGCGTCCTTCGCCACGCGCGTGACCCTTTCGACCGACCAGGCGTTGACGCTGGTGCTGTCGTAGGTCGTGCCGTGCAGCATGAGGACCTTTAGGCTAGACTGGCCGCCCCGAGGCCGCCGCGCGGCGCGTCGGGTGGAGGTGCGACGCCATGGCGATCACGCGAGGGACGATGACCGACGAGCAGCGCAAGTCGGTCGCGCTGGAGTACCTGAAGGCATTCGACAACAAGGGCGTGACCTCGACCGGGGGCAGCATCATGGACCTGTTCGCCGATGACGCCCAGGTGTTCTTCCCGAAGTGGGGTCTGGCTACAGGGAAAGCGCAGATCGCCAGGCTCTTCACCGATTTCGGCGCCGGCATCAAGCGGATTCTCCACGACTACGCCACCTTCAACTGGATCATGACGGGCACGGACGTCTTCGCCGTGGAAGGCACGAGCGCCGGCGAATACAAGGACGGATCGTGGCGGGCCGGCGTGACGCACGCCGGGCGCTGGTGCGACGTGTTCGAGGTCCGCGACTTCCTGATTCAGCGCTGCTTCATCTACCTCGATCCCGATTACGCCGGGATCGACACGGCGCGCTATCCCTGGCTGTCGGCCGGCGGCCGCGATCCGTCGAAGCCGATGGGCTGACCTGGCCGGTGGCTGGTAGCTCGTAGCCGGTAGCAGGTTCCTGGTTCGCGTTCTTGCTACCAGCTACCAGCTACGGGCTACGAGCTAGTCCGCAGGAACCACCGGTCGAGCACGACGTGTCTGGTGAAGAGCGGCGAGCCAAGCAGCACGCGGCCGATCGCGGCAAGGGCGGCGCGCACGGGCGCGGGCTTCTCCGCGGCGGGCGGGTAGAGGCGACGAAGCGAGTCGGCGTACGACTGCAGATCGTCGACCGTGTATCGGCCGCCTGCAGCAATCAGCGTCTCCGCCGCCAGTCGCGCGGACGCGATGGCGGGTTTGATGCCTTCGCCGCTCTCCGGGTAGGCGAGCCCGGCCGCATCGCCGACGAGCAGCATCCCATGACCGATGAGCGGACGGGCGCCTGTGCCCGAGGCGAGATAGGCGTGCCCGCGCCAGCGCGGTTCGGACGCCCGCGCGAGGATCTTGTTCGTCTCGAGGAACGCGACGAAGTCCTTGACGTGCGCGCCGAATCCGCCGCTGTCGCGGCGGCCGATCCCCACGTTGACGTAGTCGCCCTTCCGCACACACCAGCCGTAGCCTTGCAGATCCCGGCAGAAGAAGAGCTCGGGTGTGCTCTCACTCACCTCGGTATCGTGGCCGCTCAAGAGAAACTCGGCTTCCTTCGCGACGACTGGCGCGAGCTCGTCGGCGCCGCCCCGAAGGTGCCGTGCCACGGGACAGAAATGCCCGCCGGCCCCGATGACGACCGGTGTCTCGATCGCCTCGTTGACGATCCACCGGTCGCCGTCGCGGCGGAGCGTGGAGACCGGCGTGTTCTCGAGAACCCTCGCGCCGGCGCGACGCAGCAGGAAGTCGTCGAACTCGCACCGGCGGATCGCGTAGCTGACGACGCCCGGGTACCGCGTCTCCACGAGACGCCCGCCGATGACACCGGTGCGGAACCCGGTGAACTCCTGCAGCGTGAGCCCCGTGGCGCGGTAGTCCGCGGGCGCGAGATCGAGCAGCCGGAAAACGTCAGGCGTGAGCCAGCCGGCGCAGACCTTGTCGCGAGGAAACCGGGCGCGATCGGCGACGGCGACGTCCAGTCCCGCCCGGCGAAGCAGCCTGGCGCACGTCGATCCGCCTGGGCCGCCGCCGACGACGAGCGCGTCGCAGCGGATCACGTCGTCGCCCCGCCTGCCTCGTAGATGTCGGCGCGCGTCAGTGACGGTGGAGCCGACCTGCGCGGCACGAACAGCACCTGAAAGAGCTGCAGGGAGCTGGTCGCAAACGCCGCCTGCGAGCCGTTCAGGTACAGCTCCCAGGCGCGCTCGAAGGTCGCGCCGTAGGTCGCGCGCACCTGGTCCCGGGCTGCGGCGAAACGTTCGCTCCAGCAGGCCAGCGTCCGGGCGTAGTGCAGGCGGAGATTCTCGACGTCGATGGTGGACATGCCGGCCGGGGCGAGGACTCCCCTGGTCACTTCCGCCAAGGTCGGTGGATAGGCGCCCGGAAAGATGCGCCGCGTGATCCAGGCATTGAGCGGACGCGGGATGTCACGTCCGATGAAATGCAGGAAGCCACGCCCGCCGTCACGCCGGACCGTGCGGCGCAGCACCTCGGCCAGGCTGTGAAAATGGCGCAGACCAACGTGTTCGAGCATGCCGACCGAGACGAACACGTCGAACTGCCCCGCGACGTTCCGGTAGTCGTCGTCGATGAACTCGACGCGGTCAGTCAGCCCCTCGCGGGCTGCGCGGTCCCGTGCGTACTCGAGCTGCTCGCGCGAGACGTTGAACGCCTTGACGCGCGCACCGTACCGCCGCGCCATGTGCAGGGCCAGCGAGCCCCATCCGCAGCCCGCTTCGACGACGGTGTCGCCGGGTTGGAGTCGAAGCTTGCGGCAGACCAGATCGAGCTTGGCGACCTGCGCCTCCTCGAGCGACATCTGCGGCTCGGCGAAGTACGCGCACGTGTAGAGCAGCTCGCGGTCCAGCCAGAGCTGATAGAACGCATTGCCGAGGTCGTAGTGATGATGGACGTTGTCCCTGGCGTCGCGCATCGAGTTGTAGCCGGCGAGCGCAAGCCTCAACCGCTCACGCCACGACGGGTAGGCGGGAACCAGAGCTGACAAGGCCTCGATGACCGGCTCGAGCGGCCCACGCACCTCCAGCCGGCCGGACATGTACGCCTCCCCAAACCAGAGGTCGGGGTGGACGGCAAGGCCCAGCAGCGTCCAGCGGTCGCGGACGAGGAGGTCCCCGATTGGGGGACGGGTTCCCGCGTACGTCGAGCTGCCGTCCCAGAGCTCCAGTCGCACCGCGGCCGGATCGATCGTCCGCTGCACTCGCGCGGCGAGCCAGCGGTCCGGCAGGTGTACCCGAAGCCCGGTGCCGGCCCCGGTCCGGGCGGCCGAGCCCTCCATCGTCCGCGCCAGCCCGCTGGGGGCGTCCATCGTCCGATTCATGGACATATTCATACTTCAAACCCGGGCCGCCGATCACGTGCCACGAGTGAGGGGGGCCGTGGCCCTTCCGGGCCCGACACCCCCTGTCCGGGGAGGACGTGATCCGGGCCAATCTTGTGGGTTTCGGTCACGCTGGTTCGGCACAGCGTCAGAACCGGGCAGGTGGCCTGGCGGACGACGTGCTGGGTGGTCGATCCGAAGACCATCAGGTCGGTCGCGCCGCGACCCTGCACACCCATGACGATCAGGTCGTTCCCTTGCTCGGCGGCCACGCGGAGGATCTCCCGATAGGGCTTGCCACTGGTCAGGATGGAGTCGACCGTGTGGCGCGCGCGGAGGGCTTCGGGGACGGCATCCCTCAGGCGTTCGCGATGGATCTCCTCACGCCTCCGGCGAAAGTGAGCCATGTCCAGACGCTCGTCGCTGATGAGCGTGTCGTACACGTCCGGGGCTTCTTCGTCTCCGTAGACGAGCACGTGCAGCAGGGTCAGGCGGGCGTTGGCCTTCTCTGCCAGAGACATCGCATGGTTGAGCGCGTTCAGTGAACACTCCGAGAAGTCCACGGGGCAGAGGATCCGCGTGAAGAGCGCGGGCGTGGCAGGCACCGCGTCGGGCATGCCGCGTGGGACCGACAACACAGGGCACCGTGCCTTGCGCAGCACCTTCTCGGCGACCGACCCGAGCACGAGCCGCTCGAACCCCGATCGTCCGTGTGTGCCGATGACCAGCAGGTCGGCACCGAGCGAGTTGGCCTGATTGAGGATCTCGCTCGCGGCGTCTCCCTCGCACAACACGATCTCAATCGACGCGCCCGTGGGCGCTTCGGCTGCGATGAAGCGGCCGGTTTCCTCGAGCAGACGTTCGCGATTCGACCTCGTCACCGCGATGGATTTGTACGACGGCAGCCCGCGGGTGTACGGGGCCGCGGGTGTGGTGCAGTACACATGCAGCACCGTGACCGTCGAGCCATACCACTTGGCGATCGCCAGCGCGTGATCCAGCGCCAGACGGGAGTGCTGCGAGAAGTCAATTGGGCAGAGGACTCGTCGAATTTCAACCATTGCAGCGCATCCCTGCCGACCACCTGGCCACCTAGAGCTACCCAGCCAGCTAGCATGTTTGGAAAGCAATACCGGTGCCCGGCGCCGTTGACGTAAGGTAGGGATCAACGTGTTGATCTTCACGCTGATCGGCTTCGGGATCATGGCGCTGGTGCACACCGCGCCGGCCCGGTTCGTGCTCGATGCGATGGCCGGCGATCGCTCCGTGTGGCGGATGCCGGCGGACGGACCGCCGACGATCTACCTGACTTTCGACGACGGGCCGAACCCGACGACGACGCCGGACCTGCTGGACGTGCTGGCGCGCGAGGGGGTGCCAGCCACGTTCTTCCTGATCGACGCACACGTCAGCGAGGAAACGGCGCCGTTGATTCGGCGGATGTTCGCCGAGGGGCACAGCATCGGCGTGCATTCAGCAAGCTGGTCCTACCTGGTTCTGTCACGCGAGGATCTGGCTGGGAGGCTGGAGACTGCCGCGAGCCGCATCGACCAGTTCGGCGGTGCGAGACCTTGCCGCGCGTTCCGGCCCCACGCCGGGTGGCGCGGTGGAGAGATGTACGTCGGGCTGCAGCGGGCCGGCTACCGGTTGATTGGCTGGGGCTGGAATCGCTGGGACTGGAACTGGTTCAAGCGGCGCACGGCCGACAACATCGTGAAGCGCATCTCGCGCGCCGGGGCCGGCGACATCATCGTCATGCACGATGGCGATCAGTCGGCGCCGCGGCAGGACCAGCGGCAGACGGTTGACGCGACCGCGCGGCTGATTCCCGCGCTTCGTGCACGCGGCTTTGCCTTTGGCAGGGTGTGCGACAACGAAGCGTCCACGGCCGGGGATTTTTCGGCGGAGGTCCCGAATTCTCCCGCTGTCGCAGCGCCAGGCAGCCCTATATCCGAGTGAGGCCGCGGGCACCCGGGTTGCATCCACAGTCTTCCTGAAAGGACTCCCGACGGACACGCCTGCGGGCTTGCAGCAGACGCGGCGGGGAAGGGACCTGTGACACCGACCGCTGAGCAGCCTCGACGCGAGCCAGCCGACCAGCCCGAGGGCCCCGGGCGGCGCCCGAAGGCGACGAGTGCGACAGTTCTGCTGCTGACCTTCTTCGTCACGCTCGTCGCGGTTGGAGTGCTCGTCACCGTCGTGCCTGACGTGGCCGTCCGGACGGTCTCGTACACCGAATTCAAACAGATGGTGCGCGGCGACCAGGTGGCGGAGGTCGTCGTCAGCGAGTCGAGAGTGCGTGGAACCCTCAAGGCGTCCAGCGAGCGGTTCGCGACGGTCAGGGTCGACGATCCGGCGCTGATGGGGGAGCTGGATCAGCGCGGAGTGAAGGTGACCGGTGAAGTCGCCGCGAACTGGTGGAGCGGCCTGCTGTGGCTGCTGCCGATGGCGTTTCTGGTGTTCTTCTGGTCACGCGCGCTGAAGGGCATCGGTCCCGGACAGGGCGCGCTGGCCTTTGGCCGAAGCCGCGCGCGCATCTACGCCGAGCACGACGTGAAGGTCACCTTTGCCGACGTGGCGGGCATCGACGAAGCCGTCGAGGAACTGCGGGAGATCGTCGACTTCCTCCGCAACCCCAAGAAATACACCGATCTGGGTGCGCGCATTCCGAAGGGGGTGCTGCTGCTCGGCCCGCCCGGCACCGGCAAGACGCTGCTGGCGCGCGCCGTGGCGGGCGAAGCCCACGTTCCGTTCTTCAGCCTGAGCGGCTCCGAGTTCGTGGAGATGTTCGTCGGCGTGGGCGCCGCGCGCGTGCGGGATCTGTTCACGCAGGCCGAAGCCAAGGCGCCCTGCATCATCTTCATCGACGAACTCGACGCCCTGGGCAAGACGCGCGTCGCCTCGCCGCTCGGCACGCACGAGGAGCGCGAACAGACGCTCAATCAACTGCTGGCGGAAATGGACGGCTTCGACCCCCGCAAGGGGATCATCGTCATGTCGGCGACCAACCGTCCCGAGGTGCTCGATGCCGCGCTGCTCCGGCCGGGTCGATTCGACCGGCGCGTCGTCGTGGACCGGCCTGACGTGCAGGGCAGGGAAGCCATCCTGCGCCTCCATGCGCGGGCGGTGAAGCTGGCCGGCGATGTCGACCTGAAGATCGTGGCGGCCCGTACCACCGGGTTCGCGGGCGCGGACCTGGCCAGCCTGGTGAACGAGGCCACGCTGCTCGCCGCACGCCGCAACCAGCCCCAGGTGTCGATGACCGACTTCGAGGAGGCGATCGATCGGGTGCTCGCCGGCCTGAAGCGGCAGCGCGTGATGAGCCCGCGCGAGCGGGAGATCGTGGCGGCACACGAAGCCGGTCATGCCATCGTCGCATCCGTGCTGCCGGGCGTCGACCCGGTGCACAAGATCTCGATCGTGCAGCGCGGGTACGACGCGCTCGGGCACACGCTGCAACTGCCGTCAGAGGATCGCTACCTGAGGACGCGCCAGGAGCTGCGCCATCAACTGGCGGTGTGGCTGGGCGGCCGGGCCGCGGAGGAGATTGTCTTCCGCGAGATCTCGACCGGCGGACACAACGATCTCCAGCGCGCCACCGACGTGGCGCGAGCGATGGTCGCCCAGTACGGCATGAGCGACGCGATCGGCCCGGTCGCCGTCGGCGATCGGAACCGTGCGCCGTTCCTGCCCGTGCCGGGCGCCGAGCCGCCCACCTCCGTCGCGGAAGAGACGGCACGGGAGGTCGACGTGGAGGTCAAGGGCCTGATGGTCGAGGCGTACGACAGCGCGCTCCGAGTGCTCGGAGAGCACCGTGCCGCACTCGATGCGGTGATGCACCTGCTTCTGGCCCGGGAAGTGGTGGACGGCGATGAGGTGCGTCGCCTGCTGAACCAGCCGGTTCCACGCCTGGTGGCGGCTGGATGATCTGATTCGCGGGTGGATCGGCTACGATCCACCATTCACCACGCATCCACCCGCCCAACATGGTCGTTCAGAAATTCGGCGGCACCTCGGTCGCCGACCCCGAAGCCATCAGACGCCTGATCGAGATCGTGCGGGCGGCACGGCTGTGCGATGGACGCGGCCCGGCCGTCGTCGTGTCGGCGATGAGCGGTGTGACCGACGGCCTGCTGGCCGTCGCCGCGGCCGCGGGCGAGGCGCGCGTGGACGAGGCGCTGTCGCGCGCGGAGACGATCCGCGATCGCCACCTCGCGGCTGCGCGGGCGCTCGCAGAGGGAGCGGAGCAGGAGGCGCTGGCGGGGCAGATCAACGCACAGGTCGACCAGCTCGTGGATGTGGTTCCAACGTTGGCCGTCCTGCGAGAGGTCTCGCCGCGCACGCTCGACGTGGTCGCCGCGATGGGGGAGCTGCTCTCGTCCCGCATCGTTGCCGCCGCGCTGACGGGGGCCGGCGTGCCGGCAGAGTGGATCGACCCGCGGCAGGTCATCGTGACCAACGACGAGCACACCCGCGCCACGCCTCTGAGACAGCAGACGAGTGACCGGATCCGCGCGCAACTCTGCCCGGTCCTCGACGCCGGTCGCGTACCGGTCCTTGGCGGGTTCGTGGGCGCCACGGCGGATGGCCACACCTCGACGCTCGGACGAGGCGGGTCTGACTACTCGGGTGCGCTCGTCGGCGCCGGTGTCGGCGCCTCCGAGATCCAGATCTGGACCGACGTCGACGGCATGCTGAGCGCCGACCCCCGCATCGTGGCCAACCCACGCCTCGTACCGCAGCTCTCGTTTGCGGAAGCGGCGGAGCTGGCGTATTTTGGGGCGAAGGTGCTTCACCCGAGCACGATCCTGCCCGCGGTGGAACGGAACATCCCCGTCCGCATCCTCAACTCGTGGAAGCCCGATGCCGCCGGCACGCTGATTACCGGCACAGGGTCGCCTCGCCGGGCCGGACTCACGGGCCTGGCGTCGAAGCGGGACGTCACCGTGATCGACATCACGTCGAGCCGGATGCTGATGGCCTACGGGTTCCTCCGGCGGGTGTTCGAGGTGTTCGAGCGCTTCACGACGGCCGTGGACATGGTGACGACGTCGGAGGTGAGCGTGTCGGTGACGGTGGATGACGTTCGTCACATCGACTCGATCGTCGAGGCCCTCGGCGAGTTCGCCGAGGTGTCGGTCGAGCCGCACATGTCGCTGCTCTGCGCCGTCGGCGACGTACTGCAGGACGAGCCGTCGATGGCCGCGAAGGTCGTGGGCGTGCTCGAGGAGGTGCCGATTCGGATGATTTCCCAGGCCGCCTCGCGGCGGAACATCACCGTCGTGCTGCGTCAGGCCGACCTGCACTACGCCATGGAGCGGCTGCACGAGGAGTTCTTCACATGAGGCTGCTCATTGTCGGCTACGGCAAGATGGGGCGGATGGTCGAAGAGCTGGCCGCGGAACAGGGCTTCGACATCGCCGGCCGCGTGGACGAAGGACGGCCGGAGTGGGCGCCGGCCGATGTCGCGATCGACTTCTCGACCGCCGATGCGCTGCTGGCCAACTTCAGCCAGTACCTCACGCGGCGGCTGCCTGTCGTGATCGGCACAACCGGCTGGAACGCCCACGCCGATCGTCTGCGCGCCGACGCCGGGCGTGCGGGAATTGGCGTCGTCTCCTCGGCCAACTTCTCGATTGGCGTGAACATCTTCGAGCTCGTCGTGGCCGAGGCGGCCAGGATGATGAAGAGCCAGCCGCAGTACGGGACGTGGATTCACGAGATCCACCATGCGGCCAAGCGCGACGCGCCGTCGGGGACGGCGCTGCTGCTGCGGGACGCGATGATCGCGGCGGGATTCGATCGGAACATCGACATGTCGTCCGCCAGAGCGGGTATGATTCCTGGAACGCACACTGTCGGATTCGACAGCGCGTCGGATACGATCGAGCTGATCCACCGTGCGCGCGATCGCCGCGGGTTCGCGAGCGGCGCACTGCTGGCCGCTCGCTGGATCCCGGGGCGTACCGGCTGGTTCAGCATGCAGGATGTGCTCAAGAGCAGTGGGCAGTAGGCCGGCAGTGGGCAGTAGGCAGTGGGCAGTAGGCACCGTA
>Ga0209640_10004139_pt1 | contig 12746 bp, 10 predicted proteins | sample RifCSP10_1_FD_184018 | JGI IMG/M metagenome (GOLD analysis project Ga0209640, IMG submission 184018) | Soil microbial communities from Rifle, Colorado - Rifle CSP2_sed 10_1 (SPAdes) (version 2) | ecosystem: Environmental > Terrestrial > Deep subsurface > Rock core/Sediment | place: Rifle... | reverse complement strand
CTCGGCCTCGACCTGCAGGGCGGGATCCACCTCGTGCTGGGCGTCGAGACGCACAAGCACGTCCAGAGCCAGACCGATCGCGCGGCGGAGGACCTCAAGGGCTCCCTCGAGCGCAAGGGCATCGCGCTGAAACGCATCGCCCGCGAGGGCGAAGCGGCGATCGCCGTCGAGCTGGCGTCGCCCCAGACGTGGAACGACGCGCTGACCGTGACGTCCGAGTTCCAGCGCTTCGACCGGCGGGACGAGGACCAGGCGGCCGGCCGCTTCAAGCTCGTGATGAGCGAGCGGCAGGTGTCGCAGCTCCGCGACGACGCCGTCCGCCAGGGGCTCGAGACGATCAGGAACCGCGTGGACCAGTTCGGCGTGGCCGAGCCGACGATCACGCGCCAGGGCGCCGACCGCATCCTGATCCAGCTCCCGGGCGTCCAGGACCCCGCGCGCGCGAAGGCGCTCATCGGCAAGACCGCGCTCCTCGAGTTCAAGCTGCTCGACGACCGGACGCCGGTCGAGCAGGCGCTCGCCGGCCAGCTCCCCGACGCCTCCGAGGTGCTCTACCGGCGCGACGTGGACAGGCAGACCAAGGCCGAGCGCAAGGTGCCGTACGTGGTCCAGAAGCGGACCCTCCTGACCGGCGCCGAGCTGACACGCGCCGAGGTGCAGGCCGATCCGAACTCCCCGGGGGGCTGGCAGGTTTCGATCGAGTTCAACGCCACGGGCACCCGGATCTTCGGCGAGGTGACCGAGCAGAACGTCGGCAAGCTCCTGGCCATCATCCTCGACGGCAACGTCTACTCGGCGCCCCGGATCAACGAGCGCATCCCCGGCGGCCGCGCGGTGATCACGGGCCAGTTCACGATCGAGGAGGCGCGCGACCTCGCGATCGTGCTGCGCGCGGGCGCCCTGCCGGCGCCGGTCGTGATCCTCGAGGAGCGGACCGTCGGGCCCTCGCTCGGCGCCGACTCGATCCGGCAGGGGCTCATCGCGATCAGCGCCTCCGCGGCGATCGTCTTCGTCTTCATGCTGTTCTACTACCGCGTGTCGGGGCTCATCGCGAACGTCGGGCTCGGCCTCAACCTCCTGATGCTCATCGCCTGCATGGCGGCGTTCGGCGCCACGCTCACGCTGCCCGGCATCGCCGGCATCGCGCTCACGATCGGCATGGCCGTGGACACGAACATCCTGATCTTCGAGCGGATCCGGGAGGAGCTGAAGGTGGGGAAGACGCCCCGCTCGGCGATCGAGGCGGGGTTCCGCCGCGCCTTCACGATCGTCGTGGACACGCACGCCACCGTGCTCGTCACGGCGGTGATCCTGTACAACTTCGGCACGGGGCCGGTGCGCGGGTTCGCCGTCTCGCTCTTCGTCGGCCTCGCGGCGAGCCTCTTCAGCGCGTACTTCTTCTCGCGGCTGCTGTTCGACCTGTTGTACGGGCGGCGCCAGAAGGTCGCGCAGATCTCGATATGAGCGCCAGGTCATGATCCAGCTCTTCGTGAATCCGACCTACAACTTCATCGGCCGGCGCCGCTGGGCGTACATCCTGTCCGCCGTCTTCATCGCCATCGGGCTCGTCTCGCTGGTCGTGAAAGGCGGTCTTCGCTACGACATCGACTTCGCCGGAGGCACGCTCGTCCAGGTGCGCTTCGCCGAGCCGCCCCGGATCGAGAAGATCCGGGCCGGCCTCGCGACCGTCCAGCTCGGCGACAGCATCATCCAGGAGTTCGGCGACCCGCGGGAGTTCATCATCCGCCTGCCGCTCGGCGCGGCGACGGCCGAGGAGGTCAGCCGGCGCGTGCAGGGGGCGCTCGCGGGCGACGCGTCCCTGGCGAAATCCGAGATCCGGCGCGTCGAGTTCGTCGGACCTCAGGTCGGCAAGGACCTCCAGCTGCAGGCGGTGTACGCGGTGCTCACGGGCCTCGTCTGCATCCTGCTCTACATCGCCTTCCGGTTCGATCTCAAGGGCGGCGTGGCCGCGGTCGTCGCCGTCTTCCACGACGTGCTCGTGTCGCTGGGCGCCCTGTCGCTGACGGACCGGGAGTTCTCGCTGACCGTGCTGGCCGCGCTCCTGACGATCATCGGCTACTCGGTCAACGACACCATCGTGGCGTACGACCGGCTGCGCGAGAACCGCGGGAAGTTCGTCCCGAAGGGGCAGACCTTCGAGCAGCAGATGAACACGGCCATCAACCAGACGCTGTCGCGGACGGTCCTCACGGCGCTGACCGTGTTCTTCTCGACCGCGATCCTCCTCGTCTTCGGCGGCAAGGTGCTCGAGGACATGGCCTTCACGCTGTTCGTCGGGGTGATCACCGGGACGTACTCGACCGTCTACATCGCGGGCGCCCTGGTGGTGGAGTGGACGACCTGGGTGGAGGGGAAGCTCGGGAAGCCGAAAAAAGCGGTGGCGAAAGCCTGACGCGCGTGTGAAACTATATGTTTAATCAAAGGTTTTCGCGCCATGACCCAACTGAAGACGCTGATCGAGGAGATTCCGAAGTACCAGCCGGGCGCTGACCTCGACCTTCTCGCCCGCGCCTACGAGTTCTCCGCCGCCTCCCACAAGGGTCAGCACCGCGCCTCCGGCGAGCCGTACCTCAGCCACCCGCTGGAGGTCGCCAGCCTCCTCGTCGACTTCAAGATGGACGTCACGACGGTGACGGCCGGCCTCCTCCACGACGTCCTCGAGGACACGAAGGCCACCAAGGCCGACCTCCAGCGAGAGTTCGGGCAGGAGATCGCCGACCTCGTGGACGGCGTCACCAAGATCGGCAAGCTCGCCTTCTCCTCGCGCGAGGAGCGTCAGGCCGAGAACTTCCGCAAGATGCTCGTCGCGATGGCGCGCGACCTGCGCGTCCTGATGATCAAGCTCGCCGACCGCCTGCACAACATGCGCACGCTGGACTACCTGTCGCAGGACAAGGCGAAGAAGATCGCCCACGAGACGCTCGACATCTACGCGCCGCTCGCCCACCGGCTCGGCATGGCGAAGGTGAAGGCGGAGCTCGAGGACCTGGCGCTCCGCGCGCTCAACCCGGAGGACTACGTGGACCTCCAGAAGCGCGTAGCCAAGCGGCGCCTGGAGCGCGAGGCGGACATCAACCAGGTCATCGCGATCCTCGAGCGGAAGCTCACGGAGGTCGGGATCGAGTCGCAGATCCGCGGCCGCCCCAAGCACTTCTACTCGATCTGGAAGAAGATGCACGATCAAGGCCGCGAGTTCGACGAGATCTACGATCTGACGGCGGTGCGGGTGCTGACCCGCTCCGTTCGCGACTGCTACGGCGCGCTCGGCGTCATCCACTCGCTCTGGAAGCCCGTCCCCGGCCGCTTCAAGGACTTCATCGCGATGCCGAAGGTGAACATGTACCAGTCGCTCCACACGACGGTCATCGGGCCGAAGGGCGACCCGGTCGAGATCCAGATCCGCACGTGGGAGATGCACCGGATCGCCGAGGAGGGCATCGCCGCCCACTGGCTCTACAAGGAGAAGAAGTCCGGCAAGGACAAGCTCGACGAGTCGCTCCTCTGGCTGCGCCAGCTGATCGAGACGCAGCAGGACATGAAGGACCCGCGCGAGTTCATGGACACCGTGCGGGTGGACCTGTTCCCCGACGAGGTCTACGTCTTCACGCCGAAGGGCGACGTGAAGGCGCTGCCCGAGGGCGCGACCCCGATCGACTTCGCCTACGCCGTCCACACGAAGGTCGGCGAGCGCTGCGTCGGCGCCAAGGTGAACGGCAAGCTCGTCCCGCTGCGCTACACGCTGCGCCAGGGGGACATCGTCGAGATCGTCACGTCGCCGAACCAGCACCCGAGCCGTGACTGGCTGAAGATCGTCAAGTCCACGCGCGCCCGCTCGAAGATCAACCAGTGGCTGAAGGTCGAGGAGCGCGCGCGCTCGATCGAGCTCGGCCGCGAGCTGTTCGAGCGGGAGGCGCGGAAGTACCACCTGAACCCGGCGGCGCTCCTCGGGGGCGAGGAGATCAAGAAGGCGGCGGCCGACCTCGGCTTTCCCGGCCCGGACGACCTCCTGGCGGCGATCGGCTACGGCAAGAGCTCGGTCCACCAGCTCCTCAACCGCGTGGCGCCGAACGCGCTCCTCGAGACGCCGGAGAAACCGCGGCCCTCGGCCGCGGCCCGCGCCGCCAAGACCGAGCAGGGCGTGCGGATCCGCGGCGTCGACGACCTCCTCGTCCGGTTCGCCCGCTGCTGCAACCCGCTGCCGGGCGACCCGATCGTCGGCTTCATCACGCGCGGGCGCGGGCTCACGGTGCACGCGCGCGACTGCCTCACCGTCGCCAAGAGCGTGCTGGACCGCGAGCGAATCATCGACGTCGAGTGGGACGTCGCGGAGCCCGGGAAACGGCCGGTGCGCGTCGCGGTGTATATCGGGAGGGACAGGCCGGGACTGCTCGCGGAGATCACGGGAGCCATTTCGTCGCGCAACGGCAATATCACCAAGGCCGAGGTGACGGTGACCGACGACCGCCGGGGCATCAATCACTTCGTCATCGAAGTCGCCGACCTCAGCCAGCTCCAGGACATCATCGGTGCGATCCGCGACGTCAAGGACGTCATCAACGTCGAGCGCGTCCGGGGGATCTAACCGGCAGGCCGGCGACGAGGGCTGCGCTCGATGACGAGGAGGCAGTTCGAAGCGTTGGTGGAGCGGGCTCTCCGGCGGCTCCCGCGGAAGTTCAAGGACAAGCTCGCCAACATCGCGGTGGTCGTCGAGAACTGGGCGGACGACGCGACGCTCGCCGAGATGGGGATCGAGCCGCCCGACACGCTCTACGGCCTCTACCGCGGCGTGGATCTCACCAACCGCGACTCCAACTACGGCAACGTGCTCCCCGACACGGTCACGATCTACCAGGGGCCGATCGAGGAGGACTGCGCCGACGAGGAGGAGATGGCCGAGCTCGTGCGCGACACGGTCATCCACGAGATCGGCCATTACTTCGGCCTCGACGACGAGACGATGGAGCGCATCGAGGACGGCGACGCGTAGATGGTCGAGGGCCGGCGGCTCGTCGACGCCCTCCATGCCGTCGCGTCCCGCTACCTCCCGGACGACCGCAAGGAGAAGCTCCGGCTCCTCGAGGCCCTCGAGGCCGAGCGCTTCCGCGACGCCGGCTCGCTGATCCGCCTCCACGAGACCCTCTGTTTCCTCCAGGCCTATCCGGACGACCCCGACGTCCTCGGGCGCGTGGACCGGGCGCTCGCCGAGTTCCCCGACCGCGTGGCGCGGCTCGGGCCCGCGGCCCGCGCGCGCCTGCACGACTCCGGCATCGCGAACGCGCCGCTCGACTACCCGTTCGGCTATCCGATGGCGCGCTGGCTCGCCACGCGCTTCCCCCGCGACTGCGAGGTCGCGTGGCGGAGGTTCGACGAGGCCGACCGGCTCGATGAGACGCTCTCGCTCCTCGCGAGCCCGGCGGAGGGCGACGCGTTCAGCGAGGGCGGGATGGGCTGGAGGCAGTGGCTCCGCGTCGCGAAGGGCGGCCGCCGGATGACGGACCTCCAGCTCCTCCTCGAGCTGTTCGGGCGGACGGGACTGCCGGCGGAGACGCGCGACTGGCTCTACGAGAACCTGGCGCTGCCGGTCCTGTGGACGCCGCGCGGCGCCGGGGCCTCGCGCACGCTTGCGCGGATCCCGCCCGCGCGCGTGTTCTTTCACGAGGACGGGCTCGAGCGCCGCGGCGCGAGCCTCGCCGAGGCGCTCGCGGGGCCGCTGCCCTCGGTCCGCCGGGCGCCGCGCGCGCTCGCGCTGGCACTGATCGAGGCCGCCCGCGTGGCGATGGCGACGCGCCAGCGCGAGCTCCACGCCTTCTCGCACCCGAACCCGGACGACGTCCTGCTGGCGGAGGTCGGCCGCGGCGTGCGGATCGCCCTCTTCGGGATCCAGCCGGGCTTCCGGCTCCCGCTCGAGGGCTACTACGCCTTCCTCGCGCTGAAGAACGGCGTGCCGGTCGCATACGGCGGCGGCTGGGAGCTCTTCGGCACGCTCGACTTCGCCATCAACATCTTCGCCTCGTTCCGCCAGGGTGAATCGGCGTTCCTCGCGATCCAGCTCCTGCGCGCGTACCGCCGGATCTTCGGCATGCGGACGGTCGTCGTCGACCGCTACCAGCTCGGCCATGAGAGCACCGAGGCGCTCCGCTCGGGATCGTTCTACTTCTATCACCGGCTCGGCTTCCGGCCCCGCGATCCGGACATCCTGCGCGTGCTCGAGGCCGAGCGCGCGAAGATCGGCGCCGACCGGTCGTACCGCTCGCCGATCCCGGTCCTCAAGCGTCTCGCGGGCGACGAGGTCTGCCTGACGCTCCCCGGCGGCCATCCCGAGCCCGAGAAACGGCTGCGCGCGACCGACGTGTCCGCGCTCGTCGCGCGCTTCGTCGCGCGCGAGTTCGGCGGCGACCGCCCCCGCGCCATGCGCGAATGCACCGCGCGCGTCGCGCGGGCGCTGGGCGCGCGGAGCCGGATGGCGTGGTCCCGCGAAGAGCGTCGCGCGTTCGACCGGCTCTCGCTCGTCGCTGCGCTCATCCCGGACCTCGCCGCGTGGCCGGCGCGCGACCGTCGGGCGCTCGTCGCCGTGATGCGCGCGAAGGGGAGCGGGAGCGAGCGCGAGTACGCGCAGCGTCTCGACGGTCACCACCGCTTGCGGGAGGCGCTGGAGCGCCTGGCTCGCCCGTGAGAGAGCTCGGCGCCGAGTGACGGGATACAATGGACACGTGGACGCTCAGCAGGAAGCCGCCGCGCGTCGACTCCGGCTCGCGCTCGATCTCTTCCGCACCGGCGAGGACCTGATGCGCCAGAGGCTCCGCCGCGAGCATCCCGAGCTGTCTCCGAGCGCCATCGAGCAGCGGCTCGCTGAATGGCTCCGGACGCGTCCCGGAGCCGCGTTCGGCGACGCTCCTGGGACGCCCGTCCCCTGGCCACGCCCTCGCCGCTGAGCAGGCTCGATGCCGTCCTCCGGCGGGCCGCCCGCGACCTGGGCGACCTCGGCCTCCGGTGGGCGCTCGTCGGCGCCCTAGCCGTTTCCGCTCGGGCCGAGCCGCGGTTCACGCGCGACGTCGATCTGGTCGTCGCCGTCAGGAGCGACGACGATGCCGAACGCGTGGTTCGGGACCTCCAGGGTCGCGGTTACCGGCTCGAGGCGATCGTGGAGCAGGAGGCGACCCGTCGCCTGGCCACCGCCCGCCTCGCTCCGCCGGAGGAGGCGGGCGTGGTGCTCGACGCGCTGTTCGCTTCGTCAGGTATCGAGCCCGAGATCGCGCGGGAGGCCGATGCCCTGGAGATCCTTCCGGGCCTTCGGGTGCCCGTCGCAACGACGGGCCACCTCATCGCCCTGAAGATCCTCGCTCGGGACGACCGGACCCGGCCTCAGGACCGCGCAGATCTCGTCGCGCTCCGCGCGGTGGCCGGGCCCGCGGACATCGAGCAGGCGAGAGCCGCGCTGACGCTGATCGCGCAGCGCGGCTTCCAGCGCGGGAAGAACCTCGTCGCCGATCTCGAGGAGTTCCTGAGGACACAGCGTCCGGCTCTTCCGTAGCGAGCAGGGAGAAGACCTTCAACCTGTTCTAGGCCGAAGCCGCAACTTTCGTCTTGACAAGGGCTTTCAGTTCTTCATAAGGTTTCAGCAGATGCTGAAAGACGGGGATCCAGAGAAACATGCTGAAATCCGCAGAGATTCGGCGACAGGTGGCTCAGCGACTTCGCGAGCTCCTTCCAAAGGCAAAGGCCTGGGAGGAGAACACCGCCGCCAAAATCGGCTCGCAGAGTGCGGATTTGCTGCTGAAGTTCCAGCTCGCGGGTCAGGAGCACACCGTGGTGGTTGAGGTGAGCTCGCTCGGGCAGCCGCGGCAGATCCGGGCGGCCGTGACCCGGCTCGCCGAGATCCGCCGGGAGCTGCCGGACGCCTACCCGGTGGCGGCCGCCGTCTACATCGGCCCCCAGAGCGCGCGGATCCTCAAGAGCCACAACCTCGGCTTCGTGGACCTCTCGGGCAACTGCTACCTCGCCTTCGAGAACGTCCTGATCGAGAAGGAGGGCAAGCGCAACCTCCGGGCCTCGACGCGGCCGCTGCGGTCGCTCTTCGCGCCGCGCGCGACGCGCGTCGTGCGCGCGCTCCTGGTCGAACCCGGCCGCGCGTGGCGGCTCGAGGAGCTGGCCCGCGCGGCGGAGGTGAGCCTCGGCCACGCGCACAACGTCGTCAAGCGCCTCGCGGAGCTCGCCTGGGTCGAGCGGGACGCGAGCCAGAAGATCAGCCTGGCGAAGCCCGCGGACCTCCTCGAGAGCTGGTGCGAGTCGTACAGCTACCGCACGAACGAAATGGCTTCGTACGTGGCGCCGGAGCGCGTCACGCGCAAGTTCATGGGCGAGGTTGCCCGCGTCGCCGCGGCCCAGGGCCGCCGCTACGCGTTCACCCTCAACGCCGGCCTCGGACTCGTGGCCCCGAGCGTCCGGGTGCCCGCCGTCCACTGCTACCTCGAGGGCGATCCCGCGCCGGTCGCCCAGGCGCTCGGGCTCCGCCCGTCGACGGAGGCGGACGGGACCCTGCATTTTCTGGCGCCCTACGACCCGGGCGTCTTCTACGGCGCGCTGGAGAAGGGCGGGCTCAAGGTCGTCTGCCTGCCGCAGCTCTACGCGGATCTCCTCAACGCCGAGCGGCGCGGGCGGGAGCAGGCCGAGCATCTCCGCCGCGAAGCGATGGGCTACTGAGTCGGGAAGGGGGTGAACCCGTCCATGAAGAAGAAAGCCACGAAGAAAAAGAAGAGGAAGTAACGGCGGTGACGAGGTCGTGGTGAAACTCCGGATGAGAGGAGGTGAGACGGCTCATGGCGAAGAAGAAAGCAACGAAGAAAAAGAAGAGGAAGTAAGGTCGTGTTCTGTCGTACCCGGTGGGGGGTGGCGGCCTCCCACCAGTTACCATTCGGGAGGGGGCAACGCCCCCTCCCGTTTGTGCTTAAATGACTTTCGTGACCTTGCCCGCCTTGAGGCAGCGGGTGCACACACGCACGCGCCGGACCTTCCCGGCGATCATCGCCCGCATCGAGACGAGGTTCGGCAGCCAGCGCCGCTTCGTGAGCTTGTGCGCGTGGCTGATCGTATGACCGACCGAGGGGCCCTTCCCGCAGACATCGCACCGCTGCGCCATCACCGCTCCTTCACCCGGGATTCGCGTCGAGAGAGACGAACGCACTGTATAGCACAGGGGCGGGCATGAAGCAAACGCCGGCGCCGGGCCTCGGCACGCCGCTCCAGTACATCAAGGGCGTGGGCCCTCGCCGCGCGGAGCAGCTCGGGCGGAAGGCGCTCTTCACCGTCGAGGACGCGCTCTTCTTCGTCCCGCTCCGCCACGAGGACCGGACGCGCCTCACGCCCTTCCGCGCGCTCCAGCCCGGCCAGGCGTCCACGTGCTCCGGGACGATCGTCGGCGTGAGTCCGCCGCCGCCCGGCCGGTCGCGCGCGCCGTTCAGCGTGCTCCTGCGGGACGCGAGCGGGTACGCGACCGCGAGCTGGTTCGGCGGCGGATACCTCGCGCGGGTCTTCAAGCGCGGCCAGCAGCTCGTCCTGCACGGCAAGGTCGCCCGCTACAAGGGCGCGATCGTCATCCAGCAGCCCGACTACGAGATCGTCGAGAGCGGCGCGGACGATCGCCTGCACACGGGCCGGCTCGTGCCGGTCTACTCGCTCACGGAGGGGCTGCCGCAGCGGGCGCTGCGCTCGCTCATGTGGCGCCTCGTGGACGCGTTCGCCCGGGAGGTGCCCGAGATTCTTCCCGAGGCGGTCCGGGGGCGGCGCCGGCTCGTGACGCTCGCGCAGGCGCTCCACGACTTCCACTTCCCCGAGACCGACGCGGGCCTCGCCGCCGCGCGGCGCCGGCTGGCCTTCGACGACTTCCTCCTGCTCCAGCTCGGCCTCGCGATCCTCCGCTCCCGCACCACACGCGCGCGCGGGATCGCGATGAACCCGCGGGGCGCGCTGGTCGGCCGGCTCCGCGCCGCGTTGCCGTATTCGCTCACGGCAGCGCAGGAGCGCGTGTGGCACGAGATCCGCCGCGATATGGCCGCGCCATACCCCATGCACAGGCTCCTCCAGGGCGACGTCGGCTCCGGCAAGACGATCGTCGCGGCCCTCGCCGTCCTCACCGCGGTGGAGGCGGGGTACCAGGCGGCGCTGATGGCGCCGACCGAGATCCTGGCCGAGCAGCACCTGATGACCTTTCGCCAGCTCCTGGAGCCCCTCGGCGTCGCCGTGAGCCTCCTGACGTCGTCGCTGACGCCCCGCGAGCGCGCGGCCCGGCGCGCGGCGCTCGCGGCCGGCGAGATCCCGTGCGTCGTCGGCACCCACGCACTCGTCCAGGAGGGCGTCGAGTACCGGCGGCTCGGTCTCGCGGTCGTGGACGAGCAGCACCGCTTCGGCGTCGCGCAGCGCGCCCGGCTCCGCGAGAAGGGCGACAACCCGCACCTCCTCGTGATGACGGCGACGCCGATCCCGCGCACGCTCGCGCTCACCCTCTACGGGGACCTCGAGGTCTCCGTCATCGACGAACTCCCCCCGGGGCGACGTCCGATCGCAACGCACGCGCGGACCGAGGCCAAGCGCCGCGAGATCTACAAGTTCTTGCGCGACGAGATCGCCGCGGGCCGGCAGGTGTACGTCGTGTACCCGCTCGTCGAGGAGTCCGAGGCGCTCGACCTGAAGGCGGCGACGGACATGGCCGGGCATCTCGCCGAGGACGTGTTTCCCGATCTCACGGTCGGCCTCATGCACGGCCGGCTCGGCTTCGACGAGAAGGACGCGATCATGCGGCGGTTCAAGGCGGGCGAGATCAACATCCTCGTCTCCACGACGGTGATCGAGGTGGGCATCGACGTGCCGAACGCTTCCGTCATGCTCGTCGAGCACGCCGAGCGCTTCGGGCTCTCGCAGCTCCACCAGCTCCGCGGGCGCGTCGGGCGCGGCCCCTGGAAGTCGTACTGCATCCTTCTCACGAGCGGCCGCCTCACGGAGGAGGCCCAGCGGCGGATCGACGCGATGACGGCGACCAACGACGGCTTCAAGATCGCCGACGTGGACCTGGAGCTCCGGGGGCCCGGCGAGTTCTTCGGCACGCGGCAGTCGGGGCTGCCGGAGTTCCGCACCGCGGACCTCCTGCGCGACGCCACGATCCTCGAGGAGGCGCGGCAGGAGGCCGTAGCCATCGTCGCCCGCGATCCCGAGCTCAGCGACCCCGCGCACCGCGCGCTCCGCGCCGGGCTCCTGTCGCGGTGGCGCGGCAAGCTCGCGCTCGCGAGCGCCGGATGAGACCGCGATGCGCGTGATCGCCGGCGCGTTCAAGGGCAGGCGGCTCGTGACCCCGCGCGGGCCGGCCACCCGGCCGACGGCGGATCAGGTGCGGATCGCCCTGATGGACACGCTCACGCCCTGGCTCACGGGCGCGCGCGTGCTCGATCTCTTCGCCGGCGCCGGCGGCGTCGGGCTCGAGGCGCTCTCGCGCGGCGCCGCCCACGCGACGTTCGTCGAGCGCGACGGGCGCGCCGTGGCCGCGCTCGAAGCGAATATCCGGACGCTCGGCGTCGGGGGCGAGACCCGCGTGCTCCGGCTCGACGTCCTGCGCGCGCTCGCGCGCCTGGCCGCGGAAGGGCAGCGCTTCGGGATCGTGTTCCTCGACCCGCCGTACGACGCCGACCTCACGGCGGCGACGCTCGAGGCCCTCGGCGGCGGGCACGTCACGGCGCCTGAGGCGCTCGTCATCGCCCAGCACCTGACCAAGCGCGCGCCGGCCCCCGAGATCGGCGCGCTTCGCGCGTTCCGCGCGCGCCGCTTCGGGGAGACGACCTTGACTTTCTTTCGAGCCGGGGGGTAGCCTGAGGGCCGTGGCCAAGCGCGCGGTCTATCCCGGCATGTTCGATCCCGTGCACAACGGTCACATCGACGTCATCCAGCGCAGCCTGCAGATCTTCGACGAGCTGATCGTCGCGGTCGTCGCGAACCCCTCGAAGGAGCCGCTCTTCTCCGTCAAGGAGCGGCTCGAGATGATCGACGAGGCGACCGCGTCGCTCCAGAACAACTTCCGCATCGTCGCGTTCGACGGGCTGCTGATCGACCTGGTCGTGCGCGAGCGAGCCGACTGCATCGTGCGCGGCATCCGCGCCGTCTCCGACTTCGAGTACGAGTTCCAGATGGCGCTGATGAACCGCAAGCTCCGGTCCACCGTCGAGACGGTGTTCCTCATGCCGCACGAGAAGTACACGTACATCTCCTCGCGCCTCATCAAGGAAGTCGCCAGCCTCGGCGCGTCGGTCGCCGGCCTCGTGCCGTCGATCTCCGAGAAGCGGCTGGCCGAGAAGTTCCCCCCGAAGTAACCGGCGGGCAGCCGCCGAAGGAGCGCCACCGTGCTGGCCGATCGCCTGAAGACGCTTGCTCCCTCGTCGACCCTCGCCGTGCAGGCCAAGGCCAAGGCGCTCCGCGCCCAGGGCATCGACGTGATCTCGTTCGGCGCCGGCGAGCCGGACTTCGACACGCCCGAGCGCATCAAGGAGGCCGCGGTCCAGGCCATGCGGCGCGGGCAGACCAAGTACACGGAGGTCGCCGGCATCCCCGAGCTCCGCGCCGCGGTCTGCGCGAAGTTCAAGCGCGACAACGGCCTCGCGTACGAGCCGGCCGACGTCCTCGTCTCCTGCGGCGCCAAGCACACGCTGTTCAACATGGTCACGGCCCTGCTCAATCCGGGCGACGAG
>Ga0209640_10004138_pt1 | contig 12748 bp, 10 predicted proteins | sample RifCSP10_1_FD_184018 | JGI IMG/M metagenome (GOLD analysis project Ga0209640, IMG submission 184018) | Soil microbial communities from Rifle, Colorado - Rifle CSP2_sed 10_1 (SPAdes) (version 2) | ecosystem: Environmental > Terrestrial > Deep subsurface > Rock core/Sediment | place: Rifle... | reverse complement strand
ACGCCGCCGATGGTTCCTTCGACAGCAGCTCGGAAGTGCTGCAAACGGCGATTGAAACTACCGGCTGGGTTGAAGGGCTGCACATGATCTTTGTAGAAAGCCAGGATTCGGCTGGCAATTGGGGCGTTCCCAGCGCAGCATTCATTTGGATCGGCGCCAACGAGGCGGCACTCTATTTTCCACTGGTAGCCAGGCAGTGAGATCGTTCCTGTTATTAATGGCTGGATTTTCGCCAATTCTAATCTTGGTGTTTGAAACCACAGATGAACACCGAGAGACACAGATTCCATGCCAGAAATCTGGTTAGAATCAGCCAACATCTGTGTCGATCTGCGCAAATCCGTGGTTTGTGTTGATCTGTGTGGATCTGTGGTTCCATACTTTTTCTGCCAATACCTTCCCCAATCTTGCAATTCCCTCCCGGATATTCTCCGGCGTAGCGTTGGAGAAATTCAAGCGCATGGTATTGTGCCCGCCGCCGCACGGGTAAAATGGCTCTCCGGGCACAAATGCCACCTTTTCCTCTACGGCCGATCGTAAAACGTCCGCCGCTTTCAGATAATCCGGCAATACCCCCCACAAGAACAGGCCCCCTTCCGGCTGCGTCCAATCCACTTCTGCCGGGAAATGGCGGTCCATGGCCGCCAGCATCACATCTCGGCGCTCTTTGTAAACTTTGCGGATCAATTCGATGTGGTGATCCAGGAATCCGCCATGTGAAACCTCAAAGGCGACCATTTGAGTAAAGGAGGCGGTATGCAGGTCGGCCCCCTGTTTGGCCTGCACCAGCTTGCTGATCACCTCGGGCGGGGCAATCACCCAGGCCAGGCGAATGCCTGGGGCCAGGATTTTGGAGAATGTGCTGAGATAGATCACGTTTCCGCGGTAGCACGGCCCGCCATCGTCTCGCTCCTGCCCATCCAGAACGACGACCGAGGGTAGGTTTTCGCCCTCATAGCGCAGCTGGCCGTACGGGTCATCCTCGATGATCGGTACGCCATAGCGGTGCGCCAGGTCGATCAAGACATGCCGGCGTTCTTCGGCCAGGGTGACGCCGGTCGGGTTTTGGAAATTGGGCAGCACGTAGATGAACTTCGGTCCGCTTCGAAAGGCTTCTTCCAGCGCGTCCGTGAGCATACCGTGTTCATCCATCGGCACCGCTATAAATTCCGCGCCATAGGCGTTCCAGGCCTGGATTGCGCCCAGGTAAGTTGGGGATTCCACCAGGATCCGGTCGCCCCGGTTGATGAAAATCTTGCCCAGCAAATCCAGCGCCTGCTGGGATCCAGATGTAATCAGGATATTATCGGGAGTGACTTTGATCCCGTAGCGCGCGGTGTGCCGGGCGATCATCTCTCTCAAAGGCAGAAAGCCTTCCGTCGTGCTGTACTGCAGCGCTTGAGCGCCAAAATCGCGCAAAACTCGCTGACATGCTGATGAAAACTCTTCAACCGGAAACACTTCCGGCGCTGGAAGCCCCCCGGCAAAGGAAATTATCTCCGGTTTTTCGGTTAATTTGAGCAATTCCCGAATTGCCGAACTGCCCATCCGTTGGGTTCGCTGAGCGTAGCGCTGATCCCAAGGTGTCTGCATTCATTGCTCCTTTGTTGTGCCTCCCGGGAGCTTCCCGGTCGCTCAAGCGATGTCCCAAGCTGCTTAGCTGCTTCTTAGCAGCCCTGATGCAGCCGTCGCCAGCAACCGGGAAGATTTTGGGAGGTTGATCGTATTCCCTTCCTATTTTATATTCTTACCTCGGAAACCTGCTTATCACTGTTGCAAGGGAGGGCAGGCTGACCCGGTCCCCGGGCTGCAGATCGGCCGGCGCCTTATCCGCCTTTTTCGCGGCGCTCTGGTAAATAAAAATTGGTGTGCCCTCCTCGGCATACTTCATGTCCAAGAACGCCTGCCCGGTAAGGAAACCATCACGGTCTATGGCGCAGCTGGTCACCGTGCCGATGACCTTGCCTTTCCGGTCAACCACCGGATCGCCCAGGTGAGCCATACGCACGCCCTTTTCGTTGAACCTGAAGCGCACCACCTCGCCCTGGCGGGCAGCCTCGCGGGCCAGGAAAGCGCTCCGACCAATGAACCAGGGTTTATAGGTCTTAACATAGGCGCCAAATCCGGCTTCGCCAACCCCCAGGTTGAGCTCCCCGCCCATTTCGTGACCATAGAGCGGCAAGCCTGCCTCGGTTCGGAGCGAATCGCGCGCCCCTAATCCGCAAGGCTTGAGACCATAGGCTGCGCCGGCTTTCAAAAGCGCCTGGAAGAGTTCCGCCGCCCGGTCCGGATGCACGAACAGCTCGAAGGCCATGCGCTCTCCTGTATAACCCGTGCGGGAAACTACCAGGTCAAAGCCGCCGATCTTCGCATCGCAGAGCTGCGTGCGTCCCAAGGCCAGGATGCGCTTGCGGGTTTCAGCATCGCAGCCCAGAGCCAGCAAAATATCTCTAGACCGAGGGCCTTGCAGGGCGATGTCTACCCGCATGTCATCGCCTTCTTTGGGATCTCGCAGGTTTCGCAGAGTCACTTTACGGCCATATGCTTTGGTCCAGGGCCGCTCTACTTCGACCCGCACTGCTCCCATCCGCACTGCGTTTAGCCAGGCCCAATCCTTGTCGTCATTGGAGGCGTTAACCACCACCAGGAATTTCTCATCACCCCTGCGGTAGACGAGCAGATCGTCGATCACATTTGCTTCCGGATCAAGGAAGTGCGTGTAGAGTGAATCGCCCACCGCCAGACCGCTGGCGTCGTTGCCGGTTACGCTGTCGAGAAAGACGGCGGCATCCGGCCCCTCCGCCTGGTAAACGCCCATGTGGGCCACGTCGAACAGACCGGCCGCTTCCCGAACAGCCAGGTGCTCCTCGACCACCGACGTATACCAGACCGGCATCTCCCAACCGGCAAAGGGGATCAATCTGGCACCCAGCTCCTTATGAACCCCATAGAGTGGCGTACGCCGCAGCTCTCCCTCGACCTCCTCCCAATTAAATTCAGGCAGCGGTTCGGCGGCTGGCCCTGTTGCCGGTCCGCCAATGAAGTAGGGCTTGTAGACCGAAACGGGTTCGCCGGGAGCGTGGAGGGCGGCCGTTTCAGCTGCTTCGCTCACCGAGACGGGTCCGGGCATTTTGCGATCCAGATCCTCGTCAAACTTGATATAGCCATCGGACAAGTCTCGAAGCCAGGCGGCTGCTAATCCCGCTCTCTGTCCCGGCACCGTAAGCCGATACTCGTAGCCATCCAGACAGGTCAGCGTCCCGTCCACTTCGCCTCCATCCGTGAAGAGACGGGTGGGCTGGCTATCCCCGGGTTTTAGCGCCTCGACATCGCTGCTGAATGCAAAATTGAGATAGGGACGCACGCGCTCGCCTTCGATCTCGAATGCAACCGGCTGACCCTCAGCCGATTGATAATCGTCTACATAGTAAAAATGGGGGTAAGCGTGCACGGTTGGTTCGAAGTCGATGCCGGCTGACTCCGCCAGGGCGCGCGTGCGCAGTTTTGCCTCTTCCAGGACTCGGAAATCCACCTTGGCCCTCTGCAGCATCTTTTTTCGCCCGGTGCTTCCATACGGAATGGTGGCATTCAGCACATCGGCAATCACATCCGCCAGCTGCGTGACCTGATCTAAACCAAATCCCCGTTGGGTGACCCAGGATGTTCCCATGCGCACGCCGGAGGGATTAGCCGCCGATTTATCTCCTGGAATGGTGTTACGGTTGGTAACAATGCCAGCGATGTCCAGGATGCGCGCCGCAAGGTCGCCTGAGAGTGTCGTGCCATCCGGTCCCTTTACTGACTTGCAGTCCAGGTTCGTCAAATGTGTATTAGTCCCGCCATATGGAATTCTGAATCCGCGCTCGTCCAGCCGCTCAGTAAAGGCCACGCAGTTCGTCACGATTTGGTGCTGCAGGTCCCGGAACTGATCGGTTTTCGCCAGCTTGAAGGCCAACGCCATGGCGGCGAAGACATTGACATGCGGCCCGCCCTGCTCTCCGGGAAAGACTGCCCGGTCGATTTTGCGGGCGATGCCCGGTTTCGTGGTCAAAATACAGGCACCGCGCGGGCCACATAAAGATTTATGGGTGGTGAACGTGATTACATCAGCAAAGCCTACCGGAGAAGGATAGGCGCCGGCTACCACAAGGCCGGCCACGTGGGCAATATCGGCGAACAGAACCGCGCCCACCGAATCGGTGATGTCTCGGAAACGTTTCCAGTCTACTGTCCAAGGATAAGAGGAATACCCGGCAATGATGAACTTTGGCCTGGTCTGCCGCGCCAGCTCCTCCACCTGGTCGTAATCAATTCGCTCCGTCTGCGCGTCAACCGTATAATGCACGGCGTTATAGTATTTCCCGGAACGGTTCACCGGCGATCCGTGCGTCAGGTGCCCGCCGTGGAGCAGGTTCATGCCCATGATTGTATCGCCTGGATCGACCAGAGCATGATAAACAGCATTGTTGGCCGGCGCCCCAGATAATGCCTGCACGTTTACATAGAGATCATCTGCGGTGACACCATTAGTGGCAAACGCCTCGGCACAGCGCCGCCGCGCCAGTGCTTCCACGATATCGGCATACTCCACGCCCTTGTAATAGCGAGGATCGGAGTAGCGCCGGTAGTAGGCCAACCTTTCCTCATAGTCGAGGATTTCATCTTCTGTCATCCAGCGGGTATCTTCATCCGGGTAGCCCTCGGCGTACACATTTTGAAAGGCTGTCGCCAGAGCCTGGCGGACTGCCTGGGGCGCAGCGCTTTCGCTCGGAATCAGAATCAATTTACGGTACTGGCGTTCCTGTTCCAATTCGGCTAGTTCATGAAGGTGGGGGTCGAGATCAGCCAGGGAGCCGCGAAAAAGATAATCAGACATGTTTAACTCCTAACGGTGTTGGGTTTAAAGTTGAAGGTTGAAGATTGAAATAAGATCTGTTGAACTGAATGACCCCCATTGCCCAGCTTAACCGAAGAAACCGAGATATTATCCATTCCTTGTAAATTGTAGTCCCGTAAAATTCACCGGTCAAGTGATTTTGCACACAATTATTCACGGACACTGGTCTAAATTTGCAATCACCTCCTGGATGCGCTGGATGCGCCGTTCTGGATTCGGGTGCGTGCTGAAGAATTCCGGCGGCTCCTGGCCCTGCCTTGATTCCGCCAGCACTTGCATGACGGCAATCAGCGCCTGGGGATCATAACCGGCGTCTTCTAGAAAACAGACTCCCAGGAAATCCGACTCCAGCTCATCTTCTCTGCCGAATTTCATATTGACCAATTGCCCGATGACTGCGGCGATCTGCGCCGCCTGGGCGCTGGAAGGGTTCTCCGGATCGTATGTTGCGATCACGGCTGCACCGGTGAGGCCCTCGGTCAGCTTGGCTTTGGCGATGTGTTCGGCGGAGTGGCGAGCCACCACGTGCCCGATCTCATGGCCGAGGACCCCGGCCAGCTCAGCCTCCATGCTCAGACGATCATATAAGGCCCGCGTGATGAAAATCTGCCCGCCTGGAAGGGCAAAAGCGTTGATCGTTTCCTCATCATCCAGGAGGTGAAAGTCGAATTCGTATGGGGATTGACCGGCAGGAGAACTCTGAACGATATGAAAGCCGATCTGGTCCACCAACGCCTGGGCGTTTTGATCCGGGTCCAAACCCCCAAACTGCGCGGCCATCTCGGGCGCGGCCTGCAGCCCGATGGCAATTTCCTGGTCTACGGTCAGGTCTATATACTGAGTCTCGCCCGTGACCGGGTTTTCCTGCTGTGAGCTGAAGTACATGACCAGCGAGGCAATCGCTACGATGGCAGCAATGATTAAACGGCTGGAACAACCGGCGCCTCTCCGGCCTCCGGATACTCTACGGACCATCTGCGCCTCCTTGACTCATACCGGGGGCCAATTCCCGCTCCGGTTTACGAACGATCCATACCAGTGCCAGCCCCGTAACTGCGCCGGCCACCAGGCCGGTAATGCCGGAGATCACAGCCGAGCTCAGCGCCTGGCTGACATGATCACCTGTCACGAAAGCGTTTAGCACTGCCTGGCTGGTATAAGAGCCCAGCGCCCACCCGGCGACGCTGGCCAGCACCCAAGGGATGGCATTGGGTATTTCCCTGCGCAACACCGGCCACTGGATGAGGCCGATGATGATGCCGAACAGGATGTACCCAATGAGAGCGCCAAGGCGATTTTCATCAAAGATCTGGATCCCTACCAGGCCAAGGGCATAACCCAAAGCCCATCCCGCTCCGCCGTGAAGAATCCAATCCACACTATGGGTAAGATAATTCTTCAAGACCAGCCATTGAAACACACCTACAAGGAAACCGGCCCACAAGGGAACCAGGATGCGCGCCAGCCACAGGTCCAGGTCCTCGACCAGCAGCATAAACGGCAGCAGGCCGAAAAGCATGCCAGCGGTCGTCGCCAGCGTCCAGCCCAGCCAAATGCCGAACTCGTTTCTCCTGACCTTGGTCTCGTCAATATCAATTGTCATGGGTCTCCCTTTCTGCCACCCTAACTTGCTCCTCGCGCGGCATTCCCTGCTGAAGGCGGGCTTCCTCGGATAGCGCAACGGCATCCTCGTCCGGTACAACCCGAGAACCATAGGCATTGGCATAGACCTGGGTGAACTCAGCCCCGAAAAAACTGATCTGCGCTGAATAGTAAACCCAGAGCAAAATCACGACCAAAGCGCCGGCTGCGCCAAATCCCTCAGTAACATCCGTGTTTCCCAGATACAGTCCAATCAGCAGCTTCCCAATGGTAAACAACAGCGCAGTTACCCCGGCGCCCAACCATACATCCCACCACGCAATCTCGGCGTCCGGCACGTACTTAAAAACCAGAGCAAACAAGAGTGTGATCACCAGTAATGAGACGACAAAATTTATCCCCTGCATAACTGCTTCAAGACCCGGGAGAAGCCCAACACTCCATTCACTCAATGCTGAAAGAGCGGCCGATATCGCCAAGGATACCAAGAGGAGAAATCCCACGCCGACCACCATGGTAAAGGAGAAGAAGCGTTTTTTAATGAAACCGGTGATTCCTTTTTGGGGCTTGGGCGCCACCTCCCACATGGTGTTGAGGGCATCCTGCAGCTGCCCAAAGACGCCGGTTGCACCGAAGATTAATGCAAGCAAGCCAAACACGGTAGCCAGGACATTCTCTCCCATATCCTGGGCTGCGTTTAGCATGCTGTCAACGAGCTCCGCGCCTTGCGGACCAGCCAGGCTGTTTATCTGCCGAACAACCTGTTCGCGAGCCGCCTGGCGATCGAAAACCACGCCGACCACAGCGATGGCGATAACCAGAATGGGCGCCAGCGAGAAAGCTGTGTAGTAAGCCAGGGCCGCCGCCAAGCGCGGAGCCTTGTCCTCCTGCCATTCGGTTAGTGTTTTTCTCAGCAAGTCCCATAACCGCGGTGGGGTCATAATTTCGAATTATAGAAGTCCCCACCACTGCCAATCAATAAGGGATTCCCCTAGAGGAGAATGGGGTCTTTCCCTACTACTTCTTGAGGTGATGTGTGACGTCAATGATCACCCGCTGGAAGCCCAGGTGCCTCCGCCGGTAAAGCAGGGCGGCCTTGAGCATCCAGGCGGTCTGGTTGTGCAGCAGCGTCTGCCACCAGTGGGCGGGGATGAACTCCGGCAGCACCACGGTCGCCAGCTGCCCGTCATTATGGATGCGGTCGGTCTCGTCCAGGAAGTCGAGCAGAGGATGGATGATCGAACGATACGGAGAGGGCACGATCACCAGCGGCACATCCGGCCACCAGCGTTCCCATCGGGCGCGGACCTTATTGCCGCTGCCAGGATCCAGCTCCACGTAGACTGCCGTAACGTGCTCGGAAATTGCCTGAGCAAAAGCCATGGCGTCGATGATGCCGCGATGGACGCCGGAGATCGGTATAACTACCCGTGGGGGCGGCGCCGGCCGGATGGAAGGTGGAACACCGCGTAAGGAGAGCTCTCGGGCGACCTCCTGGTAATGGCCCTGGATGCGTCTGAACACGATCACGATCAGCGGGAGCAACAGGATGGTGATCCAGGCGCCTTCGATAAACTTGCTGATGGCAACGACCAGCAGGGTTATTAAAGTGGTGAGTGCGCCAAGCCCATTGATGATCGCTTTTATGTGCCAGCGCTGGCCGCGTTCCCGCCACCAGTGCAGCACCATGCCCGTCTGGGAGAGTGTGAATGCCAGGAACACGCCAACCGCGAAAAGGGGAATCAGGGCATGGGTATCGCCCTGGAAGAGCACAATGAGCCCGCCAGCAGCGAACGCGAGCGACAGGATTCCGTTGGCGAAGACCAGGCGGTCGCCCAGGTTGCTAAACTGGCGCGGCAGAAAACCATCCGCAGCGAGGATGGCTGCCAGGCGAGGGAAGCCGGCAAAGCTGGTGTTGGCGGCCACAGCCAGGATCAGCATGGTACTCACCTGCACCAGCAGGTATGCCGGGCCTCTGCCCAGCAGCCGCCGGGCGAGGGCGGAGAGGATGGTCTCCTGCGGACCGGCAACGACTCCCAGATACTGCGTCAGGCCAATGCTACCCAGAAACAATATGCCCATCAGCAGAGCCATAACGATCAAGGTGCGGCCGGCATTGCGCGATTGCGGCGGTTTGAAGGCCGGCACACCATTGCTGATTGCCTCGATGCCGGTCAGCGCCGTGGTCCCGGTGGCGAATGCCCGCATGAGAAGAAAGATGGTCAGCGGATGGATAGGCTGCGGGGCTACCTCAGTCAAGGGAGTACCGCCATCGAGCGCCAGGCGCATCCCGCCATAGGCAAGCATTGGCAGGTAAGTCGCCAAAAAAAGATATACTGGAACGGCCAGGAGAGTGCCAGTCTCCTTCAGCCCGCGCAGGTTCGCCAGCATGATGATCAACAAAAGGAGCAAGGCAACTGGCACCCGGAAATCCCATATGACCGGGAAAGCCGAGGCAATCGCTTCGACACCGGCGGTCAGGCTCACAGCCGCCGTCAACATGTAATCCACCGAGAGCGCTGCTGCTGCGACCAGGCCGGGCAGGGTGCCCAGATTCTCACGCGCCACGGTGTATGAGCCGCCCCCCGAGGGGTAAGCGTGGATGGTTTGGAAATAAGACAGGGCGACGATCACCAACAAGCCGGTGATGGCCAGGCCGATCGGAAATGATAGGGCCAGGCCGGCCGCTCCTGCGGCGATCAGAGCCAGGTAGATTTCTTGATTTGCGTAGGCGATGGAGGATAGCGCGTCCGGCGAGAAAGCCGCCAGGGCGCGGATCTTATTCAAGCGCTTATGGCCCAGCTCCCCGGTGGGAAGAGGCGGGCCAATAATCCAATCTTTGAGGTGAGTTAGCATCGAGTGCTGATAGCCCCGGAAACCCGAATTTAGGAATAAGATCGGGGTTTCAAAACTTGCTCAATTATAGTCCTGATTACTAACTCCGTTTGGTTCGGCTCAACAGTGGCGATTTCTCTCCCTCCACACGGTTTTGAGCGAGTCCCGCAATTCATCCCCGCCGAATTCTCACCTATGAATGCTATTCAGTCGATCTTCAAATTGATGCCCCCAGTTGCGCAGGATCTTGGCAATGGCGGCGCTATAAAAACCTGACTCTCCGTGAGCGATGCGCATCAAGACGGAAAACAGCATCTGGGGGGACTCATCTTTGAGCAGGTAACCACTACCCCCGTGATCGTACAGGCCGTGCACATACTCCTCTTCGTCGTAAACGGAAAAGGCGAGCACCTTGACGCGAATGTTTTCAGCGCGCATGGTCTGTAGGACAGCGAGGCCATCCAGTTGCGGCATGCGCATATCTAGCAGCAAGATTGCGGGGGAATACTCTTTGACAAGTTGGAGTGCTTCAATCCCGTTCTCGGCTTCAGCAACTACACGGATCCCTCGCTCTCGCGAGAGAAAAGTGGTCACGGAAGAGCGGAAACCCTTGTGGTCATCGGCGAAGACCAATTTAACATCGTCCATCGGGTCCCTCCTTTGAGGTTCTGTTCACTACGGACCCTGATCCTGGGAGAGATCTTCCAAGGGAACGCGCTTTGGTTTTCCCCGTAATCCCAACCACTCGATCCGACACGGACCTAGGGAAAATTTTCTGATATCGAGCGAACACGCGATCGAGCCGCGCTCTCGTCATATCATAACAGATTATGTAAGGCTCGGGCGGTTGAAACCGCAGCAACCTTAGCTCTTGACAAAATTGGGGAATTTCGTAAAATTAGTTTGATGTTTATCAAATTAGAAGGATCATTATAGGTCTAATTTCAAGGATGTCCAGATGGAAAACGAAAATGCGACGCAAGAACTTTTGGATTTCTTCAAAGCTCTGGCTGATGCCAACCGCTTGAAGATCGCCGGATTGCTGGCTCAAGAAGCGCTTACGGTGGAGCAGCTGGCTGAGATGCTCGAGCTGCACCCTTCCACTGTGTCTCACCATTTGAGCCGGTTGACGCGGGCCGGACTGGTCAGCGCCCGGGCGGACGGCTACTACAGCGTGTACAGCTTTGAGACCAAGACGTTGGAGAACATGGCCCGGCGCTTGCTGGAGCGGGAAACGCTCCCGGCGGTCACCGCCGAGGTGGACGTAGATGCATATGACCGGAAAGTACTGAACACCTTTCTGACACCGGAAGGGCGCATAAAGAGCTTTCCGGCGCAGCAGAAGAAATACGAAGCTATCCTGCGGCACGTGGCGCTGTCTTTCGAGCCGGGCCAGCGGTATTCGGAGGAGCGGGTCAACGAGATTCTCTCGCACCTCAGTGACGACTACGCCTCGCTGCGGCGCGATCTTGTGGCCTTCGGCTACATGGCGCGCGAGGGCGGGGGCGGCGATTACTGGCGGGTGGGCAATTAGGCAATCAGGAGATCAGGCAACCAGGAGATTGGGCAATTAGGCCATGCTGGAGGCAATCTCTTGCCACCTTACAAGAATGCAAACTCCACCAGGCCACCATCCGTACTATATATGGTACAATAAAAGTAGAGAGACCTACTATAATGGCAACTGGGCTGATAGGCCTGTTTCAATTTTCGAGCTTCAATATTTAATTCCTGCCAGGCATTCGTTCCTCGAAAAAAGTGAATTCGAATAACGAACCCGATCACCATTCGTTCCTCAAAAAAAGTAAAAACGAATAACGAATCCGCTCACCATTCGTTCCTCAAAAAAAGTGAATTCGAAAAACGAATGCTCAACCTTCCACCTTCCACCTCCAACTGATCGCCTGATCACCTAATCGCATAATTGCCTGATCACCTGATCAGCTCATGGCTTTACGGAGGGCGGTAACGGCCTGCTCTTCGCGATCGTGGACGGCCAGGAGGCGGTCACGGATGGCCTGGCGCAATTCGGCGACTGCGGCGGAATCGAGCGGCTGATCGGGCGTAATCGCCTCCCGGATCTCGGCCAGGCGCCGGTCGATAGTGCGCATCTCGTCCACGGCGGCATTGCCGGCTTCGAGGAAGCGCTGGTGGCGGCGCAGCATAAGTCGGCGCGTTTCGCCGAAAAGGGGCACGTCGTCGGGAAGCAGGGCAAGGCTGAGGTCGTCCCAGGCCCGGCCGGCGGCGCGGAATCGCTCGGCGACGCCGCGCAGTGCCGGTTTATTGAGGATGAGGGCGGCTTCGTCCAGGAAGCGGGCGTATACATCGCGCTCGGCCTGGCCGTCCTTGCCGAAGAGATTGATGTCATGAAAGGCTGAGGTAAGGCCGGCGTAGAATTTCTGGCCGGCTGGGAAGACGCGCTCCCAGCCGAGGCGCGCCTTGGGCTTCACGAGCAGGTCGGACCAAAAGCGCAGGGCGGCCAGTCCAAAATTGTTCGGTGTGCCTCGCGGAGGCTTTTCCGTATAGAGGTTGATGCAGTCCCAGATGCCGGCCTGCACAGCCCCTGGGAGCTTCTCCGGCAAGGGAGGATCGAGGGTGAGGAGCTGGAACTTGTCTTTCTTGACGCGGCCGCGGGCGGAAGCCAGCTCGGCGGCGGTAACGGTGAGGGGCAGGCGGGCGCGGTCGGCGATCCAGACCCGGTCGTTTTGCTCGGCGTAGCCGTAAACCAGGATGGGCCACATGAGCCACATGCCGGCGTCAGGTGGGTGAGCGTTGTAGGACAGGCTATAGACGTCGGCCCAGACGATGGCGGGGAGGCCGCTCTCGAGGGTCTCGAGCAGGTTGAGGCGGCCCTGCTCGGGTTTGGCGGTCCTCATGATATTCTGCACCACGCCCAGGCGGGAGAGCATGGTATCGAAGGGGTCAAAGGTGTTGCGGGTGAGGATGCGCGCCATGGGGTCATAGCCCTCGTAGGCGAAGGAGAAGTAGCCCACGACGGCGCCGCCGCTGACACCGAGGAAGAAGGCTTCGGAGTAGGGCTCGCCCGTGTAGGGGTTCGAAACGCCCTGGTAGTCGAGGAAGTTGCGCACGGGGCCCGTCTCCCAGTGCAAGCCGTCGAAATGGTGGTAGTCGTTCAGTACCGGCATGATCTCGTTCCTTTCCAATCTGGATTTCTACCATTATAGAGAAAAGTGGGGGGATTGGGGAAAAGGAGAGATATAGGATGAAGAAAGTTATTAGGCAATGGCGATTGAAGACAATCGCTTGGGCGATCAGGCAATTGGTGATAAGGTTGAAGAGGAAGTGATAGGGGTCAGGGGATAGAGGATGGGGGCACAAGTTGCGGGCAGCTGTTGGCAGCGGCGATTTTAAGCGCCGGAGCCAACCAAAACCTCTTTAATTTTTTCACTATAG
>Ga0209640_10004137_pt1 | contig 12756 bp, 10 predicted proteins | sample RifCSP10_1_FD_184018 | JGI IMG/M metagenome (GOLD analysis project Ga0209640, IMG submission 184018) | Soil microbial communities from Rifle, Colorado - Rifle CSP2_sed 10_1 (SPAdes) (version 2) | ecosystem: Environmental > Terrestrial > Deep subsurface > Rock core/Sediment | place: Rifle... | reverse complement strand
GATCTCGGACACCGTGCCCCCGCCCTCCAGCCCGAACTCGGCCTGGACGGCGCGCAGGGCGATGACCAGCGACTCGACGAGCGGACGCGCGACGATGACCGGAGCCACGGCCGCGGACCCTCCCTGCGCGTGCACCGTGAGCTCGATCCGGCCGCGCGCCAACCGGCGCCCGACGAGATCGCGGATCTCGGGCTCGAGCGCCGCCAGGCGTCGCGGCACGTGGCAGATCACTTCGAGGAAGCGGTGGTTGAGGCCGCGGGCCGTGACCGCCGCGCGCAACGCCTCGGTGCCGAACGAGGCCGCGCCGTACCCGGTCATCGACTGGATCATACGGCCGGGTCCTCGGGCGCGAACTGCAGCTCGTGGAGGCGGCTGTAGAGCCCGCCCGGGTTGCGCAGCAGCTGCTCGTGGGTTCCGGCCTCGCGGATCTCGCCCCCCTCCACGACCACGATCCGGTCCGCATCGCGAACGGTGCCGAGACGGTGGGCGATGACCAGGGTCGTCCGCCCCTTCATCAGGTTGGCGAGGGCGCCCTGGACCAGGCGCTCGGACTCGGCGTCGAGGGCGGAGGTGGCTTCGTCGAGGATGAGGATGGGTGGGTCCTTGAGCAGGGCGCGGGCGATGGCGATGCGCTGGCGCTGGCCGCTGGAGAGCCGGCTCCCCCGCTCCCCGATCACGGTGTCGTACCGGCGGGGCAGGTCGAGGATGAAGTCGTGGGCGAAGGCCGCCCGCGCCGCCGATTCCACGCGCGCTTCGTCCACGTCGTCGAGGCCGTAGGCGATGTTGGCGCGCACGGTGTCGTTGAAGAGCACCGTCTCCTGGGTGACGAGGCCGATCTGGTCGCGCAGGCTCTTGAGGGTGACCTGGCGGACGTCCACCCCGTCGATGAGGATCCCCCCGTCGCTGACGTCGTAGAAGCGAGGAAGGAGGTTGACGAGGGTGGTCTTCCCCGCCCCGCTCGTGCCCACGATGGCCACCACCTCGCCCGCCCGGGCTTCGAAATCGATGCAGCGCAGGGTGCTTCCGTCCGAGTCGGCGTACCGGAAGGCCACCTTCCGGTACTCGACCCCCTCCCCCATGCGGGGCAGCACCACCGCGTCCGGGGCTTCGCGCACCTCCTGGTGGTTGTCGAGCACCGCGAAGATGCGCTCCCCCGCGGCCAGGGCGCCCTGGAGCGTCGAGTTCAGCTGGGAAAGGCGCTTGATGGGCGTGTACATCGCGAAGAGGGCGCCCAGGAAGGCCACGAAGGCGCCGGTGGTGATGGTGCCGACGCGAATGAAGTGGCTGCTGTAGAAGAGCGCGCCCACGATCGCGAGGCCGCCCATGGCCTCCATGAGGGGGGGCACGATGGCCCCCGTCTTCGTGATGCGCATGTTCACGTGGAAGAGACGTGAGGTCGCCCGGCGAAAACGAGCCAGCTCGAAGGCCTCCATGCCGAAGGCCTTCACCACCCGGAAGCCGGAGATCGTCTCCTGGAGGATCTCGGTGATGTCGCGCCAGCGGCGCAGGGACGTCTCGTTCGACGTCCGCAGGCGGCGCCCGAACTGCACGAGGGCCTGGGCGACGAGGGGCAGGCTGAAGAGGGCCACGAAAGCGAGGCGCAAGTCCATGTAGAACAACACGACCACGAGCCCGAGGACGGTGAGGCCTTCCTTCAGGAGGTCGCCCGCCACGTCGGAGACCGCGTTTTGGATCTTCTCGACGTCAGTCGTGATGTGGCTCATCAGCGCGCCCGTCGTCTGGCGGCCGAGGAACGTGAACGACTGGTTGAGGACGTGCTCGTAGAGGGCGTTCCTGAGGTCGGTGACCGCGCGCTGCCCCACCGCCGCCACGAGGGTGGTCGACAGGTAGGCGGCGATCCCCTTGAACACATAGAGGCCCAGGATCACCAGCGACACCCGGGCGACGTTGACGCCTCGGAACAGGACCTCGTCGAGGATCGGCTTGATCTGAGAGATGAGCACCGCGCTGGCCGCGGCGTACACGGCGGTCGCGAGCCAGGACGCGACCAGTCGGCCGCGGTAGGGTCGGGTGTAGGCGAAGAGCCGCAGGAAGAGCCGCACTTCGTCCTTGGCTCCGTTCACGACCAGGCCTGCCCGGTTGCCGAGGCGCTTCCCCCGTCGGGTCTCCGGTTTCGCGCGGGTCAGGGGCGGGATGGCGGGGGCGGCGATGGCGTCATCTCCTTGACGGGCCGCACGTTAGATCGAGAACGGCGACCGGTTACTATACCCTGGATCTCCTGGCGCCCGCAACCGCATTTTCCCCAGGAAATGCTGGAGCCCGCCGAGGAAGGGTCGCAACCCTGGCGGAAGGTCATGGAACGATGGCGCGGGCCGCGTCCTACCCGACGGTTCTTTGGGCCAAGTCCCAAAAGAACCCGTCGCCGAAAAGAGCGGTCATCGGCTCTCTTGTCGGCGACGGGACCTTAGTCCACGAACCGGTACTTGACGAGGGTCCACAAAGCCGGGAAGCCGTCCCGCCACGTGATCTTCTTCCCTTCGGCGTAGTCGCGTCCTTCGTACGTAATGGGCACTTCGTAGACCCGCGCCCCCGCCTTGAAGAGCTTCGCGGTGATCTCCGGCTCGATGCCGAACCGGTTGCTCTCGAGGCGGAGCGACTTCAGCACGTCGGCGCGAATGGCCTTGAAGCAGGTCTCCATGTCCGTCATGGTCGTGTTGTAGAGCACGTTGGTGACGAGGTTCAAGAACAGGTTCCCGAGGTAGTGCGTGAAGGCGAAGCAACGGTGGCGCCCGATGAACCGGCTGCCGAAGACCGCGTCGGCCTTTCCCTTCACGATGAGGTCCAGGAGTTCCGGGTATTCTTCGGGGCTGTACTCGAGGTCGGCGTCCTGCACCACGATCACGTCGCCGGTGGCCTCGCCGATGCCCCGCCGCACCGCCGCTCCCTTGCCCTGGTTGCGCTCCTGCCGCAGCACCTTGAAGCCGCGCTCCCGGCCCAGCCGTTCGAGGATGTCGCGACTGCCGTCGCTCGAGGCGTCGTCGACGGCGATGAGCTCGATGCGCACCGGCACCGCCAGGACGCGGCCGATCATCTCCTCGACCGTCGCCTTCTCGTTGTAGACGGGCATGACCACGGAGAGCAGGGGGTCGGGAAGGGGCCCCCTCCGGGGCGCGGCCGCGGTCACCGCCGGCCGATCCCTTCGTAGTGGAATCCCATCTCCTTGAGGCTTTGCGGATCGTAGACGTTGCGTCCGTCGAAAATGGCGGCCGTGCGCATGAGCTTCTTGATCCTGCGGAAGTCGGGCTCGCGGAACTCGTTCCACTCGGTGACGAGGACGAGCGCGTCCGCGCCCTCCACCGCGTCGTAGCTCCGCGAGCAGAGGATCACGCGGTCGTCCAGCAGGCGGCGCGCCTCCGCCGTGGCCTTCGGATCGTAGGCGCGCACCGTCGCTCCCTGCTCCAGCAGGCCGTCGATGATGGCGAGGGCGGGAGCATCCCTCATGTCGTCCGTGCGGGGCTTGAAGGCGAGGCCCCAGAGGCCGATCACCTTGCCCGCGAGCCCGCCGAGGTGGGCGGCGATCCGGGGCACGAGGATGCGCTTCTGGACGTCGTTGGCCCGATCGACGGCTCCGACCACCTCGAGCGCCATGCCCTGCTCCTGGGCCGTCCAGAGCAGGGCCTTGATGTCCTTCGGGAAACAGGAGCCGCCGTAGCCGACGCCCGGGAACAGGAACGAGGTCCCGATGCGGGCGTCGCGGCCGAGGCCGAGCCGGACCTGGCGCACGTCCGCGCCCACCTTGTCGCAGAGGTTGGCCATCTCGTTCATGAAGGAGATCCGCGTCGCGAGCATGGCGTTGGCCGCGTACTTCGTGAGCTCCGCGGAGACGTGGTCCATCACCAGGATGGGGTTCCCGGTGCGGACGAAGGGCTCGTAGAGCTTCTTCATGACCGCTTCGACCGCGGGATCATCGGTCCCGATGACGACGCGGTCGGGGCGCAGGAAGTCGTCGACCGCCGCTCCCTCCTTGAGGAACTCGGGGTTGGAGACGATGGCGAAGGGATGGGAGGTGAGGCCCGAGATCACCTTTCGCACCCGCGCCGCGGTCCCCACCGGCACCGTCGACTTCAGCACCACGATCCGGTGGCCGTCCATGGCGCGGGCGATGCCGGCGGCCACGTCGAGCACCGCCACGAGGTCGGCGGCCCCGCTCGCGTCCTGGGGCGTGCCGACCGCGACGAAGATGACCTCGCTCCCCTTGACCGCGGACTCGAGATCGGTCGAGAACCGGAGGCGTTCCTCGCTGACGTTCCTGGGGAGCATCTCGGCGAGGCCGGGCTCGTAGATGGGGATCTCCCCCCGGCGCAAGGCGGCGACCTTGGCCTCGTCCTTGTCGACGCAGACGACCTCGTTGCCGGTCTCCGCGAGGCAGGCCCCGACCACGAGGCCGACATATCCCGTCCCCACGACCGCGATCTCCAAGTGCTCGCCTCCGCTCGTTTGGGCCGCGGCGGACGACGCTCGGCACGAGCGAGCCCGCGCCGCCGCGAACCCCGGACTTTAGCACAGGACCCGGGCGGCCTCCCTGGAGGTTCGTCCGGCCGCCCGAGCCTTGCTATCATTCGCCCGTCCATGAACTTCGCGCTCGACGTGAGGCCTGCTCTGGCGCGTCCCACCGGGGTCGGCGCCTACACCCTGGCCCTGGCCCGGCGGCTGCCGGCGCTCGCCCCAGGGGACCGCTTCTACTTCTTCTCGGCCTCGCTCAAGGACCGCTTCCCGGCCGAGCCCTGGCCCGCCAACGCGACCCTCGTCGACCGGCCCATACCCGTGCGCGTGCTCAACTACGCCTGGAACCGCCTCGGCGGGCCGGCGCTCGACCGCTTCGTTCGCGCGCGGCTCGACCTCATCCACTCTCCCCACCCCCTCATCGTCCCTGGCCGCACCGCGCGGCACGTGGTCACGCTCCACGACCTCTTCTTCCTGAAGCACCCGGACATGACCGAGGCGGAGGTGCGCCGCGATTACGTGCCGCTCGTACGCGAGCACGTGAAGAGGGCGGACGGCGTCATCTGCGTCTCCGCGCACACCGCCAAAGAGGCCCAGCTCCTTCTCGACGTGCCCTCGGAGAAGATCGCGGTGATCCCGAACGGAGTCGATCCCGCGTATCGGGCCCCGGTCACTGAAGCCGAGGTCAGCGAGGTCCTGGCCCGCCTCCAGCTTCCGCGGGGCGCCATCCTCTACGTGGGCAGCCAGGAGAAGCGCAAGAACCTCGTCAACCTGGCCATGGCCTACCTCGGCCTCTCCCGCCGGCGGCGCCGCCTGCCTCCCCTCCTCCTCGTCGGACCGGGGGCGGAGTGGACCCAGGGCGGCTCGGTCTTCGGCTCGCAGATCACCGCCACCGGATACATGGAGACACGCGAGATCCGCGCCCTCATGGCCGCCTCGGCGCTGCTGGTCCTGCCCTCGCTCGAGGAGGGCTTCGGCCTGCCGGTGGCCGAGGCCATGGCCGCCGGCCTCCCCGTCGTGTGCTCTCGGGGGTCCGCCCTCGAGGAGGTGGCGGGAGGCGCCGCCACCCTCGTGGATCCGCTGGACGCCGGCTCCATCGCCACCGGCATCGAGCGCGTGCTGGAAGACCCCGCGCGGGCGGAATCGCAGCGCCAGCGCGGGCTGGAGTGGAGCCGCCGCTTCGATTGGGACCAGGCGGCGCGGCAGACCCTGGACTTCTACCGGCGCGTCCTCGCCAAGTGATCGTCGGCATCGATGCCCGCGAGCTCCAAGGACGGCCGACCGGGGTGGGACGGTACCTGCGCAACCTGATCCGTGCCTGGACCGCAGGCGGCTCCGACGATCGGCTCGTGGTCTACTTCAACGGTCCCGCCCCTCCCGATGCCGTGCTCGACGCGCCCCAGGTCATTTGCCGCGCGCTGACCGCCCGCCCGGTCCGCGGGCTCCAGTTCCAGGAGGGCCTCCTCCCCCGCGAGATCCACCGCGACCAGGTCGACGTGTTCTTCGCACCCGCGTACACCTGCCCCCTGAGGACCGCGGTGCCCAGGGTCACCACGGTGCATGACCTTTCGTTCTTCGCCGTTCCCCAGGATTTCGGGTGGCTCGACGGTTTGCGCCGTCGCCTGCTCGTGAGCGCGAGCGTGCGCGCGTCCCGCCGCATCGTCGCCGTCTCCGCCTTCACGAGGCGGGAGATCGCCTCGCGCTTCCCGGACGCCGCGGATCGCGTCCGCGAGATCGCGCACGGCCCCGACGACGACCTCCCCCCGCCACCTCCGCGGCAGGAGGCGCGGGACCGGCTCGGCGCCGACGGCCCCTTCGTGCTGACCGTAGGCACGGTCTTGAATCGCCGCCGCCTGCCCGTCCTGATCCAGGCCGCCTCCCTCCTGGCTCGACGCCATCCCGGTTTGGTCCTGGACGTGGTCGGGGACAACCGCACGCATCCCCCCCAGGACCTGGCCCTCCTGGCCGCGCGGGTCGGCCTGTCCGGTCGGATGCGGCTGTCCGGGTTCGTGTCCGACGCCGAGCTCGTCGTGCGCTACGCAGCCGCCGACGTGGCCGTGTTCCTCTCCGAGTACGAGGGCTTCGGCCTGCCCGCACTGGAAGCGGCGGCCCGGGGCGTGCCGCTCGTCGTGAGCACACGCCCGGCGCTCGGGGAGATCTTCGCGGAGGCCGCGCTCACGGTTGCGCCCACCGACGCTTCCGCGGTGGCCGCGGCCGTCGACCGTGTGCTCGTGGACACCGAGACCCGCGCCCGGCTCCAGGACCGGGGCCGGGCCCTGGCCGCGCGTCACCGCTGGGCCGAAACCGCGCGTCTCACCCGCCAAGCCTTGGTCGAAGCGGCCGAGGGCTGATGGCGAGCCCCGTCGCGAAGGGCGCCACCCCCGCGCGCGTCGCGGTCGTGATCGTGTCCTTCAACACCCGGGACGAGCTCCTGCGATGCCTCAGCAGCCTGGCCACGGTCGCCCTTCCCCTCGAAGTCGTGGTGGTGGACAACGCCAGCGCCGACGGCTCGGCCGGGGCCGTGAGGCAGGCCTTCCCCCGGACCCGGGTCATCGAGAACCCGGCCAACGAAGGCTACGCGAAGGCCAACAACCGCGGCTGGCAGGCCACCGCCGCCCCTTTCGTGCTGCTCTTGAACAGCGACACGGAGGTGCGCCCCGGCGCGATCGAGACCCTCGTGCGCGCGCTTGAGGCGCGGCCCGAGGTGGCGATCGTGGGACCGCGAACCCTCGGCTCCGAGGGCCGAGTGCAGGTCTCCTCCGGACCCGACCTCACCCCCCTCCGGGAATGGCGCCAGCGCCGGCGCGTCCTCGGCGTGAAGCGCGGCGATCCGCGGGCGCTCGCCCAGGCCGAGGCCCACTACTCCACGGAGCACGAGCCGGCGTGGGTGTCGGGCTCCTGCCTGCTCATCCGCCGCGCGGTGCTCGAGGCCGCGGGCGGCCTGGACGAGCACTTCTTCCTGTACGAGGAGGACGTGGACCTCTGCGTCCGCGTCCGCCGCCTCGGCCACCGTGTGCTCTTCGATCCGCGGGCCGAGGTCGTCCACCACCTGGGCCGGAGTGTGGCCAAGGAACCCGGGACCGCGCGTCTCCACTACCACCGCAGCCACCTCCTCTACTACCGGAAGCACCACGGCGCCCTTCGGGTCGTCTTGCTGCGTGCCTACCTCGCCGGACTCGGCCTCAGGGGAGTGGCTCGCGCGGGCTCTCCGCACGCAACCGATGGCCGCGCCCTCCTCCGGCTCGCCTTTCGAGGGGAATGAGCCACTTTTCGCTTGGTCGCTCCAAGACGTTCATGCTACTGTGCGAGCGTCACTTGGAACCGATTCTGCGGGCGAATTCTCCGGCTCATGAAGATCGCGATCGACGCGCGGAAGTGGCGGGACTTCGGGATCGGGACGTACGTCCGAAACCTGGTGCGCCACCTCGCCACCCTCGACCGGGAAACCACGTTCTTCCTCTTCTGCAACCCCGCCGACGAGGCGACGCTCCGCGACCTGGCCGCGAACTTCGTTCCCGTGGTCGACGGTTCGGCGGGCTACGGCCTGCGGGAACACGTCTCGATCCCGTGGAAGCTCCGTCGCCTCGGGGCTGACCTCCTCCACTCGCCCCACTACGTCCGTCCCCTGTTTTCGACCATACCCACGGTCGTGACCATCCACGACTGCATCCACCTGCTCTTCCCGGAGTACCTTCCGAGCCGCATGGCCTGGCGCTACGCCCACGCCATGATCGGCAGCGCCATCCGGCGCAGCGCCCTCGTCTTCACGGTCTCGGACGCCTCGCGCCGGGACATCCTCCACTTCTACCCCTGGGCCGATCCCGATCGCGTGCAGGTCGTGCCCAACGCGCTCGACGACGCCCTCCTGGCCGACCCGGGCCCCGAGGAGATGGAGCGGGTGAAGGAGCGCTACCAGATCCGGGGACGCTTCGTCCTCTACGCCGGCAACATCAAGCCGCACAAGAACCTGGGGCGCCTGATCCGCGCCTTCGCCCTGACCAAGGCCCGACCCGGCCAGGACGACCTGAAGCTGATCATCATCGGCGACGAGGTGACCCGCTATCCCGGGCTCCGGCGGTGCGTCGAATCCGTGGGCGCGCGCCAGGACGTGCGGTTCTTCGGCTTCGTCCCCGACCGTACCCTCGCCGCGCTCTATCGCATGGCCGCGGTCTTCGCCTTCCCGTCGCTCTACGAGGGCTTCGGGCTGCCTCCCCTCGAAGCGATGGCGTGCGGGACGCCCGTGGTGACGTCGCGGATCTCGTCCCTGCCCGAGGTGGTGGGAGACGCAGCGGTCCTCGTCGATCCCCACAGCATCGAGGACATCGCCTCGGGCATCGAGCGGGTCCTCACCGACGAGGCGCTCCGCGCCCAGCTCGTGGAGAGGGGCCGGGCGCGGGTCAAGCTCTTCAGCTGGGAGCGGTCGGTCGAGGCCATCCATGCGGGCTACATGAAAGTGCTCGGCCAGGCCATGCACGCGGTGGCCACGGAGGCCACGCGCTGAGGGTCGCCCTCGTCCACGACTGGCTCACCGGAATGCGCGGCGGGGAGAAGGTGCTCCTCTCCCTCGCCCGCCTCTTCCCGAAGGCGCCGATCTTCACCCTCGTGCACCTTCGGGGCAGCGTCGATCCGGAGCTCGAATCGCGGGAGATCCGAACCACCTTCGTCGGGCGCCTGCCGGGGATCGCGACCCGCTATCGCCAATACCTTCCCCTCTTCCCGGCGGCGGTGGCGACCTTCGATCTCCAGGCCTTCGACCTCGTGGTCTCGAGCTCGCACTGCGTGGTGAAAGGGGTGGTGCCGGCGCCCGGCGCCGTGCACGTCTGCTACTGCCACACCCCGATGCGTTACGTCTGGGATCGCTACGACGACTACTTCGGGCCCGGCCGCCTCCGGGGTCTCGCGCGCTTCGCCATACCCTACGCCGCCGAAGGCCTCCGGGCCTGGGACGCCGCCACCGCCCATCGGGTCCACGCCTTCGCCGCCAACAGCGCCTTCGTGGCCGGCCGCATCCGCCGCTGCTACGGCCGGGCGGCCGAGGTGATTCCGCCGCCGGTCGACACCGAGTTCTTCACCCCCGGCCCCGACCAGCCGGGAACGTTCGACCTCGTGGTCTCGGCCCTCGCCCCCTACAAGCGCCTCGACCTGGTCCTCGAGGCCTACCGCGGCACCGGCCGGCCGGTCACGATCGTGGGAAGCGGGCCCGAAGAGCCGCGTCTCCGCGCCCTGGCCTCGCCGGAAGTGACGTTCGTCGGCCGGGTCACCGACGAGCGCCTGCGCGAGCTCTACCGGGCCTGCCGCGCGCTGCTGATGCCGGGGGTCGAGGACTTCGGCATCGCACCCCTCGAAGCGATGGCCTGCGGCCGGCCGGCGGTGGTCTTTGACGAGGGAGGCGGGCTCGAGACGGTCGTGCCCGGGCGAACGGGCCTCGTCTTCGCGGAGCCGAAGGGGGCCTCGCTGCGGGCCGCCATTGACCGGTTGGAGACCGTCGGCTTTAATAGAGAGACGCTCCGGTCGCAGGCGGAGGCGCACGGACTCGGGGTCTTCTCCTCGCGCTTCAAGCACTTCGTGGAGCGCACCCTCAGCGAGCACAACGTGGAAGAAAGCCCCTTTTCGTGCTGAAACAAAAGGCCCGCCTCCTGGTGGCGGTCTTCGTGGCCGTGGACCTCCTCGCCACGAACCTCGCCTGGGTGCTCGCCTACCTCCTGCGTTTCGACCTGCTGGGCGGGGTCATCCCGGTCACCAAGGGCGTCCCCGAGCTCTCCCGCTACCTGCTGCTTCTGCCCCTCATCTCGCTCCTCTGGCCGGCCGTGCTCTATTTCCACGGCCTCTACCAGCTGAAGCGCGGCCGAAGCCGCATCGACGAGCTCTTCGCCATCCTCTTCAGCGTCCTCATCGGCTCGACCCTCACCCTCGGCGCCACTCTCTACGTGCGCGTCTACCACCGCTTCCAGCCGGACGTGGCTCCGCTCTGGGAATACAGCCAGGCGGTGTTCGCGCTCTTCGTCGTCACCGACGTGCTCTTCTTGTACGTCGGGCGCGCGGCGTTGCGCGCCTGGCTCGAGCGGCGGTGGGCCGCGGGCTACAACGTCAAGCGGGTCGTGGTCGCCGGGGCCGGCGAGTTGGGCCGCCACGTGGCCGAAACCATCCTGGCTCACCGCGAGCTGGGATACCGCGTCGTCGGCTTCCTCGACGACAGCGCGCAGGGCGAGGCCGCGGCCGGCCTCCCCGTGCTCGGCCGGCTGAACGAAGCGGCCGAGGCGGCGCGCACCCACGCGCTCGACCAGATCTACGTGGCGCTTCCCCTCGAAGACCACGCCAAGATCGTGGGCCTCATCAAGAGCCTGGGCAGCGAGTGCCTCGACGTGAAGGTGGTGCCCGATCTCGTCCAGTACGCGACCATCCGCGCCGCCCTCGAAGACCTCGACGGCATCCCGATCATCAGCCTGAACGAGGTCCCCCTCCGCGGCTTCAACAGCATGGTGAAACGGGGCATGGACGTCGCGGCGGGTTCGATCCTCCTCGGCTTGCTCTCCCTGATCCTCCTGGCCATCGCCCTCGCCATCCGCCTGCGCGGAGGCAAGGGCCCGATCCTGCTCCGCCAGGAGCGCATGACCCTCGACGGCAAGACCTTCCAGATCTTCAAGTTCCGCACCATGGTCGACGGGGCCGAGAAGATGACGGGCCCGGTGTTCGCGACCGCCGACGATCCCCGGCGCACGGCGATCGGCGTCTGGCTCCGCCGCTACAACCTCGACGAGCTGCCCCAGCTCCTGAACGTCGTCCTCGGCGACATGAGCCTCGTGGGGCCGCGACCCGAGCGCCCCCCTTTCGTGGCCCAGTTCAAGGAGCGCATCCCCCAGTACATGCAGCGCCACCGCGTGAAGAGCGGCATCACGGGCTGGGCGCAGGTGAACGGCTGGCGGGGCAACACCTCGATCGAGAAGCGCATCGAGTACGACCTCTACTACATCGAGAACTGGTCGCTCACCCTCGACCTCAAGATCCTGATCCTGACCCTGTTCCGGGGGTTCGGACAGGACCACGCCTATTAGGAATGTGTCCGGCCACGGCCTCGAGCAAGGCCGTACACATTCCTAATGAGGCCGGAGTGCGTTCCAGCCCAAGGAATCCACGCCCAACTCGCTCCTCCCCCCCGGGCGTCGCCAAACCCAATAAGGTCACCGAAGGAGTCCAGCAATGCCCAGGGCCCTAGTCACCGGCGCGGCCGGGTTCCTCGGCTCGCACCTGAGCGAGTACCTCCTCGACCGCGGCTTCTCCGTGGTGGGGATGGACAACCTCCTCACCGGCGACCTCGCCAACATCCAGCGCCTCACCGGGCGCGACTTCGTCTTCGTGAAGCACGACGTGACCAACTACATCAACGTCGACGGGCCGGTCGATTGGATCTTCCACTTCGCGAGCCCCGCTTCCCCGATCGACTACCTGCGGGTGCCCATCCAGACCCTCAAGGTCGGCAGCCTGGGGACGCACAACAGCCTCGGCCTGGCCAAGGCGAAGAAGGCCCGCTTCCTGCTGGCCTCCACCTCCGAGGTCTACGGCGATCCGCTGGTGCACCCGCAGCGGGAGGACTACTGGGGCAACGTCAACCCGGTCGGGCCCCGGGGCGTCTACGACGAAGCCAAGCGCTTCGCCGAGGCCATGGTCATGGCCTACCACCGTTTCCACGGCATCGAGACCCGGATCATCCGGATCTTCAACACCTACGGCCCGCGGATGCGGGTCGAAGACGGTCGTGCGATCCCCGCCTTCCTGAGCCAGGCCCTCCGGGGCGAGGACGTCACCGTCTTCGGCAACGGCAGCCAGACCCGGAGCCTGTGCTACGTGTCCGACCTCGTCGACGGCATCTTCCGGCTCATGAGCTCCGACGAGTCGGACCCGGTCAACGTGGGCAACCCCCAAGAGATGACGATCCGCGCGCTGGCGGAGAAGATCGTGGCCCTCACCGGCTCGAAGAGCCGCATCGTCGAGAAGCCCCTGCCGGTCGACGACCCCAAGGTCCGCCAGCCCGACATCACCCGGGCACGAACGCTGCTCGGGTGGGAGCCCAAGGTTCCCCTCGACGAGGGCCTGCCGCGAACGGCCGCCTACTTCCGAACGAAGCTGGGGCTCTAGACTCTTCGGACTATTCATGAGGAAGACCCGACCGGCCTCATGAACAGTCCGAGCTACTGCGCGGTGACGCTGACCCCCAGCACCTCGCCCGCGCGGCAGCGCACGAAGACGTCCATGGCGCGGCAGCACACCGGGCAGTCCTCCACGTAGCTCTGCTCG
>Ga0209640_10004136_pt1 | contig 12757 bp, 9 predicted proteins | sample RifCSP10_1_FD_184018 | JGI IMG/M metagenome (GOLD analysis project Ga0209640, IMG submission 184018) | Soil microbial communities from Rifle, Colorado - Rifle CSP2_sed 10_1 (SPAdes) (version 2) | ecosystem: Environmental > Terrestrial > Deep subsurface > Rock core/Sediment | place: Rifle... | reverse complement strand
GCTCGCGCCCGAGATCTCGACCGTCGTCGCGGTCGTCGGTGCCGCGACCGCCATCTTCGCCGCCACCATCGGCATCGCGCAGAACGACATCAAGAAGGTCCTCGCCTACTCGACCGTCTCCCAGCTCGGATACATGTTCCTCGCCGCGGGGGTCGGCGCCTACAAGGCGGCGATCTTCCACCTCGGCACCCACGCCTTCTTCAAGGCCTGCCTCTTCCTGGGGTCCGGTTCGGTCATCCACGCCCTGGGCGGCGAGCAGGACGTGCGCAAGATGGGCGGGCTTCGCCGAAAGCTGCCGTCCACCTACCGCACCTTCCTGATCTCGACCCTCGCCATCGCGGGCGTGCCCGGGCTCGCCGGCTTCTTCAGCAAGGACGAAATCCTCGGCGCCACGTTCGCGGGTCAGATCCCGTCCTCCAAGGTCCTCTGGATCGTCGGCCTCGCGACCGCGGGGCTCACGGCGTGCTACATGTTCCGCCTCGTCTTCCTGACCTTCTTCGGGACCTTCCGCGGCAGCCACGAGCAGGAGCACCACTTGCACGAGTCGCCGAGAGTGATGACCCTGCCGCTCTGGGTTCTCGCCATCGGCGCGGTTGCGGCCGGCTGGATCGGCATCCCCAACGGAATGTGGGAGCTTCTGGGCATGCACGACCGCGACTGGCTCGGCGGCCTGCTGGCGCCGATCGTGGCCGTCGTGCCGGACCACGCGGGCGCCGCCCACCAGGTCTCGCACGCCACCGAGGGCCTCCTCATCCTGTCCTCGATCGCCGTCGCCGGCCTCGGCATCTATCTCGCGTTCAGGCTCTGGGGCCGTGGGCGCGGCCTCGCGGCCGACGTCGCGTTCGGCGAGCGCGCGCCGCGCCTGCAGCGCCTGCTGGCGGACAAGTACCGGATCGACGAGCTCTACGACCGCCTCGTCGTGCGGCCGATCTGGCGGCTGGCGCGCGTCTGCTGGAAGGTCGTCGACGAGCTGATCATCGACGGCGGCCTCAACGTCGCCGCCTTCCTCACCGAGATCACCGGCGACCTCGGGCGCTTCACCACCACCGGCAACGTCCGTCACTACGCCATGTACTTCTTCGCGGGCGTGCTCCTGCTCCTGTGCTGGATGGTGCTGTGATGGATCCGGGATTCGCCTCTCTCCTCGTCGGCGACTCCATCGCGCGCCTGGTCTTCTTTCCGACCCTGGCAGCGCTGCCGCTGCTCTTCATGGGCCGGGCCTCGGCGCGCTCGATCAAGGTCTACGCTCTGCTGGCGGCTCTCGCCGAGGTCCTACTCGTGGCGCTCTTCGCGCTGAGCCACTGGGACGGCGGCGGCATGGTGGCGCGCGATCCGGTCCTCGACTGGATCGCGTATCCCGGTCTCTCCATCGCCTACGAAGTGGGCATCGACGGTATTTCGTTGCCCCTCGTGCTCCTCAGCGCCCTCCTGCTGCCGATCGTCATCCTCGGCTCGTGGCGCGGGATCGAGCGCCATTGGGCGGGCTTCGCCGCCGCGCTTCTGGTGCTCACCACCGGAATCCTCGGCGCGCTGGTGGCGCTCGACCTCTTCCTCTTCTACGTTTTCTGGGAGGTCATGCTGATCCCGATGTACTTCGTGATCGGCGTCTGGGGCGGAGAGCGTCGAATCCGCGCCGCGGTCAAGTTCTTTCTGTTCACCATGGCCGGCAGTCTCGTCATGCTGATCGCCATCTTGTGGATGGGCTGGAGCTATTCGACGGTCGCCGGTACGTGGAGCTTCCGGTACGAGGACCTTCTGCGGCTCGACTTCCCCCTCTCTCAACAGCTCTGGCTGTTCGCGGCCTTCGCGCTCGCCTTCGCGGTCAAGGTGCCGATGTTCCCCTTCCACACCTGGCTGCCGGACGCTCACGTCGAGGCTCCGACCGGCGGATCGGTGATTCTCGCCGGCATCCTGCTCAAGCTCGGCACCTACGGTTTCCTGCGCTTCGCGCTGCCCTTCTTCCCCCACGCCGCGGATCGGCTCGCGCCCTGGCTGCTCGTGCTCGCGGTGGTGGGAATCATCTACGGCGCTCTCGTTGCCTGGGTGCAGCCCGACATGAAGAAGCTGGTGGCCTATTCCTCCATCGCGCACCTCGGCTTCGTGATGCTCGGCATCCTGGCTTGCGACCTGGTCGCCTGGCAGGGCGCCCTGCTGCAGATGGTCAATCACGGGCTCTCGACCGGGGCTCTCTTCCTGCTCGTCGGCGTCCTCTACGACCGGCGCCACACGAAGAAGTTCGCCGACTTCGGCGGGTTGGCCAAGGTCGTTCCGTGGTTCTCGATCTTCCTGGTGTTCTGCGCCTTGGCCTCGGTCGGCCTGCCCGCGCTGAACGGATTCGTGGGCGAGTTTCTCATTCTGCTCGGAACCTGGAACTCCGGGCTGCGTCTCGCCGCCGGACTCGGCGCCTTCGGCGTCATCCTCGCCGCGGTCTACCTGCTGCACATGGTGCAGGAGACCCTCTGGGGCCCGATCACGCACGAGGAGAATCGCGGGCTGCGCGACCTGGACGCGCGCGAGGTCGCAGCGCTGCTGCCGCTCTGCGCGCTCATGGTGTGGATCGGGGTCGCACCGCGGGCCTTCCTCGAGCCGAGCCGCCCCGCCCTCGAGGAGGTGCTCACGGACTACCAGGTGCGCCTGCAGACCACGCTTCCCGATCGCATCGAGCTGAGGACGGCAGCGGACGGAGCGCGGCGCAGTCTCGCGGTGCGCCTCGAAGCGCGGTTGCCGGAGCCGAGATGAGCCCGGATTTTTCGATCCCGACCTCCGACCTGCTCGCGCTCGCGCCCGAGATGCTGCTCGCGGCGGCCGGCACGCTGGTGCTGCTGCTCGAGGCCTTCGTCCCCGGTCTGCGGCGGCTCTTCTGCCCGCTCGCCGTGGCGGCGACGGTCGCCGCGGCCTGGTTGATCGCCGGCCTCGGCGCGGGACAGGCCTTCCACGGGCTCGTCGAATCGACCCCCATCACCGCCGCCTTCTCGTACGCCGTGCTGCTCGCCGCGGCGCTCTCGCTCCTGGTCTCGGACGGTTACCTGCGGCGCGAGAATCTGCTCGCCGGCGAGTATCCGGCGCTGCTGCTCTGGTGCGCTTGCGGGCTCCTCCTCCTCGTCCGTGGCGTCGAGCTCTTGACCATCTTCCTCGCTCTCGAGCTGCTCTCCGTGGGACTCTACGGACTCGCCGGATTCCATCGCCGCCTCGCCGTCTCCGCCGAGGCGGCGATCAAGTACTTCCTCATGGGGGCCTTCGTCAGCGCCTTCGTGCTCTTCGGCATCGCGCTGATCTACGGCGAGACGGGATCGACGCGGCTCGACTCGATCGAGGTCGCGGTCGCCTCCGGCCAAGGCTCGCCCGGCCTCGTCGTTCTCGGTTTCCTCCTCCTGTTCGCGGGATTCGCCTTCAAGCTCGGGCTCGTGCCATTCCACGCCTGGACACCCGACGTCTATCAGGGAGCTCCGACGCCATTCGTGGCGTTCCTCTCCGTGGCGCCCAAGGTCGGCAGCGCGGTGGTGCTGGTGCGCTTGCTGCTGACCTCCGTCGAGGGCCCGCTCGCGGAGCGCTGGGGCGATCTCGCGGCTCTCGTCGCGGTGGCTTCGATGCTGGTGGGAAACCTCTTCGCGCTGGTTCAGCGCGACATCAAGCGCATGCTCGCCTACTCCGGCGTCGCCCACATGGGCTACCTCATGATTCCGCTCGCGGCGCCGGGAGCGGATTCGTGGCGACCGGTCCTCGTTTACCTCGTCGCCTATGCGTTGATGAACGCCGGCGCATTCGCGGTCGCGACGATGCTCTACGCGCGCACCGACGAGCAACACGCCATCGCCAACCTCGCGGGTCGGGGCTACAGCTACCCCGTGCTCGGCGCCTGCCTCACGGTGTGCATGGTCTCGCTGGCGGGGATCCCGCCCACCGCCGGATTCCTCGGCAAGTACTTCGTCTTCGTCCACGCGATCGAGCACGACCGCCTCGGCCTGGCTCTGGTCGGCATCGCGGCCAGCCTGGTGGGAGTCGCTTACTACCTGCGTGTCGTCTACATGCTCTACATGAAGCAGGAGAACGCGGCACCTGAACGCCTGGCGGCCGACGCGAGCGGCGTGCTCGCGGCGATGATCGCCGCCGGCGCCACGCTCTTCCTGGGCCTCGTGCCAGGCGGATTCCTCGCTTGGGTGGTCGCTTCGCTGCCGGCGAGCTGACGTTCGAGGGACCATGAGCGCCTCCGCCCACGCGCAGGATCACGGCGGAACGGAGCCCCCACAGGCCGAGGGCGGCGCTTCGGGTTCGAGCCGCGGAGCCGCCGCGTCCCGCCGCGAGGGCGTCTCTGCGCTCACGCTCAATCGCGTCTCGGTCTACCTCCGCTCCCTCCGCGAGCTCGAGGGCCGTGGTGTCCGTAGCGTCTCGTCGCAACAGCTCGCCGATCTCTTCCACCTCTCTTCGAGCCAGATTCGCAAGGACCTCGCCCAATTCGGGGAGTTCGGAGTGCGGGGAGTCGGCTACGAGGTCTCGGCGCTCGCCGACAAGCTCTCCGCGCTGCTCGGCCTGAACCGCCTCCGCCGCCTGATCATCGTCGGTATGGGCAACCTCGGTTCGGCGCTGGCCCGACATCCGGCGTTCAATCGCGAGAACTTCCTGGTCGTCGCCGGCTTCGACGCGGATCCGGAGAAGGTCGGCCGCCGCATCGGAAACGTCCCGGTGCTCGCCATGGAGGCGCTCGGCTCGCAGGTCGCCGAGCTGGGAGCCGCCATCGCGATTTTGGCGGTGCCGGCGGAGGCGGCGTCGGCTGTCCTCGCCGCGGTCGTCGAGGCAGGTGTCCCCGCGGTGCTGAATTTCGCGCCCGCGTCCCTTCCGTCCTCGGCGCGCTGTCGAGTCAAGAACGTCGATCTCCGCATCCACCTCGAGGAGCTTTCCTTCTTCCTCTCCGACTCCGCGTCGTCACCCTGAACCGCCTCCGGCGCCGGCGCCGCGATCAGTCGTCGCCCGCGAGCTCGAAGAGGGAAAGCGTGCTGTCTCCGTAGCGCCGCGAGTCGGCGAGGCGCCAGCCCGAGGCATGGAGGTCCTCCCGCGCCGGCTCGGCACGGCGCTCGACTGCGAGCCACGCCCCGGGGCGCGCGAACGACCGCAGTGCCGAGTAGAACTCGCTCCCGAGCTCGACGGCGTACGGCGGGTCGGCGAAGAGCAGGTCGAAGGACTCTCCGGCCAACGAGCCGTCGGTGAGCGCCTCGATCACCCCGCCGCCGACGACGCGCGCGCTTCTCGGCTCGACGAGCTCGAGATTCCCGGCCAGCGCCGAGAGCGCGGCGCGCTCCCGCTCCACGAAGACCGCCCGCTCCGCGCCGCGGCTGAGCGCCTCGATCCCCACCGCTCCACTGCCGGCGAAGAGGTCGAGGACCGCGGCGCCGCGGACGCGCTCACCCCAGATCGAGAACAGCGCCTCGCGCAGGAGCGCGCTGCTGGGACGCGCTCCCGCCGGCACACGCAGGCGCCGGCCACGGAGCGCACCCGCGGAAACTCGTAGGCGCGAGGGCGATTTCACGGCCGCTCGTCGCGCGACACGAAACGCGGGAAGTAGGTGCGGACCTCCGTGCGCCCGAGGAACAGCGTGATCAGGCCGTCGATGGACGTGAGCTCGATCCCCAGGCCATCCGAGGTGTATCCGACGATCTCGAAACGCGTGCCGTCCGCGCGCTCCACGAGATCGCCGACCTCCGGAACGTAGTCGTGCGGGTAGCCCGAGGAGTGCGACGCGCGACGGGCCAGTTCGACCAGCTCGTCGAGAATCTTGCGCAAGCGGTCGAGCTCGAGGTTTCCCGTCGCGTAGCGCGCGTAGGAGAGCTCGACCGCCTCGCCCGCGAGCGGCGTGATCTGCAGCTCGCAAATCTCGAGCCAATCTCCGCCCGGAGCGTCGAAGCGATCGTCGCTCTCGGAAAAGTCGATCTCCGCGAGGCGGCTCACGAACGCCTCCAGCTCGGGCGGTCCGAGCTCGCCGAGCCGGAGCTGCACCTCCCCGGCCGGACCCTCGCGCAGGCGCACGGTGCCGTTTGCGAACAGGGTCAGATCGCGGCTGGCGATGACGCTCGCGCACCGCTCCTGAACCAGGATTACCGAGCGCAGGTCGCGCGGCGGCTCGGACGCTGGAGTCCCCTGCAGCAGCGCGGAGACCGCGAGCGCGGCGAGCATCGCGTCGTCCCGGCGCTCAGGCGCCGCGGCAGACGACCGCGCCCGTGCCCACGAGGTCCTCGATCGCTGAAGCCAGCTCCGGTGTGTAACCGACGCGGAACCGGCGCTCGGGAACGATGCGGACTCCCGTCTCGGCGTCGATCCGGAGATCGAAGACCAGCTGTGCCGGTCCGGGATGCTCGGCCAGCAGGTCGCGCAAACGGAGCAGCGTCCCGCGCGGCAAATCCGGAGTCAACGTCACGCGGAGCTCGGTGACGAGTGCGTGTGATGCGCGATCGAGCTGCGTCAGCTCGTCGAGCGTCATCTCCACCTCGCCACCACGGTCGCGCAAGGTGCCCTTCGCCACGACGGCCATGTCCTCGCTCAGCAGCGTGTCGCAGCGCTTCAGCGCGTCCACGAAAACCGCGACCTGGAGCCCGCCGTCGAGGTCTTCGAGCACGAACCTCGCCATGACCTTGCCGGCGTTGGGTCCGGTCTTGATCTTGATGCGCTTGACTCGCGTGACGAGCCCGCCCACGGTCGCCGGCCCCAGATACCCAGAGCGCAGGTCGCGGGTGCGGTGGGTCGTCAGCGCCTGCAACTGCTCCTCGTACTCCGAGAGCGGATTGCCGGTGAGGAAGAATCCGAGGGCTTCCTTCTCGGCCCGTAGGCGCTCGGCCTCAGGCCAAACCTCGGCCTCGCTCTCGACTGCAGGAGCCGCCTCGGCGCGCGTGGCGGCGAAGAGGGTCGATTGACCGGCCTCCTGCTCGCGGCGTCGCCGCTGCACCCAATCGACGATCCTCGGAATCGCAGCCAGCAGCGCCCCGCGGTGCTGCCCGAACGAGTCGCAAGCTCCGGACTTCACCAGCGTCTCCAGGACCTTGACATTCACCGACTTGGGGTCGACCTCGGCCACGAGCATCGCCAGCCCGGCGAAGCGTCCGATCCGGCGTCGTGCGGCCAGGAGAGCCTCCGTGGCTCCCTCTCCCAGACCCTTGATTCCGCCCAGGCCGAAGCGGACGCTGTCGCCCTCGACGGTGAAGGCCCACTCGCTCACGTTGACGTCCGGCGGCAGGACCCGAATCGCCATCTCCCGACACTCGGCCACGTACTTGACCACGTCGTCGGTCGACGCGATCTCGGAGCTGAGCATCGCCGCCATGAAGGCGACCGGATGGTGCGCCTTCAGGTAGGCGGTCTTGTAGGCCAGCATCGCGTAGGCCACGGAGTGGCTCTTGTTGAATCCGTAGCCCGCGAACGGCTCGATGTAGTTCCAGAGCTCTTCGGCCTTCTTGCGCGGGTGCCCCTTGGCCACGGCGCCGTCCAGAAACTTCATCTTCTGCCGCACCATCACGTCGGCGTCCTTCTTGCCCATCGCCTTGCGCAGCACGTCGGCTTCGGCCATCGAGAAGCCGGCGATGATACCCGCGATCTGCATCACCTGCTCCTGGTATGCGATGACCCCGTAGGTCTCCCGCAACACGGGCTCGAGCTCGGAGAAGATGTACGAGACCTTCTCGCGGCCGAGTTTGCGAGCGATGAAGCGGTCGACCATGCCGACCGACAGCGCGCCCGGTCGATAGAGCGCGTTGAAGGCCGCCAAGTCCTCGAATCGCGACGGCTGGGCACGACGCAGCATGTCGCGCATGCCGGCGGACTCGAACTGGAAGATCCCGCTCGTCCGCGCCTCGGCGAAGATGCGGAACGTGGCGGCGTCGTCCAGCGGCACGGCGTCGAGATCGAGATCGATCCCCTGGTGCCGCAGGCCCCGCAGGGTGTCGTCGACCACGGTCACCGTCTTGAGGCCCAGGAAGTCCATCTTGAGGAGACCCAGCCGCTCCACACCTTTCATGTCCCACTGGGTGACGATTTCGTCCTTGCTCGTCTTGTAGAGCGGCACCACGTCTTCGATCGGGCCCGGCGCGATCACCACACCGGCCGCGTGCACCGAAGCGTGCCGGGTCAGGCCCTCGAGCCGGCTCCCGATCTCGACGACCTCGCGGATCTGCGGATCACGCTCGATCTCGGCCGCCAGGCTGTCGACGCTCTTCGCCGCCTCGGCGAGAGACTTCTCCATCTCGGGCACGAGCTTGGCCACGCGGTCCATGTCCGCGTAGGGCAAACCGAGGACTCGGCCCACGTCCCGGAGAACGCCCTTCGCGGCGAGGGTGCCGAAGGTGATGATCTGGGAGACGCGATCCCGCCCGTACTTCTCGCTCACGTACTGCAGAACCTCTCCGCGCCGGCGTTGACAGATGTCGGTGTCGATGTCGGGCATCGTGACACGGGAGGGATTGAGGAAGCGCTCGAACAGGAGGTCGTACTGCAAAGGATCGATGTCCGTGATGCGCAGTGCGTAGGAGACGAGGGATCCGGCGGCCGAGCCGCGCCCCGGCCCCACCGGTATTCCGTTCTCCCGCGCGTGGCGGATGAAATCCCAGACGATCAGGAAGTAGCCCGCGAATCCCATGCGCCGGATGACGTCGAGCTCGTAGCGCAGGCGCTCGCGATAGACGTCGACCGGATTGCGGTCGAGCGCCGCCGGGTTGCGCCGGCGCAGCTCCTCGATGCGCTGCTCGAGCCCTTCGCCCGCGATGCGGGCGAAGAAGCTCTCCTCCGTCTCGCCCGCCGGCACCGGGAACGCGGGGAGGTGAAACGTCCCTTCCGGGATCTCCACGTTGCAGCGCTCGGCGATTTCGAGCGTCGCCTCGAGCGCGCCGGGATCGTCCGGAAACGTCCGCGCCATCTCCTCCGCGCTCTTCAGGAAAAACTCCTCGGAGGCGTAACGGAGCCGCCCGGCGTCGCTGCGCAAGCGCTGTGTTCCGATGCAGAGCAGGACGTCGTGGGCGACGGCGTCGTCGCGCCGAAGGTAGTGACAATCGTTGGTCGCCACCAGCGGCAGCTCGAGCTTGCGCGCCAGGCGGCGCAGGCCTTCGTTGGCGGCGCGCTGCTCCTCGAGGCCGTGATCCTGGAGCTCGAGGTAGAAGTTCCCCTCGCCCAGCAGGTCGCGATAGAGCCGCGCCGTAACTTCGGCTTCGGCCTCGCGGCGGCCGACGATGCGCTCGTTGATCTCTCCCTTCAGGCACGCCGATAGTCCGATCAGGCCTTCGGCATGCTCGCGAAGCAGGGCGTGGTCGATCCTCGGCTTGTAGTAGAAGCCGTCGAGGTACGAGCGCGTGGTGAGGCGAATGAGATTCCGCCACCCGGTCTCGTTGCGCGCCAGCAGGACCAAGTGGTTGCTCGAGCCGCGCTGCGGATCGCGATTGCGGTGGTCGCCCTGCGCGACGTAGGCCTCGATGCCGAGGATCGGCCGTACGCCCGCCTTGCGCGCCCGATCGTGGAACTCGATCGCCCCGAACAGATTTCCGTGATCGGTGAGCGCGAGCGCTGGCATGCCCGCCTCTTTCGTCGCCACGAGCAGGTCGTCGAGCCGGTTGGCCCCGTCGAGCAGGCTGTACTGACTGTGGAGGTGAAGGTGGACGAACGACATCGCGTCAGCCGGAGCCGCCGACCGCCGGGCCGGCTGCGTCGTCTCCGAGATACACGGCGGAGCTCCGGTAGGACACGAGCCAGTGTCGGACGAAGACCTGAATCGCCGCCGCCGCCGGAACGGCGACGATCATGCCCACGATGCCGAAGAGATTGCCGCCGACGATGATCGCGAGCAGGACCCAGACAGGATGGAGCTTGACGCTCCGGGAGAGGATGCGCGGCGAGAGCACGGTCCCTTCGAGCAGCTGCGCTCCCGAGAAGATCAGCACCACCGCGAGCAGGCGGGCGATGCTTTGGTGCTCGACCCAGACCAGGAGCATGGCGGGCACGAGACCGACCACGAGCGCCATGTACGGGACCAAGTTCGCCATGCCTGCGACGATGCCCACCAGCAGCCCGAGAGGAACACCCACGAGCGTCAGGCCGATGCCGTTGATCGCCGCCAGGATGACGGCGATCGTCAGCTGCCCGCGCAGGAATCCGGCGACCGCGGAGTCGACCTCGCGCGCGCGCGCCAGCGTCACTTCCCGGTAAGGAATCGGGACCAGCCCGGCGAGGCTCGCTTTGAGCTTCGGAAAATCCACCATCAGATAGAAGGCGAACACCGGCACGAAGACGAGATTCAGCACGAAGAGCAGGAAGTCGAGGACGCTGGAGAATACCCCACCCAGCCAGGCGACCGCCGACTCCACCATCTGCGGCCACTTCTCGCGCACCGTGTCCGCGGCCTTGGTGCGCAGCAGCTCGAGCTGGGCCGGATACCGCGCCTCGAGCCGCTCGCGGAGCGGCTCGAACTTCGCCGCCAGGTCGGCTCGGTATTGCGGCAGGCGCTCGCCGAGCTCCTGCACCTGGCGCGCCAGGATCGGCAAGAGTATGGCCAGGAAGACGGTCAGAGCGAAGGCGGCCACCGCGGCGATGACCGCCGCGCCGAGCGCGCGCGAGCGCCCGCGGCGCTCGAACCAGTTCACTGCTGGATCGAGGAGGTAAGCGACGGCGAGCCCGAGCAGCAGAGGCAGCAGGAGGCGCCGCCCCAGCACGAGCACGGCGAGGACCGCGGCCGCCACGCCGACGAAACCGATCAGCCGCACGAGCGCCGGGTCCAGCTTCGGCAACGGGCTCATCGCGGCAGGCTCATGCGGCTCGTGCGGTAAATGTAGTCGACGCCCGAGCCCAGCGTCGAAGCGGCGACGACGAAGACCATCGCCGTCGCCGGACCCTCGAAGCCCGCGTGGACGCCCGAAAGCAGTACCACGATCACTCCCGCCACCTGCACCACCGTGTTCACCTTGCTGAACGGACTGGGAGGAAACCGGGTGGCCCCGGCCGCGAGGTGGAGGATCACGACCACGATCACGATGACGATGTCGCGCGTCACGACCAGGGCGCTGATCCAGGCTGGAATGGTCAGACCCTGGTGCAGATTGGGGATCGCCAGCACGACGTAGGCCGAAACGAGGAGCAGCTTGTCGGCGGCCGGGTCGAGGTAGAGACCGAGGGCCGACTGCTGCTTCCAGACCCTGGCGATGAAGCCGTCGAGGGCGTCGCTGAGGCCGGCGAGGACGAAGACCGTGAGCGCCCGACCCGGTCGGCCGTCGAGGATCGAGATCACGAACAGCGGCACGAAGATCATGCGCAGCAGCGAGATCAGGTTGGGAATGGTCACGGTTCGCTCGCCTCGTGGTGCCAGTGCGCGGCGGCGACTCGGATCCACTCGCTGGCCTCGGGTCCGGAAACCGTGGCCCCGGGCAGGCATTCCGCGGGCTCGCGGATCAGCTCCAGCGCGAGTGCGAAGGAGCAACCTGCTTCCGCTTCGCTGGTGGAGCCTCCGAGACGAACGAGCGCGGCCAGCGAATCGAAAACCTCGGCGCGGCGCACGGGACGTTGCGGATCGAAGCGATGGAGCTCCCGGTCGACGCGCAGGAGTCCGAGGCCGGTGACGCGCACGATCTCGTCGCGCGCCGGATCGTCGAGAATGTCGGCCGCGATCGGCGCCCCGGCGCCACGCGCCGTGCGCAGCCCGGGGACCAGCCAGTAGAGAAGCCGCGCGTACTCTCCACGCCGCAGCTCGGGGCGCTGCGCCAGGACCCTCAGCTCTTCGGGGGCGTTGGCGAGCCGGAATAGGAACTTGGCGCGCTGCAGGGCCGCGCCGACCGCCGGGTCGGCGGGCTGCCGAAGGGCGAGATCCTGGAGGATCCCGAGGCCGGCCGCGGCGTCGCCGAGCTCGACTTCCAGCGCGCCGAGCCGCAGCCGAAGGTCGAGACGAGAGCTCCGCATCGCTACCAGCGATCGTAACGCGTCGAGCTCCCGCACGTCGTTGCCGGAGGCCGTCGCCACGGCGAGCCGCCGCTCGAGCGTGCCTTCGGCGCCGGGGCGCAGCGCCGCGAGGCGCGCGAGCTGGAGATCGGCGTCCACCCAGCGCCGGCGTGCCAGCGCTTCGTCGACCGCCGCCGCGATCTGGTCGTAGGCCCGATCCTCGAGCGCCGCGGCGCGCACGCTGGCCTCGGGATAGCGACCGGCCGCCGCGCGATAGCCCTCCACCGCGTCGCTCCAGGCGGCGAGCTCCTCGTCGGCCCGCGCCCGCACCAGGCGGCACTCGTCGCGCGCGGCGAACTCGGCAGGCAGCGCCGCCAGGATCGCCCGCGCCCGCTCCGCCTCGCCGCCGACGAGAGCGCTCTCCGCCACCAGGAGCCGCGCCGCGGGCCCCGGGGTGGAGCCGGCGGCGACCTCCACCTCTCTCCGAGCCGCGGGCTCGCCGCCCGCGGCCATCAGTCGACGATGCAGCGTCGAGAGCGCCGCGCTCTCCTCCGCTGCGGCGAGCGGCCCCGGGTCGGGCAGGAACGCAGCCAGCGCCGCCGACACGCCGGCCGGCGAGCGTGGCGCGGGCGCCGCGCAGCTCCAGAGCGTCGTCGCCGCGGCGGCCCAGACTGCGGGCCGGAGGCTCCGCCTCACGCGGATCACGCGACCCGACTCAGCCGTCGCCTCGCGGCGCGATCGTGGCGATGGCGTGCTTGTAGACCATCGTCTCCCGTCCGTCGAGCTCGACCACGACGGCGAATCGGTCGAAGCGCCGGATCCTCCCCACGAGGCGGCTGCCGGTGGTGAGCTCGAACGCCATCGGCTT
>Ga0209640_10004134_pt1 | contig 12761 bp, 15 predicted proteins | sample RifCSP10_1_FD_184018 | JGI IMG/M metagenome (GOLD analysis project Ga0209640, IMG submission 184018) | Soil microbial communities from Rifle, Colorado - Rifle CSP2_sed 10_1 (SPAdes) (version 2) | ecosystem: Environmental > Terrestrial > Deep subsurface > Rock core/Sediment | place: Rifle... | reverse complement strand
GGTAGCGGCATCCGGGACAGCGCTTCCCCCACTCGTTCTCCATCCGCTCGACGTGCCCGCCGCAGCTGGGACAGTGGCCGCTCGTCCGCTCCCAGTGGAGGAGCTGCATCGCCATGCCGCCGAGCGACAGGAGGTCGTCGGGCAGGCGCGTGCCCTGCATCGGGATGAGCGTCTCGCGGTGGAAGCCCTCGGGCACGGCGGCCTCCCGCGGAAGCCCCGCCACCCAGCAGGGGGTGCCGGCCCAGGTGCCGAGCCAGAACGGCGGGCCGAGCGTGTTGTCGAATGCCTTCGGCCGCTCACCGGACGGCAGCCGAAACCCCCCGCCCTCGGGGACGACGACGAGCGTCTGTTCCTGGACGATGAGCCAGTGGCCGCGCTCCTCCCCCGGCCGCGCGCCCTGCTTGGCGGGGACGAACTCGCCGCGCAGGCAGTCGCGGTTGAACGTCAGGTAGACCGAGTGCGGCGTCACGGGCCTATCTTCCCACATGGTCGTCGACCTGCTCTATGATCCTGGGATGGGCTGGAGCCTTCGCGGTGAATACGTCGAGAACTGCAACTGCGACCTCTTCTGCCCTTGCCTGCTCGGGCCGCGCGACCCCCTGCGCGCCCTGCCCATGGCGACGCCGACGGCGGGGCACTGCGATCTTCCGGCGGTCTTCCATGTCGAAGCGGGCATCTTCGATGGCATTCCGCTGGACGGACTCACCGTCGCCCTCGCGATCCACATTCCGGGTCGGATGGCGGACGGTGACTGGCGCGTCGCTCCCTACCTCCCCGCCGACGCCTCGGACGCTCAGCGGCACGCCCTGAGCGCGATCTTTCTCGGGCGGGCTGGCGGCCCGATGGCGCGGGTCGCCGCGATGGTCGGCGAGTGGTACCCGCCGCGGGTGGCGCCGATCACCTACCGTGCGGCGGACCACCGCCGCTTCGTCGAAATCCCCGGCGTGCTGAGTCTCGAGGTGGAAGGCGTCATCGGCGCCGACGGCGTCACCGAGATCTGGATCCGGAACGTCAAGCACCTGGCCTGTCGCACGATGGCCTCGGCCGTCGGCCGGCGTGGCGCCTATCAGGATCACGGCCGTTCGTGGAATCACGCGGGCAAGAACGCCCATTACGGTCCCTTCGAATGGGCCGCGTGAAAGGGAGAACCCCGATGCGGATCCGACTGGTCGACCCCCACGAGGCGCGCGGGCGCGTGAAAGAGATCTTCGACGAAATCGAAGCCGTCCGAGGCCCCGGGCGTGTCTCGAATCTCTTGCGCGCGTACGCGAATCACCCGCCGAGCCTCGAGTCGAACTGGGATCGCATGAAGAACCTCCTCGGAAGCGGGCGCCTGCCTCGGCGGACCAAGGAGGCCATCGGCCTGACGATGGGGACGCTCCACAAGTGCGCCTACTGAGTGAAGTTCCACAGCACCGCCCTCAGGGCTGAGGGCGGCGAACCCGAGGAGGTTCACGAGGTGCTGGGCGTCCCGGGACTGCGCGGCACGCGGCTCACGCGGCGCGAGGTGCTGGTGCTCCAGTTCTGCCGTCAGGCCGCGCTCGACGCCAACGCCATTACCGACGAGCAGATCGCGGAGCTGAAGGCGGAGGGCCTCACCGACGCCGACATCGTCGAGATGATCGAGACGATGAGTTTCACCACCGCGCACACGAAACTCGTCGACGCCCTCGCCATCGAGCCTGACCCCTGGCTCCAGTGACGCTCGGCCTTCGTCTCATTCTTACGGGCCGTTGAGGCGGTTCAGGTAAGGCTGGCCCCCCTTCATCACCAGGTGGATCCTCTTCGCATCGCCCAGGACCCGGATGTCGTCGAGCGGATTCCCGTCGACGACCACGACATCGGCCAGCTTGCCGGGCTCGAGCGTGCCGAGTTCCAATCGCTCCAGACACTCGGCGGCGGTCTTCGTCGAGGCGACGATCGCCTGCATCGGCGACATGCCGAGGTGCTTGACCATGAATTCGAGCTCGACGAGATTCTCCCCCGTCAGGAGGCGATGGGACTGGTCGGTCCCCATGGCGACCCTGAGCCCCTTCGCGACCGCGTGCTTCCAGAGCGGGGCCTGGTCGAGCTGCTTCCGGTAGATCTCTTCGTCCTTCCGGGCCTCCTCGCCGAGCTGGGCCGTGTCCCACGCCTTGTCTTTCATCCTCCGGTCCCGCGACAGGGGGACCAGCGCGAGGGTCGGCACCCACCAGGTCTGTTGCCGGAGCATCAGGTCGACGCACTCCTCGTCCATGAACCAGCCGTGCTCGATGGAGTAGACCCCGGCCCGCAACGCGCGCTTGATCCCCGCGACGCCCTCGGCGTGGACCGCCACCCGCTTCTTGCGCGTCGCCGCCTCGTCGACGGCCGCCTTGAGTTCGTCGACCGTGAACTGCGCCTCGTCGTAGTCGTCGGTCACCGAGGTGATGCCGCCGGTGGCGCAAATCTTGAGAAAGTCCGCGCCCGCCATCAGCAGCTCCCGCGCCAGCTTCCGGACTCCGTCCACGCCGTCGGCGACGTTGTTCGGCAGCCACGCCCGCCGTGGCACCCGGAACCCGGCCGGCACCCAGCAGTCACCGTGACCGCCGGTCTGCGACATCATCACGATCGACACCAGGAGCCGCGGGCCGGCGATGACGCCTTCCTCGACCGCCTGGCGGAACCCGGGGTCGGCGCCACCCATATCGCGCGCCGTCGTCACGCCGCACTCGAGGGTCTCGCGCAGGATGGACGTCGATTTCAACACGTTGTACGTCGGCGAGTTCAGGAGGTGCCGGCGGATATCCCGCGCGCGGTACGTGCAATGCACGTGGCAGTCGATGAACCCGGGGAGCACGGTTCGGCCCGCCGCATCGAACACCCTGGCGCCGCGGGGGATCTGGACGGAGGCCTCCCCGCCGACGTCGCGCACCCGCCCCGCGTCGATCACTACCGCCCCCCGGGCGATCGGATCCCGGCCCGTCCCGTCGATCACGCGTCCGCCGACGATCGCTTGGATCATCGTCCACCTCTCCACGTCGCCCTGCAGGCGCCGGCCATGCTATAGTCCCGCCGCCACACTATAGGAGGACCTGGCGATGCAGCTCAATCCCTTTATCATCCGACCGATCGTCGAGGCGGCGCTCCGCGAGGAGATCGGACCGGGCGACACGACCGGGGGATTCCTCGTCGGGCCCAAGGACACGGCGAGCTGCCAGATCTATGTCAAGGAGCGCGCCGTCGTCGCCGGCCTGCCGGTGGCCGAGCAGGTCTTCAAGATCCTCGATCCCGAGTGCACCGTCATCCACGAGGTCGCGGACGGCGACGAGGTCGAGAAGGGCACGGTCCTCATGCGGATCACGGCGCCGTGCTGGGTGCTCTTCGCGAGCGAGCGCGTCTCGCTCGACTACATCCAGTACATGTCCGGCATCGCGACGAAGACGCGGCGGTACGTGAAGCTGCTCGAGCCGTACAAGGCCCGGATCACCGACACGCGCAAGGGCGTGCCCGGGTCCCGGGTGCTGCAGAAGTACGCGGTGCGCGTCGGCGGCGGCCACAACCATCTCTTCGGGCTTCATAACTGCATCCTCGTCAAGGACAACCACATCAAGGCCGCGGGCGGCATCACGCAGGCCGTCGAGATCCTCAGGAGTCGGGCCCAGCACACCTTCAAGATCGAGCTCGAGTGCGAGTCCATGGCGATGGTCAAGGAGGCGCTCGACGCCGGCGTCGACATCATCATGCTCGACAACATGACCATGGAGGAGATGCGCGAGGCGGTGGCCTTCATCGCCGGGCGCGCGCTCGTCGAGGCCTCCGGCGGGGTCCGCGAGCACACGGTCGTCGACATCGCCAAGACCGGCGTGGACATCATCTCGGCCGGCGATCTGACGAACAACGTCCAGGTCATCGACGTCAGCCTGGATGTCGGCGAGATGAAGGCATCGGCGCTCCGCCAGATGAGGCTCGGGAGAGCCCACTAGTCCATGAACCACCTCGCGGAGCTCCAGCGCCGCCGGCACGGCATCGTCTGCGCCTGCGACCTGGACGACCTCGACGCCGTCTCGCGTCTGCTCGAGGCGATCGACCCGGTCGAGGGCCTCGTCGGATACAAGCTCGGCTCGCTGCTGACGCTCCGGTACGGGCTGGCTCCGGTCGTCAGCGCCTTCCGGAAGGTCACGACGAAAACGCTCTTCTACGATCATCAGAAGGCCGGGCTCGACATCCCGAGCATGGGGGCCGGGTACGTGGCGGTCTGCCGCGACGCGGGAGTGGACGCGCTCATTCTGTTCCCGCTCGGAGGACCGACCGCCCTCGACGCCTTCGTGGGCGAGACGGTGAAGGCCGGGCTCTTGCCTGTCGTCGGCGGCGCGCTTCCGCTCCGCGACTATCTCGTCGAGGGCGGCGGCTTTGTCGCCGGCAGTGCGCTGGGGCGGATCACGGAGCGCGCGCTCGCGCTCGGCGCGCGCGACTTCATCGTCCCGGCGACCGAAGTGGCGACGATTCGCCGCCAGGCGACGACGCTGGCGACGAAGGGCACCGTGAGGCTGTTTCTTCCCGGCATCGGGCCGCTGGGCGGGGAGATCACGAGGGCCTTCTCGGCGGCGCCCGCGCTCATGACCTACGCCATCATCGGCCGCGCCATCTACGCCGCCCCCGATCCGGGCGAGGCCGCTCGACGCTTCGCGGCCGAAGCGCTCGCCTTCGAGGAGGCGCGGTGACCCTGCTCCTGGACCGGCACCTCCCGCCGCGGACCGGCTGGGCGGGCGTGGTCGAGCGCGGGCAACGATTGCGCATCGTCGAGGTGGACGGCGGCCAGATCGGGGACTTCGTCGTCTTCAACGCCGACAACCCGCGCGAGCGGTTCGATCAGGGACGCACCAAGGCCAACCAGGGGCGCATCTTCGTGACCGAGGGCCACGTGCTCTACTCGAAGAGCAACAACGTCATGATGACGATCACCGCGGACACCTACGGGATCCACGACCTCCAGTACGGGATGTGCAGCCGCTGGATCTTCCAGAGCGGCAACTACCGCGGCTTCGCCGGTGGGTTCGAGCCCGGCGGGGGCCAGGGCGTGCCGGAGTTCGGGTGTTGGGAAATCCTCACCGACGCGTTGAAGCCGTGGAACATTCCGGCGGAGGACATCCCGAGCCCGCTCAACGTCTTCCAGACGATGCGTATCGACGTCGCGACCGGAGGCCTCGGGATCCTGCCGGGACGCAGCAAGCCGGGAGACTACATCGAGTTCCGCGCGGAGATGCGCTGTCTCTGCGCGCTGTCCGCCTGACCCTGCGGGGGGAAATCCTCCCGGGTCCAGGTCTGGACCGAGTGATCGCCCGGCGCGGAAAGGAACGCAGGCCATGGGAGCGAAGTGGACGTACGAGACGAAGCTCGACTTCGGCAAGCTCAACGGTCTCGTCCCGGTCGTCATTCAGCACGCCGACACGGGCGCGGTCCTCATGACCGCCTTCATGAACGAGGAGGCGTGGCGGAAGACGCTCGAGACCGGCCGCGTCACGCTCTTCCGCCGCACCCTCGGGCGGGTCTGGGTGAAGGGCGAGGATGACGGCCACTTCGTCGACGCCACCGAGATCCTCGTCGACTGCGACGAGGACACGGTGATCGTCAAGGCACGGCCGACGGGAAACCTCTGCGGCCACGGCTACCCCGGCTGCTTCATCCACGGGGCCACCCCCGCACGGGCCTCGGCGTGACGCGCGGGACGTCGGGGGGGGTGGCCGGCCGCCGCGGAACCGCGATAGAATACGGCGCGCCGAGCGGCCGTAGCCGAGGATTCGACCACAATGCGACAGACAGCGAGGAGGGCGTTTATGACGACCACGCGACGGAACTTCCTGAAGGGTCTGGGTGGCGCAGCCGTGGCCGCGGGGGCTCGCCTCGATGCCGCGCCCGCCTTCGCTCAGTCGGGTCCGATCAAGGTCGGGGCCCTCGTGATCAAGGCCGGTGTGGGCGCCCTGCCGGGCGAATACGGGCTCCGTGGCACCCAGTGGGCGACCGACCGCATCAACGCGTCAGGCGGGATCCTCGGCCGGAAGATCGAGCTGCTCATCGAGGAGGAGTCGAGCCCCAAGGACACGGTCGAGCGCTTCCGCAAGCTCGCCCTCCAGAACAAGGTGGACGTGATCGTCGGTGTCATCTCCACGGGCGTGGGCCTCGCGATCGGCCAGGTCGCCGAGGAGCTCAAGACGCTCTGGCTCGCCTGGGACGGCACGACGCAGAAGGGTGTCGAGGAGACCATGCCCACCCCGAAGTACGCGTTCCGGAGCGTCGACAACGAGGCGGAGGCGGTCATGTCGTCGATCCTGACCGCCAAGTACTTCCGAGGCAAATTCAAGACTGTCGCAGGCCTCAACCCCGACTACTCCTATGGCCGTGACAACTGGGCGGCGTTCCTCGCGATCATGAAGAAGTACAACATGGGCGTCACGCCGGTCACCGATCTCTGGCCCAAGCTCGGGACGACCGACTTCACCTCGCACGTCGCGGCGCTCCAGCAGGCGAAGCCGGACCTGATTTTCTCGAGCCTGTGGGCCGCCGACGTGTCGATCTTTCTCAAGCAGGCGCACGCGGCCGGGATGACCGCCAACACGAAGTTCGTCTTCCCCGTTGCCGGCCTCGTCCACGAGACGCTCAAGAAGGCCTTTACCCCGGCAGGAATGATCCTCGGCTACAACACCATGTACTTCGAGATGGCCAACCCGAGCCCGCTCCTCCGGCAGTTCACCAGGGACCACTACGAGAAGTACAAGGAGTGGCCGAGCTACGAGTCCGACCACGCCTACTTCGTGATCGCGGCGTACAAGGCCGCTGTCGAGCGCGCGGCCAAGGCGATCGGTGGCAAGTGGCCCTCGACCGATCAGATCATCCAGGCGCTCGAGGGGATCGAGGTCGAGTCGCTCTCGGGGATGCGGAGCTACCGCAAGGACCACATCATGGAGGCCAACTTCTACCAGGGCCTCACGACCTACAAGAACAAGTACGACTTCGTGACGATCGAGCCGGTCGAGGTGATGACGACGAAGCAGATCCAGAAGCCCTCGGGCGTGGGGCTCTACGACTGGATCAACAGCTGGAAGGTCTGAGGCTCGCGGCCCCCTGATTCTGCAGAGCGTCAACATCGTGCTTGGCGGCGTGTTTCACGCCGCTACGCTGTTTCTCGTGGCCGCGGGGCTGCAGCTGGTCTTCGGCGTACAGCGGATCGTGAACCTCGCGTGCGGCTCGTTCTATGCCCTCGGCGCCTACTTCGGCGTGTCGATGGTGAAGTGGGCGCTCGACGCCGGCGCCCCGCAGCTGCTCCTCCTCGCCATTCTGCTCGCGAGCGGCGTGCTCCTCGCCGCGATCGGTCCCGTCGTCGAGCGCGTGCTCCGGACCATTTACGGCCGCGATGAGAGTTTCCAGATGCTGCTCACCTTCGCCCTCGTCCTGATGTTCGAGGACGTCATCCGGTTCTTCTGGGGCACGTCGCCCCACCAGATGGGGAACCTCTATCTCGTGTACGGGCAGCTCAAGGCCGGCGACCTCACGATCCCGGTCTACAACTTCATCGTCATCGCGGCCGGCGGGCTGATCGCCGCGCTGATGGGCGGGATGCTCCGGCGCACGCGCTGGGGCCGCATCGTGAGGGCCACCGCCGAGAACCCCCGCATGTCCGCCGCGCTGGGCGTCGACATCACCCGCGTCTACGTGCGCGTGTTCACGCTTGGCACGGCGCTGGGCACCGTCGGCGGCGCCCTCGTCATCCCGGTGACCGCCGCCATGACCGAGATGGGGATCGACCTGATCGTGGAGGCGTTCGCCGTCGTGGTCATCGGAGGGCTCGGCAGCATGCGCGGCGCCTTTGCCGGCGCGCTGATCGTGGGCGTGCTGCGGGCGGTGGCCATCGCGACCTACCCCGAGGTCGAGATGCTGGCCATCTACCTCGTCGTCATCGCCGTCCTCGTCATCAGACCGGCCGGCCTCTTCGCGAGGGCCGCCACGTGATCCGGCGGCTCGCCCTCGTAGTGGCCACCGCCGGCGTGGCGGTGGTGCCCTTCCTCGGCCGGGACTACTACGCGACGCTCATGCTGCCGTTCTTCGGCTACGGCATCGCGCTGCTCGGCCTCAACCTCTTGTTCGGCTACACCGGGCTCCTCTCGTTCGGTCACGCCCTCTTCGTGGCCCTCGGCGCCTATACCGCGGCGTACATGACGAGCGCGTTCGGCATTCTCCACTTCGAACTCATCCTCGTCGTGTCCGCGCTGGCGGCGCTCGCCGTCGGCGTCCCGGTCGGGCTGCTCTGCGTGCGCTATGTGAAGATCTACTTCGGCATGCTGACGCTCGCGTTCGGGATGCTCTTCTACTCGTTCCTCTACAAGTTCTATCACCTCACCGGGGGCGATGAGGGCATGCGGGTGCTGCGGCCGAAGCTCCTCGGGCAGAGCTTTCCCGCGCTCGATAAGGTGGAGTTCCTCACCGGCCCGTTCTACTTCTATGGGCTGGGGCTGCTCGCCGTCGCCGCGGTGGTGATGTGGCGCATCGTGCGCTCGCCCTTCGGCCTCTGCCTGCGCTCGATCCGCGAGAATCCCGACAAGGCCGAGTACGTGGGCGTGAGCGTGCGGCGCTACCGCTTCTACGCCTTTCTCATCGCGGGCGTCTTCGGCGCCGTCGGCGGCACGCTCCTGGCCGTGCCGACGGGGCTCGCCGACCCGCTCCTCGGGTACTGGACGCACTCGGGCAACCTGGTGTTCATGCTGGTACTCGGCGGCTTCGCCAACTTCTTCGGGCCGATCCTCGGGGCCTTCGTCTTCATCTTCCTGCAGGATTCGGTGATGTCGCTCACGCAGTACTGGCGCTTCATCTTCGGCGCGATCCTGGCGGTCGTGGTGATCTTCTTTCCGCGCGGGTTGATGAGCCTTCTCGACCCCCGCGCGAGGGCCGGCGCCTGATGGCGCTTCTGGAAGCGAAGGACATCCGAAAGTTCTACGGCGACTTCTGCGCGCTCGACGGCGTGAGCCTTTCCGTCGCCGCGGGAGAATTCGTGTCGATCATCGGGCCGAACGGCGCGGGCAAGACCACGCTCGTCAACGTGCTGACCGGGCTCGCGACGCCCACGACCGGCACCGTGCGCTTCAAGGGCGAAGAAGTCGCCGGGATCGGGCCGGTCCGGCTCGCCCGGCGCGGCATGGCGCGGAGCTTCCAGCTCGTGAACATCTTTCCGGGGCTGACGGCCGGGGAGACGATCGCCGTCGCGGTGCTGTCGAGGCTCGGGCGGGGCCGCCGGCTCTGGGCCTCGCTCGCCCGCGACGCCGAGGTGACCGCGAGCGTGCGCGATGTCGCCGAGCTGTTCGGCCTCGGCGACAAGCTCTCGCGTCCCGCCCGCACGCTCGCGCAGGGAGACAAGAAGCTCCTCGACGTGGCGAGCGCGTTCGCGCTCGGCCCAGAGATCATCCTGCTGGACGAGCCGACGAGCGGCGTCAGCACCCGCGACAAGCACCTCATCATGGAGGTGCTCGTCGGGGCGGCCAAGCGGCTCGGCATCAAGGCGATCCTCCAGATCGAGCATGACATGGACATCGTCTTCGGCTACTCGGACCGCATCGTCGCCCTCCATCAGGGACGCGTGCTGGCCGACACGACGCCGGCCGGCATTCGTGCCGACGCCCAGGTGATCGCCACCGTCGTCGGCAAACCCCTCTCGTGATGCTCGCCGTCAGGAATCTGAACGTCTACATCCAGGCGAGCCACATCCTGCGCGACGTCGCGCTCGAGGTCGGCGAGCGAGAGCTGGTGTGTCTCGTCGGAAGGAACGGCGCCGGCAAGACCACCACCCTCCGCACCGTGATGGGCTATCTGACGCCCGCCGGCGGCACCATCGAATTCAACGGCCGCAATGTCGTGGGCCTCCCCACCCACGCAATCGCCGCGATGGGGATCGGCTTCTCGCCCGAGGAGAGCGAGATCTTCGCCGATCTGACGGTCGCCGAGAACATTGAAATGGGAACGTGGACCCGCCCGTCCGGCCGCCCCGGAGCGGAGCGGATCGCGCGGGCCTACGAGGTCTTCCCGCAGCTCCGCGGGTACGCGTTGCGCGGCGGGACCCAGATCTCGGGCGGCGAGCGGAAGATGCTGTCGGTCGCGCGCGCGCTCGCCCTCGATCCCGACCTGCTCCTGCTCGACGAGCCCTTCGAGGGGCTCTCGCCCACGGTCATCCCGACGATCAGCGAGAGCATCGCCGCCATCACGAAGCTCGGCCACAGCATCCTGCTCGCCGAGTCCAACATCCACCACGTGCCGTCGTGGACGACCCGGCTCTACGTCATCGAACGGGGCGAGATCGTCTTCGCCGGAAAACCGCAAGAGGCCCATCGGGATCCTGGCGTGCTGCGCATCATCGCGGGGACGAGCTGATGCGCTTCCTCGTCTTTCCCCCTACCCTCCGTCGCCCACCAGCGCGAACGGCGCCCAGAAGAGCGGGTGGGCGTAGCTGAAGACCATCCTCGCGGTCCTTGGGTCGATCAGCCCGCCCTCGTCGATCATGGCGTTCATCGTCTGTTGCAACGCCTTCGCGCCGCCCGCGCTCCCGCGTAAGAGCAGCAGCTCGTGCGCCGTCGCCGCGTCGAAGGTGGGGATCTCCCGGAGCGCGCGTCGTCATGCGTGGCTCGCCATATGGTGACCGATGGTGTGGAGGTCGGCGCCGTCCCGCGGCGTCTCGTACACGAACCGGCCCTCGAACATCACGACGATGCGGTCGGCCAGCTCCAGCAGCTCGTCGAGGTCCTCGCTGAGCAGCAGGACGGCGGCCCCGGCGTTGCGCGCCGCCACCATCCGGTTGCGGATCTCGACGGTGGCGGCGACGTCGAGCCCGGCGCACGGGTTCTGCGCGATGAGGACGGACACCTCACCGGACAGCTCGCGGGCCAGGACGGTCCGCTGCACGTTCCCGCCCGAGAGCGTTTCGAGGCGCGCGTCCGGCCCCTGCGTCGTGATCCCGTACGCGTCGATCAGGGCACGGGCCTGGCGCCGAAGCGCGCGCCGGCTGACCAGCCAGCCCCCGCGCGTGTTCGCCGGCTCGTCGAAGGTGCGGAACGCGAGGTTCTCGGCGACCGACATGCCGCGCACGCAGGCGCTGTGGAGGGGCTCCTCCGTCAGCACGAAGATGCCGTGCCGCCGCATTTCGGCCCGCGTCCTCCCGTACGGCTCGCCTCGCACGCGGATCGCCCCCGATTCCGGCTCGCGCTGCCCGGCCAGGACCTCGACCAGCTCGCGCTGGCCGTTGCCCGACACGCCGGCGACTCCCACGATCTCGCCGGCGCGAACGGCGACCGACGCGTCGCGGACCGCGACGAGCCCTTTGTCGTTCTCCGCGGTGAGCGCCTCGAGCTCGAGGGCGACGGCCTGGCCCGGCCGCGCCACGCGGGTCGCCGGCTCGGCGAGCGTGGCGGAGCCGAGCATCATCCGCACGAGGTCCTGCCGGCTGAGGCTCGCGACGGGCCCGCCGCCCACCCGCCGGCCGGCGCGGAGCACGGTCACCTCGCGCGCGAACGCCAGGGCCTCGCGGAACTTGTGGGTGATGACGACGACGCTGAGCCGTCGTTCGGCGGTCAGGTCGCGCATGAGGCCGAGGACCTGGTCGGCCTCATCCGGCGTGAGCACGCTCGTCGGCTCGTCGAGGATGAGGACGCACCGCCCGAGGAAGAGCTGCTTGAGGATCTCCAGCTTCTGCTTCTCGCCGGCCGCGAGCCCCGCGACCGGCCGATCGAGGTCGAGCGTGAACGGCATCCGGCGCCGGAACTCCTCGATCCGCGCCCGCTCCTCGTCCCAGCGGATGACCGCCGGGAGATCGGCGCGCCCCAGGATCAGGTTCTCGGCGGCCGACATGCTCGGCACCAGCGTGAAGTGCTGGTACACCATCCCGAAGCCGCGCGCGTGGGCCTCGCGGGGATTGACGACGGCGTGGTCGCGGCCGTCCACGAGGAGGCGGCCGGCGTCCGGCCGGTGGTAGCCCATGATGCACTTCACGAGCGTGCTCTTGCCCGCGCCGTTCTGGCCGAGGATCGCGTGGAAGCTGCCCGGGGCGAGCGTCAGCGACACGTCGTCGAGCGCGAGCAGGGTGCCGAAGCGCTTGGTCATCCCGACGACCTCAACCGCGGGCGGCATCACGGACGTCACCGGCTGATGGTCAGCTCGCTCGGCGCGCCCACCAGCGTGTGCTTCGTCGACGAGCTGTAGACGAGCAGGCCGAGCGTCAGGACGTACGGCGCCGCGCCATACAGGTAATAGTTGGTCGTCACCCCCACGGACTGCAGGGCGGGCCCGAGCGCGGTGGCGCCCCCGAACAGCAGCGACGCGTAGAAGCAGGCTACCGGGTCCCACCGGGCGAAGATCACGAGAGCGATCGCCATCAGGCCCTGGCCGCTCGACAGCGCCTCGTTCCACGTCCCGGGGTAGTGGAGGGACAGGAACGAGCCGCCGACACCGGCCAGGAAGCCTCCGGCCATGGTCGCGAGCGTCCGCACGAGGCTCACGGGCCAGCCGAGGGCCTTCGCGGCGTCCGAGTTGTCGCCCACGGTCCGGACGACCAGCCCCCACTTCGTGTTCCCGAGCGCCCACCGGAGAGCGGGCGCCAGCACCGCCCCGGCGACGAAGAGCGGACTGACGTCGAGCGCGGCGCGCACCGGCGGGGAGTCGCTCCAAGCGCCGAAGGCCAGGTGCGGCAGCCGCGGCGCGACGGGCTCGATGAAGGGCTTGCCGAGATAGAACGCCAGCCCGGTGCCGAGCAGGAACAGCGCGATGCCCAT
>Ga0209640_10004133_pt1 | contig 12761 bp, 15 predicted proteins | sample RifCSP10_1_FD_184018 | JGI IMG/M metagenome (GOLD analysis project Ga0209640, IMG submission 184018) | Soil microbial communities from Rifle, Colorado - Rifle CSP2_sed 10_1 (SPAdes) (version 2) | ecosystem: Environmental > Terrestrial > Deep subsurface > Rock core/Sediment | place: Rifle... | reverse complement strand
GCATATATCAAGTCTGTATTGCCCCAGTAATCCTGAGCTGTCATCATTGAGCTTGGCACTGCAAGCAAACATACTACTATAAGTGAAAAAATCCGTTTCATGTTACCTCTACTATAGGCCTTTATGTTATTATCATTACTAATAGTAACATAAAGGGGGAGGGTATGCTAGAGCTTCAATAGAAGTAAAAAAGCGGGGATTTATTCCCCGCCCTTTTACATCAGACAGTTTTAACGTCTTAAGTTATCCAAGTCTACCTGCTCCTTTAGTGAATCTCCCTACTGCCCCCTCAAGAAGCTCAATAATAACAGGATTATTTTTATCTCTAGCAATATTTAAAGCAGTTTTGCTTCCATTATTCCACAGATTCACATCAGCACCTGCTGCAATAAGCATTCTTACAATATTCTCATACTCATACAGAGCGGCCATCATCAAAGCAGTATTGCCATATCCATCCTGAGCATTCACATCAGCACCTGCTTTAATAAGCTGTTCTACAATATTCTCATGCCCTGCATGAGCAGCGAACATCAAAGCAGTATAACCATATATATTCTGCAGATTCACATCAATACCAGGAACAACCAAAAGATCCTTTACAATATTCTCATACCCGTCCCAAGCAGCATTCATCAAAGCAGTCCTGCCATCCCCATCCTTAGCATTCACATCAGCATCAGGAGCAGCTGCCTGAGCTGCCATCATTGAGCTTGGCACTGCAAGCAAACATACCAATATAAGTGAAAAAATCCGTTTCATAGTGGCCCCCTATAAGGACTTTTGTTATTATCATTACTAATAGTAACAAAAATAGAGAGGGTATGCTAGAGTTTCAATAGAAATAAAAAAGCGGGGAATGATCCCCGCCCTTTTATTTCAGACATTTTTAACGTCTTAAGTTAATCATTCCTATCGGCGCTGCTTTTTCCTAACACTTGCTCAGCTATGAGGCGAGCAATATCAGGATGAAGATCGCCCAATCTCGTTTGCCTCTCGGGATCGGGATCGGAAATAGCAGTCTTCCTGCTTTGCTCATATGCAAACATAAAGCTCCGAGCCTTTTTAGGAACTACATCTCGAATCATTGCAGCTATATTCTGATGTCCTTTCTTTACAGCAAAATCTAAAGCAGTCTTGCCATCATTATTCTGCAGATTCACATCAATACCAGGAGCAGCTAGAAGCCGTGCTACAATATCCTCATACCCACGCGAAGCAGCATATATCAAGGCTGTATTGCCATCCTCATTCTGCAGATTCACATCAATACCAGGAACAACCAAAAGATCCTTTACAATATCCTCACGCCCCATCCCAGCAGCTCTTATCAAAGCAGTAGTGCCATAATCACCCTGAGTATTCACATCAATATTAGGAACAGCCAGAAGCTCTTTTACAACATTCTCATACCCTCTCCCAGCAGCTATTATCAAAGCAGTCGTGCCATAATTACTCTGAGTATTCACATCAATATTAGGAACAGCCAGAAGCTCTTTTACAATATTCTCATGCCCTCTCTCAGCAGCGCTTATCAATGCAGTATCGTTCCATCGACTCTGAGCATTCACATTAATACCAGGAGCAGCCAGAAGCATCCTTACAATATTCTCATGTCCTTCCTCAGCAGCATATATCAAGGCTGTATAGCCACAATCACCCTGAGCATTCGCATCAATACCAGGAACAGCCAAAAGCTCTTTTACAGTATTCACATGTCCTTCCTCAGCAGCAGCTATCAATTGCTGTGCTTGCCGTGTGGGACTGCGCAATAATGTAAACCGTGAATCCCACGCCGATATTGGCTCATCCTGAGCTGCCATCATTGAGCTTGGCACTGCAAGCAAACATACTACTATAAGTGAAAAAATCCGTTTCATGTTACCTCTACTATAGGACTTTCATTATTATAATCACTAATAGTAACAAAAATGGAGAGGGTATGCTAGAGCTTCAATAGAAATAAAAAAGCGGGGATTTATTCCCCGTCCTTTTATTTCAGACATTTTTCATTGAAGAGCGTAGCTCTCAAAATCATTATTTTTGCTATTTTTCTATATTTTTTCAGCTATTCAGATAAAAAGCCGTTATTTTGGCATCATTTTCAATAATTCATGCGCTGCTTTTTTAATATCATCATAGCCATAGTGAGCCGCACGCTGTTCAGCTGCAATAACGCCGCTACGAAAAACTTTTTTAAAGTTGCCAATTGGAAACTCATAGCGCTCTTTGCTTTCAGAATCTGCATCCGGATTGAATCCTAAAAACCAACTGCCATACTCTATATCTTATACAATTGATATTTTATGGATAATACTCATAATGCACTTGACCATCAATGCGCTTCACTTTCCAACCAACACGATCATACAGTGCGCGCGAACGGACATTATGTGGCCATGTCACCATCTCAAGCTTTTTAGCTCCCGCTTTAAACATCTGATCCATGCCATAGCGCAAAAGCTTCTCAGCATATCCTTTGCCACGATACTCTGGATTTATATCCAAGAAATTTAAAAATCCGACTTCAGGACTCTTCATATACCATGCAACAAAACCAATAAGCGCATCCCCATCCCGCATTACTTTAATTTTTAATCTTCCTGCATAGAGTGGATTTTGTTGTGGTGCACGATAGGCCATCATTAATTCAGGAGAAAACGTATCTCTACTGCCCGGAATCAACCAATCCCAATCGCGATCAAAGATGGCCATGATGCCTTTTCCATCACGCGCTATATCAAATTCTAAAATCTGCGGCCCTGCTTGCCGCACAAAGAAAAACCATCCTGCTGTCCCTGCAATCGCGATTGTTGCAAGCAAAGCAAAAAGAATACGCATATTTCTTTGTTTCATGAGCACCCTCTATTTTGAAAAAATTTTACTTTTTATATATCACGATTTTCATCTTTACGCTCATCCTGCCGTGCCCGTCGTAGCCTTGGCGTAGAAATAATTTTCTATTTTACCGAAAACAACAAGTGTCATTAATTTTCAAACTCACTATTTTTATACCGAATTTCATACAACAACAATCCCTTTGCCGGCGCAGTTGGCAATTGGCAATTCGTTTTGCCCGTTTGCAAAGCATGAATAATATCATCCAAAGAAAGCGCTTCTCGTTGAGCAACTGCTAATGCAGCCCCTACTATACGCCGAACCATATGCCGCAAAAAAGATCTTCCCGTCACGGCTACTCTATAGAAACGATTTTCTATTCGCTCAAGACGAATTTCATAAATAGTCCGTATCGGATCTCGATCATCGCCCGTATAAAACGCCTCAAAAGTATGCGTCCCTACAAATAACTGCAATGCTTGTTCAAACAAATCCCAGTCTATCGTGCCATACACCTGAAGACCATAACGTGCTACAAACGGCAATGGCCTATCAAGAAAAAGATCATAGTGATACGTTTTATTCAATACATGAGCATGCGGATTAAAATCATCATTTTGCTCAAGAGAACGAATGGAAATAGATTCTGGCAGTGCATTATTCCACGCCCATCTCATCGTTTCTGGTTCAATAGCAAGATCAGTTTTAAAAACAGCAATCTGCCCAAGTGCATGGACGCCTGCATCTGTTTTTGATGCGCCAAGTAACCGAATTTTTTTAGAAAAAACTTTTTCAAACGCATCATGCAATGTCTGCACAATAGAAGGCTTACCCGGCTGCTGAATCCAACCAGAATAGTCTGTGCCATCATACGCGATACTGATTTTGTACTGTTTTTCGTTCATATACTTACTGACAACCCGTAATCCCTCAAGACTCTCTTTTTATAGCACTCGAAATGCAGAGCGGGACAAAGAACACTCCATAAAAAACGCCCGCATTTCTGCGGGCGTCTCGTATATCTAATTATACTGTGCAATATAAGGAAGCAACGCCATCGTACGAGACTTTCTTACTTCTCTTGAAAGACTACGTTGATGTAAGCTGCAGTTGCCAGAGATACGTGATGGTAAAATTTTACCACGCTCTGTCAAAAAGGCTCTCAAAAAGCCAGCATTCTTATAATCAATTGCACTCACTTGCTCAGGAGTTCCGCAGAAACGACATTGTTTTGCGCCCCCTGCTGAAGCACGACGTGTACGTTTTTTTACTAAACGAGCACTAATTTTTAATTTAATTTTCTTAGTCATGTAAGTTCCTACCCAAAGTATTATTCTAAATCAAAATCTGCGTCTGCAACATCTCTTCTATCTACAGAAGACAAAAGCCCCTGCATCTTATTCTTTCTCAAGAAGCTATCCATATCACGTGATTCTGGAGCTTCTTCTAATGATTTTGGACGCTGATATTCAAGAGATGTACCCTCAAGAGCAGTAACCACATGGCGCACCACGAAGTTATTCAATCTAATTCTAAAGAGTTCATCAATTTGCTTGGTGAGTGCTTTTGATGATTCAAAACGAATCAAGAAATACACACCATAATCATTATGACGAATTGGATAGGTAAGCTTGTATTTTCCCCAACGCTCAAATGATAGTACCGATCCTTTTTCTGCGACAACTAACGCATCAAGATCAGTTTCAAGCTGCTTACTTTCATCCTGAGTAACTTCAGGAACTGTGAGGATAAGTACCTCGTAACGATGTGACATAATAAAACCTCATACTAACTGGAAGTAATGTGAACTATAATGAGGACCATCCCCATTATTTAGTATGTCCCTCGTGAGAGGGGTATATAAGTAAAGATACCAAAAAAGCCAGATTTTACTAGCCTTTTTGGTATCTTTTTAAAATTTCAATAGGTATTACGCAAGCTTCTGCTGGCGATGGATCACACGACCAATAATACGGAAGTGATCTTTTCCACGAACAAGCGCTATTGGCGGCTGTTTATGGTTTACCGATTCAAGAACAATAAAGTCTTCAGTATAGGTCACTTGCATGATCGCTTTTACAGGCGTATCGTTGCCATATTCAACAGCAGCAACATCCCCAGATCGAGTCCAAATTTCAGGTGAAATAATCAGATAATCACCCTTCACGAAGAACGGGCTCATGGCATTGTTTTCAACACACAATGAGAACATTGAGTTATCATTTGAATTCAAAACAGGTACAAAGACATCTTTGTAGCCAGTAGTAATTTGCATAAGCTGATTATTGTATGGAGAAGGATTTGATGGGATTTCGCCCACTACAGGAACAACTTGCACCTTTAATTCCACATCGGACTGATCCGGCATGCTTACATTTTTATCAATATTATCAGTGCGTTGACGTCGTTCTGCAAAAAGTTCGATTGGGCTGAGTTCAAATGCATTTGCCAATTTTCGAAGAGAATCTTCGTTCCAGCGGCGTGTGCCATTTTTGATGTGTGTCAAATAACTCTCAGACATTCCAGTTTTTTCTGCTAAAATCTTGGTTGTCCAGCCTTTTTCTCTGAGAAGCTCTTTGACTCTCAGTTGAGTCGAAGTTGCCATAGGAAACTCCTCTTACTAATATAAGATATAAATCATTATGGTTAAAGAACTGCTATATTTTCTAATTGTACGCATTTCGCCAAAATTGTCAAACGAAAGCTGTCCTGAACGACATGGGTAAACACGCGGTAAAAATACATAAAAATTTCTACGAAAAGAGCGTCTGGCAGCAGAAAAAGCTCGTTGTTGGAGTTGATGAAGTTGGGCGCGGATGTTCGGCTGGTCCAGTTGTCACTGCAGCCGTTATTTTGCCCTTAAATCGGACCTCTCTGCTCTTAAAGGATTCAAAGATCCTTTCGCCCGAGGAGCGCAATAAGGCCTACAGATGGATCATTCAGAACTGCCAGTATCAAATTGGCATCGTGCATCATCGGCTTATTGATCAGCATAACATCTATCAAGCCACCAAAATTGGCATGAAACGGGCCATCGTCAATTTATTGACACATTGTAACGATCCTATTGGTGCAATCGTAATCGATGCAATGCCGATTTCATTGGTAAAAACTGGCCTTCCGGATATTCCTGTGTATCATTTTTATAAGGGAGAAACTAAATCAAGTAGTATTGCGGCAGCCTCAATTATTGCAAAAGTAACACGAGATCGCATGATGGAATCATATGAAATGCTCTTTCCGGGATACTCTTTAGGGCAGCATAAGGGATATGCCACTCCCACCCATCAAACCGCGCTTCATACACTCCAAGCATCACTCATTCATAGACAAACTTTTTTGGGTGCGTTTTTAGACAAAGGAACATCTGATGATACAAAAAGCCAACAAACCCTTTGGTGAGGTAATTGAAAGCTCACTCCAGCATTTTACTGCCCAAACATGGCAATGGGATAATTTCCCTGCCTATGGATCTCTCGTATCCATTGAGCAAAAGCCATACACCTATATCGGCCTCGTCTATGAAGTCTCCACCGGATCAATAGACCCCTCTCGCTCTCCGTTTGCCTATCAAAAAACAGAAAGTGAGCTCAAAAAAGATCAGCCGCAAATATTTGAATTTTTAAAAACAACCTTCAGTTGCATCACACTTGGATCAATGTTTCAAGAGCGCTGCCACTATACTGCACCTGCCCATCCTGCAAAAATACATAGTTTTGTATCGCCAACAAGCAGCACTCTTTCGTATCAATTTTTAGCTCGCCCGCTCTGGATCCAGCGCCTTTTTAGTCTTAGCGGCATTGTTACTAATGTTGACGAGCTCCTTTTGGCTGTCCTTGCAGAGCAGCAAAGTACACACTTTTTTGACGCTAAAAAACTACAAGATTTTATGCAAACCTATTCTTTGCTTACCGCAAATGATTATCGCAGAATCAAACTCTTTTTAGGACGAGCAGCCCCATATATCTCGCAATAGAGCCCAAATCAGCTATACTAAAGACCATACTGCACATTCAATCAACAGGAATCACAGCATGTTGAGTTTTATAAAAAATAGTCTCAAAAAAATATACAGCGGCATCACCTCAAAAATCACTGCTCTTTTTGGTAGAAATACAATTGATCAAGCGCTCCTTAAAGAGCTTGAAGTGATCTTACTCTCAGCTGATACGGGAGTGGCAACTACGCGCTCTATTATTACGCAACTGAAAGAAAAGCAGGCTGCGGGTGAAATTACTGAAGGGCTATCGCTCAAAGCCGCCCTGCAGGACATCCTCCTTTCAATACTTTCAAAACCATCTGCGCAATCAGTTGATGGCTCTGTCTTTGTATTAGTAGGAATTAATGGCAGCGGAAAGACAACCTTTGCTTCAAAGCTGGCATATCACCATGCAATGCATGGAAAAAAAGTATTACTGGTTGCTGCCGATACATTTCGTGCTGCCGCAACAGAACAGCTTGCGCACTGGGCAAAAAAAACCGGTGTCGCTATAGAGCGTGGTATTGAAGGGCAAGATCCAGCATCCATCGTCTTTAAAGGCTGCGAGCGATTTATTGCAGAGCACTATGATATTCTCATAATCGACACCGCTGGCCGCTTGCATACCAAATCACATCTTATGGATGAACTTGCAAAAATAAAACGTGTCATTACTAAAAAATTACCCCACGAAAGCGTACGAACATTGCTCACTATTGATAGTATGCTTGGCCAAAATTCATTCGAGCAAGCTAAGCTCTTTAAAGAATGCACCAATGTAGATGGTATTATTCTTACAAAAATGGATGGGACTGGTAAGGGAGGCATTGTTTTTGCAATAGCAGATGAACTTGCCATTCCAATATGGTACCTTACGTTTGGAGAGCAAGAAAATCAACTCAAAACGTTTGATAAAAATGAATATGTTGTAAACCTCTTACATGCGTGAACTATATGAAATTGTATAAAGAAATGCTCATTACGATTGCACTTTGCCTAAGTCTTTTTGCCGCGTATCGTTACTTTACTGCTACGAATGATGTCATTGTTGAAAGTAATACCATCACAGATATCTATACCTACATCAAACCTGATGAGTACAATAAAAATCTGCTCGTTATCTTTGATATTGATAATACGATTGGAAAAATGCCAACCGATCTGGGAAGCGATCAATGGTTTTATGCAAAGGTTGAGCAGTTAAAACTGAGCGGTAAAACAACGCAAGAGGCTATCGATCTCACCCTTCCTCATCTTTTTGAAATTCAATTTAATAGCTGGCTCATACCAATTGAAAAAGAAACTGTCTCTGTTATTAATACCTTGCAAGAAAAAGGTGTCACTGTTATTGCGCTTACTGCTCGATCACTTGATCTTACTCAGCGCACAATAGAACAACTTCACCGCATGGGCATCTATTTTACTAAAACAGATCCGCATGAATGCCCACTCGTACACGGACATGGCCATGGAAAGCCTGGTTTGTATATCGATGGTATTATTTTTAGTGGCGAGCACAGTAAAGGTGAAATGATTATCAGTTGGTTTAAACAGATTAAGTATCGCCCAAAGAAAATCATCTTTATTGATGATAAATTAAAAAATCTTCAATCGGTTGAAAAAGCGCTTCACAATAGAGATTATCCATTTATTGGAATTCGCTATGGCCACGAAGATGGTAATGTAGATAGATTCACACTGGAATCAACTGCTGCTGAAGAAGCTGCTTTTTTTGCAAAACACTCCTTCAAAGCTGACTCAGTAGCACCATAAACCCATAAGGCCTTGCGATGAATGAAAAGGTTTCCATTCGCCAGCTTGTTCAAACGATTGCACAGCAATTAAGCGATAAATATTGCAATGAGCAGCTATGCACGCAATATGCATGGTGGGCCTTAGAGGCAATTGTACAAAAGAATAAAAGTGCTTTGCTTGCACAAGAGCATATCTCGCTTACTCAAGAACAAAGCGAAACGCTTGCCAGTTGGATTAAAAAACAAGTAGAAGACAATATTCCTCTACAATATTTAATTGGCTCTGTCCCTTTTGCATCATGCGATATTTTGGTGGAACCCCCTACACTCATTCCACGTCAAGAAACAGAGGAATGGTGCGTATCACTGATTGAACAGTTAAAAAAAATAGGCACACAGCCACTACGCATTCTTGATCTCTGTACTGGATCAGGGTGTATCGCCCTATCGCTTGCAAAAGAGTTTCCGCATATAAAAATATATGCATCTGATATATCAGATACGGCACTTGCGCTTGCACAAAAAAATGCTCAGCATAATAACATTACTTCTATTCAGTTTCTTTCTTCTGATTTACTGCAAGATATTCCAACTGATCTGCAGTTTGATATGATCATTTCAAATCCTCCCTATATTTCATCTACAGAGTGGCTGCAAGTTGACGCTTGTGTGAAAGAGTGGGAAGATCCTATTGCATTGCTTGCACCAGAAGAAGGATTGGGAATTGTAAAAGAAATTATTGCGCAAGCAAAGAATCGATTACAATCCCACGATGCGTTACAAGACCATGGTATTCCACAGCTTATTATTGAGATTGGATACCAGCAAGGCGATGCGGTAAAAGAGTTATTTGAAAAAGAAGGATTTTGCAATGTCGCCATTCATAAAGACATGCAATCAAATGATCGCATTGTGGTAGGGTACCTGACTCATGAAGGATCGTCTAAATAGTCATGAAGCATATACTATTTTATTCTCTCCTCGATCTTTAACGGGAGCATTACTGAAACATAATCCTGCAACAGGTATGTTTCACCTTCGTTCTTTACAGCACGCGCAATTACATAATCTTGAGCTTGAACGGCTTACCCTTTTTAATCCTACTGCTATTGGATCCATCATTACCCAATGGTATGCTGCATGTGATCAATCCACTCCACTTTTATTTGCATTACATGGCCCTGCGATTGAAGAACATATGCTGCTCTTGCATACAGCACATCCTAATGATTCGCACTTTCCGATATCTCATGCGCCCCATTTAAGCTGGAAGCACACTTATTTATATTCTCTCGATCATCGTCATTGTTTCTATCTGTGCGGTATGCCAAAACCATTACTTTTTCAATATCAACTCATGGCAATTGAACATAATCTTCCTCTCACGCTCCTTACCACAGAACGAATGGCACTTGCTCATTGCTATCGTGCAATGAATGGAGCAGCATATCGCCCGGCTCAGCTTGCACATGCATTACAGATGCAACACAATCGAATTGAGCGTCTTTTTTTCAAAGAAGATCTTTCCCGAATGCTGATAATCCCTTCCCATATCAAAGTTGATGATTCAATCCGACTCCCGTTATTAGCGGCATGCGGACTATTTGCAATGCAAGGACTATAGTATGAAACCAATTAATTTTATTTCACCAATACCAGAACAGAAAAAAAAAGAAGTTCGCCGATGGATACTTCTGAGTAGCTTTTTAGGAGTCGGACTTATTCTTTTTTTAAGCATTTCACTGTTTGAACGCTGTTATCACTATTATATACTTCGATCACAACGCATCCATGCAGAGCAAGATCATACACATTGTCAGCTCGTGCTTCAAACTCACAAAGAAAAAGAACTCACCAGCAGCACAACCATGCAACGACTTTCAAAGCTTACACGATATCACAATCAACCCAATAGTATTGCAGGAATTCTACGATCCTGTATGCAAAAAATAGGAACTGGATCAATGCAATCATGCACTTTAGCAAAACATGCATTCGAACTTTCATATAAAAGCCCTTCTATTACGCAGGCACAAAATACACTCAAACTCATCGCAACTATTCCGGGCATTACAGATCCACAACTTATTTCATTACAGCGAAACAATAATATCATTACAAATACAGTACGAGCACAATTGAATAAAGGTTAATACAGAGATTTCATGACATGCATGCAAAATATCTGTACAGTAAATAATTGAGCTCACTCACTCCTTTACAAAGACTGAGATTTTATGGCACGTATTAAACAATTATCCGCACAAGAAGCACAAAAAATAGCTGCTGGCCAAGTCGTTGAACGGCCTGCAAATGCTGTGAAAGAATTACTCGAAAATGCTATCGATGCCGGAGCAACGCACATTTCTCTTTTTATAGAAGATGGCGGAAAACAACTCATTCGCGTCGTAGATAATGGGTGCGGTATGGATCGTGAAGATGCGCAGCTCTGCTTTGCAAAACATGCTACCAGTAAAATTAAGTCTGTTGATGAATTGCCATCGCTGACCACGTTTGGATTTCGTGGCGAAGCACTGGCAAGTATCGCAGCTGTTAGCACAGTAACTTTGCTTACAAAGCAGCCCGATGCCATTGAAGGATTAAAAGCGATCGCCCATGAAGGCATCATTACAGTTGAGCCAATCGGATGCCCGCAAGGGACAGACATTGCCGTGCGTGATCTTTTTTATAATGTGCCTGCTCGTGCAAAATTTTTAAAAAAACGTGAAACTGAAACACGCCATATCATTCAGACCGTACAAGCAATGGCATTTGCTTATCCTCACATACACCTGCAGCTGTATGTTGATGGCAAACAACTTCTTAATTGCCCCGCGCAAGATACTATGCTACAACGATGCGCTCAACTGTGGGACGCATCCACTGCAAAGCATATGATGAGCATCGAAGCAACGCGCAGCGATAAGGGCATTTCACTCTGCGGTGCCATATCTAATCATCAATGGTTTCGCTATGATCGAAGCGGTATGTTTTTTTTAGTAAATAATAGATGGGTTACTAATACTGGGCTCAGCCGCGCACTTTTAAAGGGATATAATAATGTAATTCCGCAAGGGCGCTATCCGATGGCCACTCTTTCGATCATGATTAACCCTGCATTGATTGATGTAAATACGCATCCACGAAAAGAAGAAATTACCTTTGCTCATCCACGCACAATTGAGCAGCTCATTCAAGATACGGTGCGCAAAGCACTCGAAGCGCATGTATCAAAACAAATTAAAAAAGATGTTTCATTCTATCAGCCGACTCACACTCCAAGCCAATCAGTAGAGTCTCTATCATTTAGACCCGCTTCATTGGCACCCGATATGTATGATGCGGCATTACTTGAACCAACGCCTATGGAACCAGCGTTATATACAGAGAGCCCCTTCCAGCCGACAACAACACCAGCTCTCCTTACTTCTGAAGCTGAATCGCTTACCATTCCTATTATTGAAACTGCTGATGAATCTCACAAAGTGATTGGTCAATTTGCAAAGACATACATTCTGATTGAGCAGCAAGAGGGCTTATTTTTAGTAGATCAGCACGCTGCACATGAGCGGGTATTATACGAACAATTTGGACAACGGTTTGAAGCTATCCCTACTATCAATCTCATGTTTCCTCAATTGGTAACCTGCTCTGAACATGATCTTGCAATTATTGAACCGCATCTTTCTCTGTTTGCCCAGCATGGCATTTCGATTGAAACGTTTTCAAAAGATCAGCTCATCATTCAATCAACGCCCGTGCATCTAAAAAATGCACCGCTCCAAGAAATTATACAGACGGCAATTGGATGGATTAAAGAGTTGCAGCACATTGATCAAGAACAATTCCATAAAACGATTCATGATAAATTACGCGCACAAATGGCATGTAAAGCTGCCGTTAAAGCAGGAGACGTGCTCACGCAATCGCAAATGCAGGAATTAATTAAAGATCTGCATGATACGCCCAACCGCTTCAGCTGCCCGCATGGCCGCCCAACCGGATGGATGCTTTCTTTGCATGATATTGAAAAAACATTTCGCCGTAAAACCTAGGCGCTTTTTTGGATAGTGCGATAGATAAAACCACACGCAAATACCGATAGCCAATATAAAAAGAAGGCAGTTGGCAGCAGTGCTCCTATAGTAATTGTGAGCAATATATAGGCAAAAATTGCCCATCCATATCCT
>Ga0209640_10004132_pt1 | contig 12763 bp, 11 predicted proteins | sample RifCSP10_1_FD_184018 | JGI IMG/M metagenome (GOLD analysis project Ga0209640, IMG submission 184018) | Soil microbial communities from Rifle, Colorado - Rifle CSP2_sed 10_1 (SPAdes) (version 2) | ecosystem: Environmental > Terrestrial > Deep subsurface > Rock core/Sediment | place: Rifle... | reverse complement strand
CCCGCAGTGGACACCTGCTGCTGGCCGCTGCCAGCCTCAGGAAACGGGCGCACATAGATCTCCAAGCGCCCCGAGCCGTCCGATTCGTACGCGACCCAGCGTCCATCGGGCGAGACCACGCCGTTGCGCTCGGTAAACGGCGTTCGCACGAGCGGCCGAACCCTGCGGTCCACGGCGAGGCTCAATGACATCAGATCCAGCCCCTCGGCTCCGCCCTCGTGGAAGAGAAGCTGCGATCCGTCCGGTGAGATGCCGGTCGCGAGCTGCCCATTGTCGCTCTGCGTGAGCCGCTCAACCGAGGTGGTACCGTCAGCAAGCTGCCAGTAGAGGTTCTGGGCACCGTCTCGCTGTGATACGAAGACGATTCGCCTGCCGTCCGGCGTCCACACTGGATAATTGTCAGGGGCCGGGTCGAACGTGAAGCGCGTCAGCGTCTGCCGCGCACCATCAGCGATCCAGATATCGCTTGCCTGATCCTGAGACGATACAGCGACTCTCGTTCCGTCCGGCGAGATCCTGGGATATGTCCACGCGCGCGGCGGCACGGCCACCGGCTCCTCGCGCCCCTGGCGATCGACCCAAACCAGTATGCGATTCCCTGGTAGCGCGCCTCCAGGACCATCGAGATACGCGAGCGTCCCATCGGCTGCAATATCGAAGTCTGCGGCTCCCGTAGAGACCGTCGTCACCAACCGGGCGACTACGGGCACCTGCGCGCCCCGGGTTTCAAGCCGACCCAAATCAAACCCGACGGCGCGCAACGATTCCCCGGCCGCATACACCAGATAGCCAGGCGCCACGTAGTGCGCGTGACTGCCGCCTCGTACAACGATCTTCCTGGCGCCCGTCACAAGGTCGAGTGTCACAATCTGAGCCTGGTCGGCCCCGCCCGCAGCGGTAATCGTGAACAGCACGGTGTGTCCGTCAGGGAGCACCTCAGGGAAAACATGACCGATTTCGCCGCGTTCACGACGCGTGAGCGCGGTTACGCCGCCGCCATTCGCCGAGACACGTCGCAGTCCCCCCGAGCTGTTCGTGGAGAAGACAATCGTGTCATCGGGCAACCACGTCGCGCCGCGCGGGCCGGTGCCATCGAGCCGCGCGATGGTAATGGCAGGACCGCCGGTAATGGCGACTTTCTTCAACAGCCCTGTTCCATCGGCGAAGCCCACCCACTGTCCATCCGGCGAGACGAAGATGCCGCGCGGCGCCCCGGTCGCCAGCACGGTTGCCTCGAGCTGGTCGAGCGGCCGGACGAACAGCTGTGTCCCGTTGTTGCCGACGTACACCACTTGCGACCCGTCCGGCGTGATCGCCAGATCCCGATCGTTGCCGCCGACAGAAGGGGTCGCAGATCCTGTGGGCGCGATCGTGAGGCGTGAAAGGCGCAACGGCACCTCCGGGCTCCGCAGGGCGATCCACGCAGCCGCTCCAGCCAGCGCCACCATCGCAAGTGCGGTCGCCAGCCACGCCACGCGACGACTTTGCTGTGTATCGGAGACAGGCGAAGCAACTTTTCCGGATGCGCCTACAGCTGGCCGAGTTGTCGAGATGGCGGCCTCCGCGATCCATTTCAACTCGTCGTGAAGATCGCTGGCACTCTGCCATCGCCTGTCCGGCTCTTTGACCAGACACTTCTTCACAATGCGGTCGAGCGGCGGGGGCGCGAGCGGCTGGAGCATTGAGACTGGAGGCGGCTCGTCTCTCAGAATCGCCCCAAACAGGCTCGCCTGCGTGTTGCCTGTGAATGCCTTTCTCCCGGTGAACAACTCGTAAAGCACCGCGCCGAACGCGAAGATATCGGACCGCGCGTCGGCATCCTGGCCCTCGAGCAGCTCCGGCGCCATGTACTGGAACGTCCCGAGAATCGTGCCCTGCGCCGTGAGACTCGGCGTCGTCGTCGGCAGCATCGAGGGCGCGCCCGCCACTGCCGCCGCCGCCGCTCCGGCCTTGGCCAATCCGAAATCGAGCAGCCTGGCGCCCGACTTCGTCAACATGATGTTGCCCGGCTTCAGGTCGCGATGGACGATGCCGGCGCGGTGGGCAGCGGCAAGCGCGTCGGCCACCTGAATCGCGATCTGCAGGGCACGATCGAGCGGCAGCGCACCTTTGCCAAGCCGCCGCTCCAACGTCTCGCCGTCCAGATACTCCATCACCAGGAAGTCGATCCCCTCCTGCCGGCCGACGTCGAAGACGGGACAAATGTGCGGATGGCTCAGCGCGGCAAGCGTTCTGGCCTCACGTTCGAACCGCTGCTTGGCATCGGGATTCTCGGCGACGTGCTCGGGAAGCACCTTGACGGCAACCGTGCGGTCGAGGCGAGTATCTGTCGCCTTGTACACCTCCCCCATTCCGCCCGCGCCGAGAGGGACGGTGATCGAGTAGGCGCCGAGCCGAGTACCAGGGGCCAAGGCCATCGCGATTCGAGGTCTGCGGATTCTACGTCGAAGGTGGCACGGGCCACCACCGGAGAACGATCCGAACGACTCGAACGATCCGAACGTCCCGAACGACTCAGATCAACAGGGCGTCGCGTGCCGCGATGACGCGATCCTGCGCATCCCGTACTGTGCGACCTGCCGCCGTCAGGTGGCCCATCTTGCGGCCGGGCCTCGGATTGTTCTTGCCGTACAGATGCAGCTTCACCTCGGTGAAGCGGCAGGCCGCCGCCCAGTTCGGCTCGCCGTCCACCCAGAGGTCGCCCAGCAGGTTCGCCATCGCCGCGGGGCGCGGAATGTCGGGCGATCCCAGCGGCAGGCCGCAGACCGCGCGCACCTGCTGCTCGAACTGGCTGGTCACCGCCGCATCGAAGGTCAGGTGCCCGGAGTTGTGCGGCCGCGGCGCCAGCTCGTTCACGAGCAACTCCCCGTCGGTGCTGACGAAGAACTCCACGCACAGCACGCCGACGTACTGCAGCTCCTCGAGAATCGTCCGGGCGATCTCGGCGGCTTGTTTCGCCACCGGCGCCGGAATCGCCGCCGGCACGGTCGTCAGGTCGAGGATGTGATTGCGGTGCCGGTTCTCGAAGGGCGCGAACGCCGCGACCTCGCCGTCCACACCGCGCGCGGCCACGATCGAGATCTCCGCCTGGAGCTCGATGAACTTCTCCACCACCGCTGCCTGGTGTCCGATGGCGGTCCAGATGTGCTCGACGTCGGCGGGCGTCGCCACCTTGTGCTGGCCCTTGCCGTCGTAGCCGAAGGCCGCGGTCTTGATGACGGCGGGCGTCCCCACGCGCGCCACGGCGTCCCAGAGCTCGTCGAGCGTCGCCGCCGGCGCGAAGGGCGCGGTCGGCACGCCGCGGTCGGCGAGGAACGTCTTCTCGCGGGCGCGCTGCTGCGCGGTGTGCAGCGCCACTCCCGACGGACGGACCGGCGCGAGCGCCTCCACGGCGTCTATCGCTTCGATCGGAACATTCTCGAACTCGAAGGTCACCACGTCGACGCCGCGCGCGAACGCGCGCAGCGCGTCGAGGTCTTCATATGACGCCGTGACTTCGAGGTCGGCCACCTGGCCGGTCGGCGAGTCGTCATCAGGGGAAAACGTGTGGACCCGGTAGCCCATCCGCCGCGCCGCGATCGCGAACATCCGCCCGAGCTGACTGCCCCCAAGCACGCCCAGCGCGGCGCCCGGCGCAATCACGCGCGCCTGGGCGCCGTAGCCGCGCTGCGGCGAAGGCGGCTTCACGGCAGCTGTTCCCGGCGGACCTTCTCCGTCTGCTCGTCCCGGAACGCGCGAAGCCTGGCCCGCAGGTCAGGCCGCGAGTTGGAGAGGATCGCGACGGCGAGCAGGCCGGCGTTGGTGGCGCCGGCCTTTCCAATGGCGAGGGTGCCGACGGGAACCCCGCCGGGCATCTGCACGATCGACAGCAGCGAGTCCAGGCCCTGCAGCGCGGCGCTTTGCATTGGTACACCGAGGACCGGCACGACCGTATAGGCGGCGATGACACCCGCCAGGTGCGCCGCGCCGCCCGCCCCGGCAATGATCACTTCGATCCCACGGGCTTCGGCGCCGCTCGCGAACTCAGCCGCCTGGATGGGCGTGCGGTGGGCGGAGATGACGTGCCGCTCGTGAGGCACACCAAAGCGGTCCAGCATCTCCACCACGTGCCTCATCGTCTCCCAATCCGACGATGACCCCATGATGACGGCGACAAGAGGCTTCTCCATCAGGAAATGGAGATTGTACCTTCAGTCGATGGTGGCGATCAGGATCAAGAACATGCCGAGAAAGGCGCCGACGCCGCTGCCGACACCGACGGCAACGGCCTTGCCGATGCCGCGCCCCTCGTCCCGTTCGAGCGAGGCAATCCGATCGTACGCGATGTGCTGGACGGGTACGGGAACCCGCGTCCGCGGGTGCACGAGCACACCGTCCGCGTCGGCCTGGATCAATGTCGCGACGATACGCCGACCGTCATCCAGGCGGATCGTCACGCGTGTGCCGACGTCAACCTTCTGCGCAAATGCGCGCCACACGTCGCCTTGCACCTGCGCCTGAGCGAACACAGGCGTCGCAATCATGGCGATCACCATCAGTATCGAGACTACTTTCATAAATCAGCTCCAATCCCCGCCGTCCACACAACATCCGCCGTGCCGCGGTTGGAAAACGACGCCTGGACACCCGTCCGCAGGAACGCGCGCTCGGCGACATACCACTTGAATCCAGCCGCGACAAACGGCCGCGCGGCATACGACACCTCGCGAGAGGGAGAAGGTGCGACCGGCAGCCGGCTGAACTCGAGCACCGTGACGCGATGGTCCTCGCGCAGCACGTCGAGCCCGCCGCCGGCATAGGGATGAAACCACTGGTTGTCGAAGGACTGATAGAAGACGCCTGCGCCAATCGCGGCGGTGCGGAAATGGTGTTCGCTCGCGCCGAACACCCGAACATTTCCCGGCAGTTGTTCCTGGCGGTACACGCGCCCGTCGCCACTCACCGTGGCGTGCACCTCGGTCTTTACGTGCGGCGTGAGGTACCGCCCGGCCGACACGCCGCCCGAAAAAGCGTCGTACCAGTCGTCCCCAGTTGTGCCGGTGTCGGACGTGTTGCCTGCGAACCACCCCACGTGCCCGGCGATATCCCAGTGCGCAGGATCTGCAGGCGTCAACGAAATTGCGGGCTGCTGCGCGGCGGCAGCCCCGGCGACCAGAAGCGCCGCCGCCACGAAGGCGGCGGCCCGCGGTATGTTTGTCATCTGTCCCCCTGCCCGTAATGCGCAAGGGAGGGGGATTTCGGCTCAGGCCCTGCCGTTGGGCGGGCTGTCCCACGGTAGGATGTGCCAAGGAGGCTCCACCCATCATGAGAGTCGCCGTCGCGCTGCTGTTGTTCAGCCTCTGTGTGCTTCCGCTGCGGGCGCAGACGCCCCAGGCGCCGCCGCCTGTGCCGCCGTTGAGCGTGCCGTATACGCAGTTCACACTCGCCAACGGATTGACCGTGATCCTGCATCGCGACACGACTGTGCCCGTCGTGTCGGTGAACATGTGGTACCACGTCGGTTCTGCCAGCGAGCGCCCCGGCCGCACGGGCTTCGCACACCTCTTCGAGCACCTGATGTTCGAGGGCTCGAAAAACGTCGACGAAGGACAGTTCGACATCCTGCTGGAGGCCGCCGGCGCTTCGAACAACGGATCGACGGATCTCGATCGCACCAATTACTTCATCGACCTGCCGGCCAACGCGCTGGAGCTGGCGCTGTTCCTCGAGTCCGACCGGATGGGATACCTGCTCGACACGATGTCGCCCGAACGGGTCGACGGCCAGCGCGACGTCGTGAAGAACGAACGCCGGCAAAGCTATGAGAACCGGCCGTACGGGATGGCGTCGATCGAGATCGACAAGATGCTCTGGCCCGCCGGTCACCCCTACAGCTGGCCGACGATCGGCTACATGGAAGACCTGACCGCCGCCAGCCACGAAGACGTCGTCAACTTCTTCAAGACGTATTACGTCCCGAACAACGCGAGCCTCGTCATCGCGGGCGACATCGACATCGCCCGCACACGGGCGCTGGTCGAAAAATGGTTCGGCGACATTCCCCGAGGCCCGTTCGCCACGCCGGTGGCGCCGCCGGCCGCGATGCTCACCGAGGTGAAACGGCAGACGCTCACCGACCAGGTCCGGCTGCCGCGTCTCTACCTCGGATGGCTGACGCCGCGCGCGTACGCGCCGGGCACCGCCGCGCTCGACGTGGCGGCCTCGATCCTGTCGGACGGCAAGAACTCGAGGTTGTACTCCCGGCTCGTCTACGAGACGCAGATCGCGCAGGACGTCGCCGCGTTCCAGGCGTCTGGCGCGCTGGGCAGCTCATTTCAGATCATTGCGACCGCGCGTCCCGGCCACACCGTCGCGGAGATCCAGAAGATCATCGACGAAGAACTCGAGAAACTGCGGCGCACCGCGCCGGACGCGCGCGAAGTGCAGCGCGTCAGGAACCAGATCGAGGCGGCGTTCTACCGCGGCATGGAACGCGTGGGCGGGTTCGGCGGCAAGGCCAATCAGCTGAACGCCTATTATTTCGCCGGGGCGGGTCCTGACTATTTTGCCGAGGACCTCGCTCGATATACCTCGATCGCGCCAAACGACGTACAGGCGGCGGTGCTCCGCTGGCTGCCGCCCGATCGACGCGTGGAGCTCGTCGTCGAGCCGGAGGGGCAGAAATGAGCGCCACACGACTGCAAACACGAAGGCCACGACGAATACGAAGATCACGAATTCTTGTTAAGGCTTTTCGTGTCCTTCGCGATCATCGTGTCCTTCGTGTTTGGTTTTTGTGCGCCGTGCTCGGTGTTCCGGTCTGGGCACAGACGCTCCCCGATCGCACGAAACCGCCGGCTCTGGCACCGACGCCGCAGCTCGACCTTCCCGCGATACAGAAGCGCGCGCTCTCGAACGGCCTCGCCGTGTGGCTTGTCGAGTCTCACGAAGTGCCGATCGTGCAGGTGAACGTGGTCGTGCGGGCGGGCGCCGGCGACGATCCCGCCGGCAAGTTCGGCACCGCCAGCCTCGCCTCGGCGATGCTCGACGAAGGCGCGGGCACGCGCTCGGCGCTCGAAATCGCCGACGCGGTGGAATTCCTGGGCGCGAGCCTGACGACCACCAGCTCCTTCGATTCGTCGGCGGTCCGTTTGAACGTGCCGGTGGAACGCCTGCGCGACGCCCTGCCGCTGCTGGCGGACGTGACGCTGCGGCCCACGTTCCCCACAATGGATCTCGAGCGCCTTCGCCAGGAACGGCTCACCGCGCTGCTGCAGGCGCGGGACGATCCTGCGTCGATCGCGCCGATGGCGTTCTCGCGGATCGTCTTCGGCGCCATGCACCGGTACGGCACCGGCGCCGTCGGCGCCGAAGCGAGCCTCAAGCTGCTCTCGACCGGCGACCTCAGCGCGTTCCACGCGGCGTACTACCAGCCCGCGAACGCCGTCGTGGTCGTCGTCGGCGATATCAGGCCCGACGCCGTCCTGCCGGAACTGGAAAGGCACTTTGGCGGCTGGAAGGCATCTGCCGCGCCGGCGCGCCGCGCGCCCGTCCCCGCGGCGCCGCAAGTGGCTCGCGGCGGCATCTACATCGTGGACAAGCCCGAGGCCGAGCAGTCGCAGATCCGGATCGGGTGGGTGGGTGTTCCGCGATCGACGCCGGATTACTTCCCGCTGCTCGTCCTGAACACCATCCTGGGAGGATCGTTCACGTCGCGGTTGAACCAGAACCTCCGGGAAGAGCACGGCTACGCGTACGGCGCGGGCTCCTCGTTCGACATGCGGCTGTCGGCCGGCCCCTTCGTCGCCGCGGCGGGCGTCCAGACCGACAAGACCGCCGAATCGGTGCGGGAGTTCTTCAACGAGCTCACGAAGATCGTGGAGCCGATTGGCGCCGACGAGATCGCGAAGGCCAGGAACTACATCGCGCTTGGCTTTCCCGCCGAGTTCGAGTCGTCTGCCGATCTGTCACGACAGCTCGAGGAGCTGATCGTCTACCAGCTGCCGGATGACTACTTCGAACGCTACATCGCCAACGTCCAGGCCATCACGGCCGACGCGGTGCAGAAGGTGGCAAAGACCTACATCCAGCCGGCGCGTTTTGCGGTCGTGGTCGTCGGCGACCGCAAGATGATCGAACCGGGTATCCGCGCGCTCAACCTCGGGCCGGTGAGCGTCATGAGCGTCGAGCAGGCGCTGGGGCTCTGAACATGGACACCTACTACCATCCGAAAGACCTTGCCCGCTTTGCGGAGATGGGCGAGGAGGCGCCTGAGCTGTGGCAGAAGTTCCTCGAGTGGTACAACGCCGTCTTCAAGGAGGGCGCGCTGACCGAGCGGGAGAAGGCGCTCATCGCCCTTGGCGTCGCACACGCGGTGCAGTGTCCGTACTGCATAGACGCCTACACGACGACGTGCCTGGAAAAGGGGTCTACACCTGAGCAGATGACGGAGGCCGTGCACGTCGCCGCGGCAATCCGGGGCGGCGCCTCGCTCGTCCATGGCGTGCAGATGAGGAGTCATGTAGATAAGCTGTCTATGTAGCCGGTGGCCGGTAGCAAAAGCATGTCACTTCTCACCCTGGTCAACAGCCGGCACCCACTCGCGGACACCTCGACGCAGCGCACCACGCTTGCGGCGCTTCCACTGGCACGGACGTTCGAGGATGCGGCGGCATCCGCCGGGCACGATCCGCTCCGCACCACCGCCATCCAGGTCCTGCAGATCAACGTCGGCAAGCGGTGCAACCAGGCCTGCCACCACTGCCACGTCGACGCCGGGCCCGACCGGACCGAGGTGATGACCCCCGAAGTCGTCGACGCGTGCCTGCGCTTCCTCGAATCAAGCGACATTCCCACCGTCGACATCACCGGGGGCGCGCCGGAGCTGCATCCGCTCTTCCGCGACATCGTGCGCCGCGCCCGCGCCGCCGGCCGCCACGTGATCGACCGGTGCAACCTGACCATCACGCGGCTGCCGAATTACGCCGACCTGCCGGAGTTCCTCGCCGGGCATCGCGTCGAAGTCATCGCGTCGCTCCCCTCGTTCTCCGAGCGGCAGACGAACGCGCAGCGCGGCGACGGCGTGTTCGCCGATTCGATCGCGGCGCTCCGGCGGTTCAACGAACTGGGCTACGGCGCCGACGGATCAGGCCTGCTGCTGCACCTGGTCACCAATCCTGTCGGCGCGTTTCTCCCCGGGCCACAGGCGGCGCTCGAAGCCGACTGGAAGCGCGAGCTGCAGCGGCGCTACGGCGTGACCTTCAACCGGCTGTACACGATCACGAACATGCCGATCAGCCGCTTCCTGCAGTTCCTGATCGACTCGGGAAACCTGCAGGCGTACATGGATCGGCTGATCGCCTCGTTCAATCCCGCGGCGGTCGATGGGTTGATGTGCCGGACGACGCTGTCGGTGGGCTGGGACGGCCGGCTCTACGACTGCGATTTCAATCAGATGCTCGACCTGGGCACGGAAACCAGCGCGCCCCAGACGGTCTTCGACGCCACGCCCCAGTCCCTCGCCTCCCGCCGCATCGTCGTCGGTCCCCACTGCTTCGGCTGCACGGCCGGCGGCGGCTCGAGTTGCGGCGGGGCGACCGTTTCGGGTGTATAAACAGCTCTCCAACCGACACTGACACTTTTCAAGGGGGCACCCGTGAACCCAGCTCGCCTCGGGATCGTGCTGTTCGCTTTGCTCGCGCTGCCGGCATCAGTAGCGGCGCAGGATGATGACCGCCCGGCGGACAAGCGGATCGTCACCGTCATGTCGCGCAACGTGTATCACGGTGTGAACGCGGAGATTTTTGCGATCGCCGGCGCGACGAGTCCGCTTGATCTCCTGAACCGGGTCGCCGCGGTCTACAACGGCTACTACGCCAGGAATTTTTCTGAACGCGCGGTTGCGCTGGCGGCGGAAATCGAGGCCACGCAGCCTGACCTGATCGGCCTTCAGGAAGCGGCACTCGTCAGGATTGGTCCGGCGTTCGATCCGGCGCCCGCGACCACCGTTGCGTTGGACTATGTGGACATCCTGCTCCAGGCGCTGGCGGCCCGGGGGCTGCAATACGCGATGGTGGTGCAATCCATCGGTCTCGACGCCGAACTGCCAAGCTCGCTCGGCCTTGATGTCCGGCACACGGACCGCGAGGTCATCCTGGCGCGGACGGATCTGAGGACATCGGAGATGAAGCTGTCCAATGCGCAGGCCGGGAACTTCCAGGTGAGTTGCCCGTTTCCCGGACCGCTTGGCAGCCCGCCGATTCCCATCGTGCGGGGATGGGCCTCGGTTGACGCGAAAGTGCGCGGCAAGGAATTTCGCTTCATCACGACGCACCTGGACGGCGACTGTACGCGCGTCACGACCTTCTACCAGGATACCCAGGCCGCCGAGATCCTGGCGGGACCCGCGGCGACGGACAGGCCTGTGATCTATGTGGGGGATCTGAACTCCGAAGCCGACGGCGGCGGGACCGCGACGTACGCGAGAGCGCTGGCGGCAGGATTCAGCGATGCGTGGGCGATAGCGGGCAGCGGTGCTGGACTGACGTGCTGCCAGGCCGACCACGTGCTCAACCCAGTGTCGTTGCTGACCGAGCGAATCGACTTCGTGCTGTTCCGGGGGGACTTTGCCGTTCACTCAGTGGAAGTCGTCGGCGACGAGCCCGTCGACAGAACGCCGTCAGGCCTGTGGCCATCGGATCATGCGGGCGTCGTGGCGCAGCTGGAGGTGCCGCTGCATTAAAGGGATTCACAAAGAGGAACGGAGCAACGGAGGGGCCACGCCCGTGCCCGCGCAGCGTCCTCCGCGCCTCCGTGCCTCCTGTGTAAACCGTTCCTCCGGAACCTCCGCGACTTCCTAATTCGCCATCCGCCTCTTCAGCTCGATATCGATCGCCTTCATGAAGTCGTCGGTGGTGAGGTGCGGCTGGTTCGGACCAATGAGGATGGCGAGGTCCTTCGTCATCCGTCCTGATTCGACGACGTCCACGCAGACCTGCTCGAGCGTCTCGGCGAACGTGACGACGTCTGGCGTGTCGTCGAACCGCCCGCGATACTGCAGCCCGCGCGTCCACGCATAAATCGACGCGATCGGGTTCGTCGACGTCGGCTTCCCCTGCTGGTGCAGCCGGTAGTGGCGCGTCACAGTCCCGTGCGCGGCCTCGGCTTCCACCGCCTTGCCATCGGGCGACGTCAGCACCGACGTCATGAGTCCGAGCGATCCGTATCCCTGCGCCACCGTGTCGGACTGCACGTCGCCGTCGTAGTTCTTGCACGCCCACAGGTAGCCGCCGTTCCACTTCAGGCTGGCCGCGACCATGTCGTCGATGAGCCGGTGTTCGTAGGTCAGCCCCTTTGCCTCGAAGGGCTTCTTGAAATCCGCCTCGAAGACGCGCTGGAAGGTGTTCTTGAACGTGCCGTCGTACACCTTGAGGATGGTGTTCTTCGTCGAGAGATACACCGGGTAATTGCGTCCAAGGGCATAGGTGAAGCAGGCGCGGGCGAACCCCTCAATCGACGAATCGAGGTTGAACATCCCCATCGCCACCCCGCTGCCGTTCGTCTTGATCACCTCGCGCTCGATCGGCGCCTCGCTGCCGCCGGACGGGGTCCAGCTGATCGTGATCGTCCCGGGCCCGGGGAAATGAAAGTCCTGCGCGCGGTACTGGTCGCCGAACCCGTGGCGCGCGACGACCACCGGCTTGTCCCAGTGCGGGACGATGCGGGGGACGTTCCTGCAGATGATCGGCTCGCGGAAGATCGTGCCGTCGAGGATGTTGCGGATGGTGCCGTTGGGCGACCTCCACATCTGTTTCAGCTTGAATTCCCTGACGCGCGCCTCGTCGGGGGTAATCGTCGCGCACTTCACCGCCACGCCGTACTTCTTCGTCGCCTCGGCCGAATCGACCGTGATCTTGTCGTCGGTCCTGTCGCGCGACTCGATCGACAGGTCGTAGTACTTCAGGTCGACGTCGAGATACGGCAGGATCAGCGTTTCGCGGATCTTCTGCCAGATGATGCGCGTCATTTCATCCCCGTCCATCTCGACGAGAGGGGTCTTCACCGTGATTTTTGTCATCCGTGCTCCTGATTAGCGGGCGAAACATACATCTTATTGCGAGGGGCCGCCGGTCATCGACCTGCCGGGAGGTACGCAGAATTTGCCGCGTCGCTCCGGCGGCAACCGTTGTTTTTCTGCACGGTCCGTCAGGTCAGTGGCGGATTTCCTGTGAGTTCAGGCTGGCAAGAGTCCTGCTGCAGATCCACGTCGCACGCTTGAGGAATGCGGTGGACGACGGTATGCTGGGGAGGTGGTGAAATGCCAAGGGTTGAGGAACGTGTCGCTCATCTCGAGGGACAAGTGAACGAGGTGTCGCAGGGGTTGTCGGATGTGAAGGGAGCTATCCGTCACCTCGAGCAGCGCGCCGATACACGCTTCGACGGAATCGATCGGCGGTTCGATACCCTTGACGACAAGTTATCGCGCCAGTTCATGTGGCTAGTCGGGATTCACGTGACGACGCTGACAGCAGTCGTCGTCGCGCTCATCATGCGCGGGTAGCCGTCCTCAGGGGCGCCCTTAGGTCAACGGTTCGAAGGCCCCTGTCTCTCGATTCTTCCGCACCTTGTCCCACCTGAAATGCTGGCCGTTCATGGCAATGTAGACCCCAGGCGGCAGCACCTCGGCGAACGACAGCGCGCTCCCCAGGTTGAACAGCCCGTCGGAGCTGCCGAACGCGTACGGGATCATCGCCCCGGTCAGCACGATCGTCTTTCCAGACACGCC
>Ga0209640_10004130_pt1 | contig 12765 bp, 10 predicted proteins | sample RifCSP10_1_FD_184018 | JGI IMG/M metagenome (GOLD analysis project Ga0209640, IMG submission 184018) | Soil microbial communities from Rifle, Colorado - Rifle CSP2_sed 10_1 (SPAdes) (version 2) | ecosystem: Environmental > Terrestrial > Deep subsurface > Rock core/Sediment | place: Rifle... | reverse complement strand
GTGGTGTGGGACATGAACCGCTTCCACTCGGCCCTCTTCACTGCGAGGAACCCTTCGACATAGCTCGGCGAGAATGCCTCCACGAACTCCTTGTCATCCTCCAGCGCGTCGAGGGCAGCGCCGAGGCTGGAGGGGACCGTCACGTCGGTGTCGACACCGGTGATGCAGTCCTGAGTCTCGGCAGGAGGGCACTCCAGTTCCATGCGCACCCCACGCAAGGCCGACACCAATGACGCGGCGGCGGCGACGTGTACCGAGGTAGCGCCATCCGCCAGTCGGTGCTCGATCCTCATCCCTGACTCATTGGCGGGTGGCACCCTGACCGCGACCCCGCGGTGGTCGAATCCCCAGTTGGCGTAGTAACCATTCAGAGATCCTGGCTGGAGGCGCTTGTAAGCGTTGACCGTGGGTGCGACCAAAGCGGTCATAGGCACATGATCGTGGACGATCCCGGCGATGCACCGGTGTGCAAGCTCACTCAGGCCGTCCGGGGCGGAGGGATCGCTGAAGGCGTTCTTTCCGTCCCGGTCGACCAACGAGAAGTTGACGTGGATCCCGCTGCCTCCTCGATCAGTGACCGGCTTGCCAAGGAAGGAGAGGAGGTAACCGCGTTTGGCCGCGATCTCCCTCGCCATCACCCTGAACAAGAAGGCATCGTCGGAGGCCTGAAGGGCCGTGCCGTAGCGAAGGGTGAGCTCGAATTGACCGTCTTCGTATTCGGAGTTGACGGATTCCAGCTCCAGGCCGACATCCAAGGCGGTCTCCATGATCTCCTGAATGGTCCCGCTTGGATCGACCGCGGTCCCGGTGCCGTAGACGTACGACCCGGGGGTGTGGATCGGCCGCCATCCCCGGTCGCGTTCGGGCTCGAACAGAAATGCCTCCAGCTCGAAGCCGATCATCGGAGTCAGCCCCAGCTCTTCCCACTCGGCGACGACCCGCTCGAGAATCGAACGCGGGGCGAGCTCCACGGGTGTCCCGTCCTTGCTTATCGACGCGACGACGACACCGGTCCCCTCCTCCCAGCCGGGCCTGATGTCATCGGTTGAAAAGCGGGCCTCGACATCCGGAAAGCTCTCGTGATGGGCGCCTGGATGGGGGATCATCACCCGGTTGAGCTGAAGGGAGAACAAGGCGACGCAGTGGTTGCTCCCCTCCTCCGCCCGGGCGCTCGACAGGTACTTGCCTCGGGCCAGACCGAGATGATCGGGCCAGAGAAAGCGAACACGGTCGTAGCCGGTCTTGCTCAGAAGGCTGCCTCCTGTACGGGTGCGCACAATTGCGCGGCGGTTGGTTCGGCCCGAAACAGTATCAAGGGCTGTTGCCCCTGAGCACAATGACCTCTCCTAATTGGGAGGCTCAGGTGTCAAATACGACCCTATGCAACCCGATTTCGGGCGCTGACATGCTGGGGCCCTACTCTCCACCCCCGTGATCACGTACCGGTTGGGCAACGACCTCGATCTCGACGCCGTCATCGACCTGTACATCGACTCCACCATCGGGGAGCGCCGCCCGGTTGAGAATCGGGAGCGCATGAGAAGGATGCTGGCGGAAGCCGACCTCGTGGTGACTGCCTGGGACGGCGAGACATTGGTCGGTATCTCCCGCTCGGTCACGGACTGGGTCTACTGCACCTACCTCTCCGACCTGGCAGTGAGACTGGACTTCCAAGCGCAGGGCATCGGTCGCGAATTGGTGCGGAGGACGCGTCAGGAGACACCGGAAGCCACCGTCATCCTGCTCGCTGCGCCGAAGGCGGTCGAGTACTACCCCCGGATCGGGATGACCCAACACGACAGTGCTTGGATCCTGGCACCCGGTGAGGAGCCGGTCTGAGCCCGGTCAACTCTCGAGCCAGACGGCAATGAGGTCACCGACGAATCTGGGCGAGTACATGTCGTTGTGACGGGCGCCTTCGACCCCTTCGACCAGGGCCTCCGAGCCGGCGCCGGTCAGAGCCTCGGCGAAGTCGAAGGTGAAGGAAGAATCGATCAGCCCGTCCTCGTCGCCGTACATCAGGAGACTCGCCAGATCGGGGTTCTGGTCGACCAGATTGAGAGGATTTCCTGCTCGCCACGTCTCCGGATCCTCGGTGGGGGTGACACCGAAGAACGGGTACATCAAAGGGCCGAGCCGGGCCACGTCGTAGGGCCCGGCGAGCCCGACCAGGCGATCGGGGACCCCGGTCCCCGGGATCGGGCAGGAGGTTGCGTAGCCATCACCGCTGAGAGCGACCACCGCCGAAATGTGGGCTCCGGCCGAATGGCCGAGCACTACGACAGTGCCGTCGGAAGCGGGGTGTGCTGCCGCGTAGCGGACTGCGCACGCGACATCGTCGATGGCGGCTGGGAAGCCAGGCTGCTCGCCGGCCAAGGTGTACCGCGTGTTGACGGTCAGGTAACCCGCCTCGGTGAGCGACTCGGCGAGGGGCCGCATGATCGAAGGCGAGCCTGCCACCCATCCTCCGCCATGAACCAGGACCACTGCCGGGAACGGTCCGGTGCCTTCGGGAATGAGGATCTCGGCGTCGATCTCGGGCAACGGCTCGGGAGTCGTGGTTGTGGTGGTGGTGACCGTGGTGGTGACCGTGGTGGTCGTAGTCGTGGAGCTGGTCGAGGGGGGACGCGAGGTGGTCGTGGTGGTTGGCGCCGCGGCGGTGGTCACGGTCGCCCCATCGGAGGCGTTGCAGGCCGCCATGGTCAAGGCCAGGACGGTTGAGATCAGGAGAGAAGGGAGGCTGCGTCCCGATCCACATACCACTCGACGACTCCCTCGGCTTCGCTCAGTTGTCCGGCGGGTGTGCCGCCTTCGAAGCTGGCCTTGAGGGCGACAGCCTTATCGATTCCGAGGGTAACCACCAGGACGAGACTTGCGCTCCACAGGAGCGGGTAGGTGGCGGTGAGCCGATCTTCTCCATCACCGGTCTCGCGATTGGCGACATACCAGCGGCTGCGCTCGGCCAGCGCCGGTGTGTCCGGGAACAACGATGCGACGTGGGCGTCGGCTCCCATGCCGAGCATGATCAGGTCGGGAGGTCTCCCGGCATGAATCGAGCGCAGACGTGCGTCATAATGGGCCGCGGCGTCCTCCGGTTCCAGGTACTCACTCCATCTCGGCCTGATGAAGTTGGCGTCGACATGGTCGAGCAAGGTCACGGCGGCCATATGCCCGTTGGAACGCTCATGGTCGGGAGGGACCCAGCGCTCGTCCGAGAGCCAGGCATCGACCTTGTCCCAACCGGTGGCCCGGCCTCGCATCATCCGGTAGGTGGCCTCCGCCGCCAAGCCGCCTGCCAGCCCGAAGGAGAAACGCCCTTCGGCCGTGGAGATCAGGTCGGCGATCCGTTTCGATGCCGCTTGGGTCGCAGCGTCAGGCGTGTCATGGACGATGAGCTCCACATGGCAACGGTACTGGCTCGATACATTGGAAACATGGTCTCGACGGTCTCTATCCCTTGGCCGGGTGGTGCGGTCAGCGGCCGGCTCGCCGGTGCCGGGCCACTTGGGATCCTCCTTGCCCACGGGGCAGGCACCAATCAGGACCACCGGGTCATGGTGGCCCTCCGTGACCGACTCGCCACAGCCGGGCACCAGGTGCTGACCTTCAACTACCCCTACACCGAACGGGGGTCGAAGAGCCCCGATCGAGCAGAGCGTCTCGTCGAGTGTCACCGGGCGGCGGCGGAGGTGTTGGGTGAGAAGGTCGACATGATCTTCCTCGCCGGCAGGTCGATGGGGGGCCGGATGGCCACCTACCTGGTGGCCGAGGGTTACCCCGCCGCCGGTGTGGTCCTCTACGCCTATCCCTTGCACCCGCCAGGCAAACCGGAATCGCTTCGAGTCGCCCATTTCCCGGAGGTGAAGTTGCCACTTCTGTTCTTCCAGGGGACCAGGGATTCTCTGAGTCGCATGGATCTCTTCGAACGACACATCGCCCCCCTTCCGAACGCGACTGTGGAGATCCTCGAGGGCGCCACCCATTCGCTCACCGGGGGCGGTTGGTCCGAAGAGGCGATGCTCAAGCATCTGACCGAGAGGACCGCATCGTGGATCGCCGCGATCTCGTCTGGCAGAACGGCCGCCATCAAGCCATAATTGGCCGCCACCTCTCATTCCTCCAAGGAGTCTTTCGATGCCCGAAGTCAGTCTGCGCGCCCAAACGGGGCGGAGCACCGGTTCGCGTGAGTCCGGTCGCGTCAGGAAGACAGGGAATGTGCCGGCCATCGTCTATGGAAAGGGCACCGAGCCGGTCTCGATCGCGGTGAACGCCCACGATCTGCACGTGGTGCTCCACACCGAGGCCGGGGCCAACGCCCTGATCAACCTCGAGATCGAAGGCGGCGCCACGTTGTTGACCATGGCCAGGGTCATCGAGCGCCATCCTTTCCGCAACGAGTACCGCCACATCGACTTTGTGACGGTCTCTCTCGACGAGATCGTGACCGCCGAGGTGGCGATCCACTTCGAAGGCTCGCCGATCGGAGTGATCAACGGCGGCGTCTTCTCCCCCCAGCGCACCCATGTCGTCATCGAGGCGCTGCCCACGGCGATTCCATCAGCAATCGTGCTCGACGTCTCGGATGTCGAGATCGGCGACTCGCTTCGCATCGGCGACCTCCCCGTGATCGAGGGTGTGACCTACACCGAAGATCCGGAAGCGGTCGTCATGAGCGTCACCACACTCGCTGCCGAAGTCGTCGAAGTGCCCGAAGCGGAGCTCGAGGGCGAGGGAGAGGAGCTTGCCGAGGGTGAGGAGCCTGCTGAGGGCGAGCAAGAAAGCGAAAGCGCCGAATAGCCAGGTTCACATGGTGGTCGGTCTCCGCAATCCGGGGAGCGACTACGAGGGAACCAGGCACAATGCCGGGTTCGAGGTCGTGGCGCGGGTCGTTGCCCGTCACGGTGCCAGGTTCGGAAGGGCTCCTTCACGGGTCCGTTGTGAGATAGCCCAGTTTGGCGTCGGAGACAGGCGGGTGCTGTATCTGGTCCCCTCCACCTTCATGAACGAGTCCGGTTCTGCGGTGCACGCCGCTGTCGACTACTGGGGTGTCGATCTATCCCGAGTCCTGGTGATCCACGATGACATCGATCTTGCCTTCGGCCGTCTCCGGCTCCAGGTCAACGGTGGGAGCGGTGGTCACAACGGGATCAGGTCTCTGGAGAAGGCCCTGGGCACGCCCGACTTCAGCCGGCTCAAGTTGGGGGTAGGCCGCCCTCCGGGATCGCAGGACCCCGCCGACTTCGTCCTCCGCCCGTTCTCCAAAGCCGAGCGTGGCGAGGTGGATGTCATGCTCGAGGAGGCTGCCGACGTCGTGGACCAGTGGCCGATCGATCCGGCTCGGGCCCAGGAGATCGCTGCCTTGAGGGGACGGGACCAGCTTTCGTGATGCCGAGGGCATAGCGTTTCCCGATGTCCGACTTCATCGGCGCCCTGGATCAGGGGACGACCTCTACCCGTTTCATGGTGTTCGACGCCGCCGGGGCGGTGGTGGCCGTCGACCAGCGCGAGCATGCCCAGATCTTTCCCCGGCCCGGTTGGGTCGAGCACGACCCGGTCGAGATCTGGTCCAGGTCATCGTCCGTCATCGAGGGAGCTCTTTCCAAGGCCGGGCTGAGCGCCTCGGACCTGGCCGCGATCGGGCTGACCAACCAGCGCGAAACCACCGTCATCTGGGACCGCGCCACCGGAAGACCGGTTGCCAACGCGGTCGTCTGGCAGGACACCCGGACCGCCGAGATCTGTTCCCAGCTAGCCGGGGCCGAGGGCGCCGATCGGTTCCGTGCGGTCACCGGTCTGCCGCTGGCGACCTACTTCTCAGGGCCCAAGATCCGCTGGCTCCTCGACGAGCTCGACCTGCACGACGCTGCTGCCCGAGGGGAGCTGGCCTTCGGCACCATCGACTCTTGGTTGGCCTGGAATCTGACCGGCGGGCCGGGCAGGGGGACCCACATCACCGATGTCACCAATGCCTCCCGGACGTTGCTCATGGATCTCGCCACCACCACCTGGGACGCCGACATCGCGGTGGCGATGGATGTCCCTACCGCGATGCTTCCCGAGATCGTGCCTTCGATCGGAGTCCTTGGCACCTGTGTCGGCCCCCTGGAAGGGGTGCCCTTGGCCGCCATGCTCGGAGACCAGCAGGCCGCGCTGTTCGGTCAGGTGTGCTTTAAACCCGGTGAAGCCAAGAACACCTACGGGACCGGCAATTTCATGCTCCTCAACACCGGCTCGGCGCCCGTGGTCTCCGAGGCTGGTCTGCTCACCACCCTTGCCTATCAGCGCGCCGGGGAGAAGCCGGTCTACGCCCTCGAGGGCTCGGTGGCGGTGACCGGATCCCTGGTCCAATGGCTGAGGGACAACCTCGGGCTGTTGGACACCTCCTCGGACATCGAGAAGCTGGCTCGCACGGTCGAGGACAACGGGGACGTCTACTTCGTCCCCGCCTTCTCCGGGCTATTTGCTCCTTACTGGCGACCCGACGCCCGCGGGGTGATCACGGGTCTGACCAGATTCGCCAACGGCGGGCATATCGCCAGGGCCGCCCTCGAGTCCGCGGCCTATCAGACCCGTGACATCCTGGACGCGATGACCGCCGACTCGGGTGTCAGGCTCACCGAGCTCAGGGTCGACGGGGGTATGACCGCCAATTCATTGTTGATGCAGTTCCAGGCCGACATCCTCGGTGTGGATGTCATCAAACCCCGGATACCGGAGACGACGGCACGGGGTGCCGCTTTCGCCGCCGGCCTGGCGGTGGGGTTCTGGCCGGACCTCGACGCGATCAGCGGTCTCTGGGCCGAGGATGCCCGATGGGAACCGACCATGGGTGACATCGAACGAGAGAGGCTCTACGGACGATGGCGGGAGGCTGTCGAGAGGTCGTTCGGATGGGTTTGACCCGAGGATTTCGCCGGTCCCACCGATAAGATCGCTGCGAGTCGAGGAGGTCCCATCTCACTGCCTGACATGCTGGCGCTGTCCAGGATCATTCTGGTGCCTGTGATCATGGCATTCACCAGGAGCGACCAGATCGAGCACTCCCTGGCGATTGCGGCTGGTGTGTTCGCCTTGGCCGCTTTCACCGATTATCTCGACGGCTATCTCGCGAGGAAGATCAGCGGAGGAACCATCCTCGGTGGGTTCCTCGACACCACTGCCGACAAGATCCTGGTGACCGGCACCCTGCTGGCCCTGGTCTCGATCGACCGGGTCTCGGTCTGGCCGGCCGCCCTGATCATCTTCCGCGAGTTCGGGGTGATGGCCCTCCGTGGCGTGGTTGCCGCACAGGGGGGTCTGATCCGCCCTTCGACGTGGGGGAAGATCAAGACGGCGACCCAGTTCGCTGCTCTCTTGCTGGCGTTCTTCAGGCTTTCGGAGCCATGGGGCCCGTGGTACCTGGATCAATGGGTCATGCTGCTGGCCGTCATCGCCACCATCGGGTCGGCTTGGGGGTACACGACGGCGTTCTGGCACACAGTGCGTTCTGAGCCCGCCGGCTACCGGCGGTGAGGGTCGCCGTTACCGGCGGCTCCGGGGTGGTGGGAGCGGCCGTGGTCAGGCATCTGGTCGATGCCGGGCACGAGGTGAGGGGATTGGCGCGAACGACCTCGGCCTCGGAGAAGATCGCCGCCCTGGGGGCCAAGCCCTTTCCCGGTGACGTCCTCGACCCAGAGAGCCTCGTCGGCTTGGTCTCGGATGTGGACCGCGTGTTTCATGTCGCCGGGGTCAACGAGATGTGCTCGGCGGACCCGGGGCACATGGACGAGGTGAACATCGTTGGCACCTCCAACGTGCGTGACGCCTGCCTGAGTGCGAGTGTCGGCCGGCTGATCCACACCTCATCGGCGGTGGCTATAGGTGAGGAACACGGCAGAGTCGGCTCCGAGGCAAGCCCGCATCGGGGTTGGTATCTCTCTCGCTACGAGCGCTCCAAGCACATCTCGGAGCAACTCGTCCTCGAGGGGTCGGCTGGGCTCGAGGCGGTGTGTGTCAATCCCTCATCGGTGCAGGGCCCAGGCCGCGCTTCGGGGACCGGCAAGCTGATCCTCGATGTCATGCGGGGCAAGCTCCCCTTTCTGGTCGAGTCCACGATCTCGATCGTCGACATCGACGACTGCGCCCGAGGCCACCTCCTGGCGGCGGATCTGGGATCACCCGGCGAGCGTTATCTGTTGAGCGGTGTCTCGCTGACCATTCACGAGGCCCTGGCTCTGCTGACTCGAGTCAGTGGCCTTTCTCTCGACCGCCGGTTTCTGCCGGGCTCGGTGGTCTCCGCCCTGGCCGGAGGTATCGAGCTCGGGGCGCGTGCCTTGAGACGCCGGCCCCCGGTTTGTAGAGAGATGGCGCGGGTGCTGCGGCACGGTCACCACTACGACGGCACCAGGGCGACCCGGGACCTGGGGCTGGTTTACACGCCGGCTGAGGACACCGTGCAACGCGCGATCGACTGGTTCCGCGCCCAGGGCCTACTTCAGACCCAGAGGTAGCATCGACCGGCTCGATGCCAGCACCGCTCGCACCACTTCTCTCCGCCTGGCGCTCCGCGTCCCTCCCGGATCTCGGGGGATCCTGGGCTGTATCTGCAGGGGGGAGAGCCTTCGCCATCGCCGGGCTTGCCGACCAACTCGAGGAAATGCTCCTGGTCGTGGTGCCGGGCGAGCGTGATGCCGAGGAGCTGGCGGACGACATAGCGCTCTTTCTCGAGGATGTCACGCTGGCTCCAGCCTGGGAGACCCTGCCCTTCGAGCACGTCTCACCCAATATCGCGACCATGGCCCGTCGGGCGGCAGCCCGGCATCGTTTGGCCCGGGGTGGTGGCCCTGCGGTGGTGGTGGCCAGCATCCGCAGTGCTATTCAACGACTCAGCCCATCCAGCCCTGACCCGCTGACCCTGGCCAGGGAAGACGAGGTCGCCCTCGACGACCTCGTGCGCCTACTGGCCGATCTGGGCTACTCGAGGACCGACCGGGTCGAGGGAAGAGGCGAGTTCGCGGTCCGGGGTGGGATCGTCGACGTGTTCCCCGCCCAGGACGAGGAGCCGGTTCGCCTCGACTTCTTCGGTGACACTGTTGAAGACATCCGGGTCATCTCGGTCGCCACCCAGCGATCGGAGGACCCGGTCGACCGCCTGGTCGCCTACCCGGCTCGAGAAGTTCGCCCTAGAGGAGCTCTGGTTCAACGCGCCTCCGAGCTCGTCATCTCCGAACAATGGGCGGCGTCGACCTGGGATCGGATCTCCCAGGGTCAGCTCTTTCCCGGCATCGAGTCGTGGCTGCCCTGGGTGGCCGACCCGATCTCGCTCATCGATGCCGCGCCGACCGAAGCTCGCCTCGTCGTCATCGAGCCCGCACGGGCGCTGGACAGAGCGCGCGAGCTGATCAAGGAGGAAACCGAGCTGGCCGTGGCCCTCGCTCCCACCTGGGGAGAACAGGCTCCGGAGGCCGGCGCCCACCCCGCCTTGTTCCTCGACCTCGAGGAGAGACTCAGGGATCGAGCTCATCTTCGGGTCCCGGCGGCGCCGACCGGCCCCTCCGACCCGGTGCTGGAGGTGCGCGGCCTCGATGCAACCCCAGGTGATCCCGAAGCCGTGACTCGTGGACTGGCACGACTGTTGGAACGGGGGATCACCACCGTGGTGGCGATGGACGGAGCGGCGGCGGCCGACCGGGTGGCAAAGGCGCTGGCCGAGAACGGGCTGGCCCTCGACCGGCTCGAATGGCTCGTGAACCCGAGGCCGGCGATCGTCCCGGTGGGCATCCACCGGGGATTCGTGGCCCCGGGTATCGGGGTTGCGGTCCTGGGAGAGCAGGAGATCGCCGGCCGGCGCCGAGCTCATCGTCGGGCGGCCCGGAGTCGGGCTGCACTGACCCACCAATACCGCGACCTGACCGAAGGTGACTATGTAGTCCATCACCAACACGGGATCGGGAGGTTCGAAGGTCTGGTGTCGAGGACGATGGTGGGGGTGGAGCGGGACTATCTGATCATCGCGTATGCCGGTGCCGATCGTCTCTATGTGCCTGTCGATCAGCTGGCTGCCGTCACCAGGTACACCGGTGGGGAGGCCCCCCGGGTGTCGCGGATGGGGGGCAAGGACTGGTCAGACCAGAAGGCGCGGGTTCGCAAGGCGGTGGCCGCGGTGGCGCAGCGTGTGGTCGAGCTCCACCGCCTCCGAGCCGCCGCGGCCGGCCATGCCTATGCGCCGGACTCTCCTTGGCAGACCGAGATGGAGGGCACGTTCCCCTACGAGGAGACACCTGATCAGCTCCGCGCCATCCTCGAGGTCAAGGCCGACATGCAGACCGACAAACCCATGGACCGGCTGGTCTTCGGCGATGTCGGCTTTGGCAAGACCGAGGTTGCGATCCGTGCCGCCTTCAAGGCGGTGGAGTCGGGCAAACAGGTGGCCGTTCTATGCCCGACGACCCTGCTGGTGCAACAGCATCATCAGACTTTCTCCGAGCGGTTTGCGCCCTATCCGGTTCGGGTAGAGGCCCTCTCCCGCTTCCTCACCACAAGGCAGCAGGATCGGGTTGTGGCCGCCCTGGCGACGGGGGAGGTCGACGTGGTGATCGGAACCCATCGCCTCCTATCCGAGGACATACGGTTCAAAGAGCTCGGCTTGCTGGTGATCGATGAGGAGCAACGCTTCGGGGTGACCGCCAAGGACGCGCTCAAGGAGTTGAAGTTGGGGGTGGACGTCCTCACCCTCACCGCGACCCCGATCCCACGGACGCTGGAGATGGCCCTCACCGGGATCCGGGATGTCTCCCACATCAGGACCGCCCCCGAGGACCGTCATCCGATCCTCACCTATGTCGGCCCTGCGGACGACCAGGCGGTCTCGGCGGCCATCCGACGTGAGCTGCTCCGGGAGGGGCAGGTGTTCTACGTGCACAACCGGGTGCAATCGATCGATCGGGCGGTGGCGCATCTCCGTGACCTGGTTCCCGACGCCAGGTACGTGGTGGCCCACGGCCAGATGTCGGAAGGACAGCTCGAACAGGTGATGATCGATTTCTGGAATCGTGAATACGACGTCATGGTCGCCACCACCATCATCGAATCCGGTCTCGACCTGCCCCAGGTGAACACTCTCATCGTCGAGCGTGCTGACCTCCTCGGCCTGGCCCAGCTCTATCAGCTTCGGGGCCGGGTGGGCCGCTCCAGTCAGCGGGCATATGCCTATCTGCTCCATCCCCGGGATCGGAGTCTCACCGAGGAGGCGCATCGCCGGCTCGAGGCGATCGGGGAAGCAACCGAGCTGGGCTCGGGGTTCCAGCTTGCCCTGAGGGACCTGGAGATCAGGGGTGCCGGGTCGATTCTCGGCGAGGTCCAGAGCGGGCATATCGCGGCGGTCGGGTTCGAGTTGTACGCCGAATTGGTCGCTGACGCCGTCTCCGAGCTGGAGGGGAGGGCGGTCCCGATCGAGCCTCGATTTGAGATCCGGATCGATCTCCCGGTCGACGCCCACCTGCCCGATGCCTACATCTCTGAGCAAGAACTTCGTTTGGAGGCCTATCGACGTTTGGCGGGCACCTCGACACCCCCCGAGGTCGACGACGTTGCAGCTGAATGGGAGGACCGGTTCGGGCCGCTCCCGCCTGCCGCCTCGGCGCTGGTGGAGCTGGCCCGGCTCCGAGTCGACGCTCTCCGGGTCGGGCTCGAGGAGATGGTCAAGCTCCGCCATGAGATCAGGATGGGCCCGGTGGATCTCAAGCCCTCCCAGGAGGTCCGTCTCAAGCGTCTGCAGCCACGCGCGGTGCTCCGCGCCGCGGAGGGCCTCATCTTCATCCCGGCGCCATCGCCCCTGATGCCGGGCCTTTCCCGGTTCATCGCCCAAATGTGGCCGGAGGGGGATTCATGATCCGGTGCGGGATGCTTCTAGGGGCGTGAAGGCTCTACCATCCCGGAAACTCTCTTTCTCCACTTCTAAGAAGGAATTCTCTTGAAGAAACTCACATCGCTGTTGGTCTCGTGCGCGCTCGTTTTGGTGTCTTGTGGGGGCAGCAACGAAGTGGTAGCGACCGTCAACGGTGTTGATGTGACCGTCGGTGACGTGGAAGCCCTAATCGACCGTGGTGACGAATCCACGATCGCCAAGGAAGAGTTTGCCCAAGTGCTCACCTTCAAAATCGTCTACAACATCATGACCGGGGACGCCGAGGACGAGTTCGGAATCACGTTCAGTGATGAGGAGATCGCTGCCGAGGCTGATGGGATCATGGCTTCGGAACTCCCCCAGGGCCAGACTCGTGAGGCCTTTCTCGAAGAGAGAAGGGTCACCGAGCAGTATCTCCAGGAGGTCGCCCAACAGTCTTTGGTCTTCGCCGCGGTGGTGGAGGCGATGGCAGCCGATATGGAACCTCCCACTCAGGAAGAGATAGACACCCAACTGGCGCGATCTGTCACCGAGGTTTGCGCGGCCCACATCTTGGTCGGCACAGAAGAGGAGGCCGATGCGGTCGCCGCCCGTCTCGCTGATGGTGAGGAGTTCGCAGCCCTTGCCGCGGAGCTCTCACTCGATGGGAGCGGTGCTCAGGGGGGCGAACTGGGGTGCCAGCCGGCGGGCGCCTATGTCCCCGAGTTCGCAGCCGCCGCCATGATCGCCGAGTTGGGCGTTGCCTCTGATCCGGTCCAAACAGAGTTCGGCTTTCACATCCTGCTCATCAGCCAGCGCACCGAAGCCCCGCCCGAGGAATGGCCCACCGAGGATCAAATCATGGAGTTCCTTCTCAACCAGGTGGCGGGCCCGGCCTCCGA
>Ga0209640_10004129_pt1 | contig 12765 bp, 9 predicted proteins | sample RifCSP10_1_FD_184018 | JGI IMG/M metagenome (GOLD analysis project Ga0209640, IMG submission 184018) | Soil microbial communities from Rifle, Colorado - Rifle CSP2_sed 10_1 (SPAdes) (version 2) | ecosystem: Environmental > Terrestrial > Deep subsurface > Rock core/Sediment | place: Rifle... | reverse complement strand
AGAACAGCCGGTCGCCGGGCTTCAGGTCCGTGTGCAGCAGGTGTTCCTTCAGGTGCTGCAGCAGCGTGCCGCCGGCGCCGTGCACGATGCACTTCGGCACGCCGGTGGTGCCGGACGAGTACAGCACGTACAGCGGATGGTCGAAGGGCAGCCGCTCGAATGACAGCGGCGCGTCCCGCCGGCCGAACTGTGCGAAGCCGACGGCGTGCGGCAGCGCATCGATGGCCGGGCGCTCGCTGACATAGGGCGCGACGACGACGCAGCGCACGGACGGAAGTCTCGCCAGCACGCCCGCAATCGGCGCGAGCGAATCGATCGTCTTGCCCGCGTAGTAATAACCGTCGGCCGTGAACAGCACCGCGGGCTCCACCTGGCCGAAGCGGTCGAGCACACCGTGGATGCCGAAATCCGGCGAGCAGGAAGTCCAGGTCGCGCCGACGCTCGCGGTCGCGAGCATCGCGATCGCGGTCTCCGGCAGGTTCGGAAGGAAGCCGGCGACGCGGTGGCCGGGACCGATGCCTTCCGCGCGCAACCCCGCGGTGACGCGCGCGACCTCGGCGCGCAGTTGCCGCCAGGATAGCTCGCGCCGCTGTCCGCGTTCGTTTCGGAACACGAGCGCCGGATCCGCATCGGGGCCGCGCAGCAGGTTCTCGGCGAAGTTGAGCCGGGTGCCCGGGAACCAGCGCGCGCCCGGCATGCGGCCGGCCTCCTCGAGCACCGGCCCGGCGGCGCGCTCCGCGATCACGCCGGCAAAATCAAACAGGGCTTCCCAGAACGCGGTGGGCTGGCCGATCGACCAGCGGTAGAGCGCGTCGTAGTCCTGCGCATCGGCGCCGTGCGCCGCGGCGAACGTCATGAACCGCGTCAGGTTCGCATCCGCGATGCGAAACAGCGACGGCGTCCAGATCGGTTGCTCGGCGCTCATCTAGAGGTTCTGGTAGTTCGGTCCCGAGCCGCCTTCGGGCGTGGTCCAGGTGATGATGCCGTACGGATCCTTGATGTCGCAGGCCTTGCAGTGCACGCAGTTCGCGGCATTGATCTGCAGGCGTTTGCCGCCCGCGCCGTCATCCACCATCTCGTACACCTGCGCCGGGCAGAAATTCTCGCAGGGATTGCCGAATTCGGTCACGCAGCGCGTGGCGCAGATCGTCGTGTCCGCCACGTGCAGGTGCGCGGGCTGGCTTTCGTCGTGGACATTGCCGGCATGGAACACGGCGGCCGGCCGGTCGTGCGGCACGAGGTCACGATCCTTCCAGCCGCGGTCGACGGTTTTCGAGGACTCGAGCCGGTGCAGCGCCAGGTGGTTCTCGCGGTGCGCGAGCGTCCACGGGCTGTGACCGCCGGTCACCGTTTCAAATCCCGCGTTCGCGAGGCCCCACCAGAGGCCGCGATGGAATCCCGGCTTGAAGTTTCGCACGCGCTTCAGTTCGCGGCCGCCGTCGGAGCGGCGCCAATGCGCCTCGAAACCGTCGGTGCCGCCGTGGCCGGTCAGGTGCTGCGCCGCCAGCGCGCCGCAGCGGATCGCCTGATGCACGCCCTTGATCTTCGGCACGTTCAGCGTGCCCGCCGTATCGCCGATCAGCATGAACCCCGGCGCATCCATGCGCGGCAGCGACTGCCAGCCGCCGGCCGCGATCGTGCGCGCGCCGTAGGACAGCAGCTCGCCGCCCTCGAGCAACGCGTGCACGCTCGGATGATGCTTGAACTGCTGGAACGCCTCGAAGGGCTTGAACCGCGGGTCCTCGTAATCGAGGCCGACGACATAGCCGACGTACACGCGATCGCGATCGATGTGGTAGACGAAGCTGCCGCCATAGGTGTGCGAATCCACCGGCCAGCCGATCGTGTGCTGGATCAGGCCGGGCTCGGCGCGGCCGGGCGGCAACTGCCACAGCTCCTTGAATCCCAGCCCGTAGGTCTGCGGCATGCGCCCGTCCGCGAGGCCGAGGCGCGCCGTCAGCTGTTTCGTCACGCTGCCGCGGCAACCCTCGGCCAGGATGGTCGTGCCGGCGCGGATGTCGGCGCCCGGCGCGTAGTTCGGCCCGGGCCTGCCGTCCTTGCCAAGTCCCATGTCGCCGATGCGCACGCCCTCGACCCGGCCGTCGCCGGCAACGAGCGCTTCCGCGGCGGCAAAGCCCGGGAATACGTCGACGCCCAGGGCCTCCGCGCGTTGCGACATCCACGGCACGAGCTGTCCGAGCGAGACGATGAAATTGCCGCGATTGTGCATCTGCGGCGGATTGGGGAGCCGGATCGCGGACTTCTGCGTCAGGTACCAGAACTCGTCGCGCCGTGCCGGCACGCAGATGCCGGGCGGCGCATCGCGCCATTCAGGCAGCAGCGCATCGAGCGGTTCGGGTTCCAGCACGCAGCCGGAAATCATGTGCGCACCGACCGCGGAGCCTTTCTCCAGCACGCAGACCGACAGTTCGGCCTTGATCTGCTTGAGCCGGATGGCGCAGGCGAGGCCGGCGGGACCGGCGCCGACGATGACGACGTCGTACTCCATGACGTCGCGGTCGGTCACGGCATCACGGCCTTTTCGAATTGCGGCAACCTGCGCACGCCGTCGCCGATCATGCCGAGGTCGCCGGCGACCACCACGGTCATGCGCTCCGCCCGGATGAATCGCGCCGCCATCTCGCTGACTTCAGCGCGTGTCACCGCGTGGATACTGGCGACCCAGCGGGTCAGGAACGAGTCCGGCAGCCCGTGCAAGTTCATGAAGGCGAGCTGTCCCAGCACGCCGTTCGGCGAAGAGTTGGCGATGACGAAGAGACCCGAACGGTAGGCCTTGACGGCATCGAGTTCCGCATCGGGCGGCGCCTCCCGCTGCAGGCGCTCGATCTCGCGGAAAATCTCGGCGAGCGCAGCGGCGGTGTGCTCGCTCGTGACCTCGGCCGACAGCACCCACAGGGCGCTGCCGCGGCGCGCGCTGATCGAGGAATCCGGCGAATAGCTGTAGCCCTTGTCCTCGCGGATATTGGTCGTGATGCGCGAGCCGAAGGTGCCGCCAAGCAGGCTATTCATCAGCGTGGTCGGAAAGTAGAGCGCATGCGCCGGGTGGGGCACCGCCACTGCGATGCGCACCGAGGATTGCTGCGCGCCCGGGACATCGATCAGCTCGAGCTGCAGGGTCTCGCCCGGGACCGGCGGCAGCACGCTGGGAGCGGGGCCCGCGCTCCAGTCGCCGAAGGCGCGGCGCAGCGCCGACTCGAGCGCCGCGCGGTCGTAGCGTCCGGCAACGTAGACGTGCGTGCGCAGCGCGCCGAAATTCCGCTGGTAGAAACTACGTACCGCGGCGATGTCGTAGCCGGCGAGCTGGCCGTCGCGCGGCAGCGCGCGGCCGAACGGGTGATCGCCGTACACGAGGCGCGCCAGCGCCTCGCCGGCCTGCGACTGCGGGTCGGAGCGGGCGACTGCGACGCTGCGCTCGAGGTTCGCGATGACCCGCGGCAACTCGGATTCCGGGAATCGCGGGTTCCGCAGCACGTCGGCGACCAGGTCGACGGCCGCCACGGCATGCTCCGACAGCGCCGAGATGCCGACCGAGGTCTGTTCGGCGCCGGCGCCGACATTGAGCGTGCCGCCCATCCCGGCCGCAGTCCGTGCGATATCGGCCGCCGTGCGCGTAGCCGTGCCTTCCTTCAGCATTTCGACCGCGAGGTCGGCGAGCCACGTGGAATCGCCTTCATCGATGTTGCCGGTCCGCACGACGGCGAGCACGGTGACTTTCGGCACGCTGCCGTAGTCGATGAAGGTCATGGACAGCCCGTTCTCAAGCCGCAGCGTTTCCTTGGCGGGCAGGCTGAAATCGCGCGGCTTGCCGGGCGCGGGCGGCGATTCACGGTCCTGCGCGAACGCGGCTGCGGCGAGCAGGCACAGCAGTGTTGCGGCAATCCGCCTCATGGCGCGGCTCCGGGCGCGGCCCGTCCCGGCACGACGACCTGGACCGTGCGCCTGGCCTGCGTCAGGTAGCGTCGCGCGACGTCGCTGACCAGCTCCGGCGTCACCGCGCGGAATTCCGCCTCGAGGCGATTGATGCGTGCCGGGTCGTCGTCGAAGAGCGCAAAGGAGGCCAGCAGGTCGAGCAGCCCGAATCGCGTGCTCGACCCCGCCAGGTCGTAGAGCCCGGCGCGGATCTTGGTCAGCGCCCGCGCGAGTTCCGCGGCGCCGGGAGGTGCCGCCTGGATCCGCGCGATTTCCGCATCGATGTCCGCGAGAATCGCCTCGGGCGCGACGCCGGCGTCATGGACCAGGTACAGCATCCAGAGCATCGGCCCGTCGTAGGTGAATTCGTTGCCGAGCAGGTTGATGCCGCCGCCGACGCCGCCGGAGTAGCCGCGCTGCTGGACGAGCTTCTGCCACAGCGCGCTGTCCTCGCCCTGCAGCAGGATCTGGTCCAGCAGGCTGAAGGCATAGTGGTCGGGCGTGCCGCGCTCCGGCACCTGCCAGCCGAGCGCCAGGCCGGGGCGCGGCGCCAGCGGATCGGTGTAGGAATCGCGTTTCTCGCGTGTCTGCATCGGCTCCGCGAGGTCCGGCCGCGCCGGCTGCGTGCGCGCCGGAATCGCGGCGAAATACTTCCCGATCCACGCACGGGCCGCCGCGGGATCGAAATCGCCCGCGACCACCAGCACGGCATTATTCGGCGCGTAGTACGTGTCGAAGAATGCGCGCGCATCTTCGAGCGTCGCGGCGTCGAGATCGGCCATGTCGCCGTAGAAATTGTGCGCGTTGTGCCAGTTCTCGTTCGCGACCTGCGGCAGCGTCAGCCACGGGAATCCGCCGTACGGCTGGTTCAGGACGTTGTCGCGCACCTCGTTCTTGACCACGCCCTGCTGGTTCACGAGGTTTTCCTGCGTGATCGCGAGCGCCTTCATGCGGTCCGCCTCGGCCCACAGCACGGATTCGAGCGTGTGCGCCGGCACGATCTGGAAGTAATTCGTGTAATCGAAGGTGGTCGAGCCATTGACCACGCCGCCGTTGCCCTCGACCAGTCGGATGAATTCCATCTTTCCGAGGTTGCCGGAGCCCTGGAACATCAGGTGCTCGAACAGGTGCGCGAAGCCCGTGCGGCCGCGCGGCTCGATGCGGAATCCGATGTGGTAATACACGCCCGCAGTCACCGTCGGCGCGGAGGCGTCGCGCGACAGCACGACCTTCATTCCATTGTCGAGCTTGTAGTACTCGATCGGGATGTTGATCCCGCCAACGACGGGCTCCGGCAGGTCCCGCGCGCCGTTCTGCGGCTGCGCGGCGCAACCAGCCAGCGCCGCTGCAACGATCAGTCCGCTCGCACGGCGTGCCAGCACTGCCTTGATCACCGCGGAGCCATTCTGATGGCGCCGTCAAGTCTCACCGTCGTGCCGTTCATCATGCGGTTCGTGCAGATCGCCGCGACCAGCTCCGCATACTCCTCCGGCCGCCCGAGCCGCGGCGGGAAGGGGACCTGCTTGCCGAGCGAGTCCTGCGCTTCCTGCGGCAGGCCCGCCATCATCGGCGTCTGGAAGATGCCGGGCGCGATGCCGATCACGCGGATGCCGAAACGCGCCAGTTCGCGCGCGAGCGGCAGGACCATACCGGCGACCGCCGCCTTCGAAGTCGCGTAGGCGACTTGTCCGACCTGGCCTTCGAATGCGGCGACGGATGCGGTGTGGATCAGCAGGCCACGTTCGCCGTCGGCGTCAGGCTGATTCGACTGCATGAGCGCGGCGGCTGCGCGGTCCAGCAGGAAAGTGCCGAGCACATTGATGTTGATGACGCGCTGGAAAGCGGCGGCGGGCAGCGGGCCGTCCTTTCCGAGCAGCTTGCCGGGCGTCGCGACACCGGCGCAGGACACGGCGACATTGAGGCCGCCCATTATCTCCGCCGATTCGGCAACCGCCGCGTCGACGTCGGACTCGCTGGTGACGTCGCAGTGGTGATAGCTGGCGGATGCGCCCAGTGCAATTGCCGCCTTGCGGCCGGCTTCGTCCTGGACGTCGAGCAGCGCGACCCGGCCGCCACCGGCGATCAATCGTGCCGCAGTCGCCAGTCCGAGACCCGAAGCGCCGCCGCTGATGACCGCCCGTACCCGATCGAGATTCATGCGCGTTTCCCCTCGCGGACAGTCTACAAGCTTAATCCTGCCGGCGGCTCGACGCTTCGGCGCGCGCAGACGGCCTACAGACGCAGTCCCCCGTCCACTTCGATCACGCGCCCGGTCACAAAATCGTTCTGCGCGATGAACACGGCGGTTGCGGCGATCTCGGCCGGATCGCCGAGCCGGCGCAGCGGCACCGCGGATTTGACCCGCGCGACCATCTCCGGTTTCATCGCCGCGAGGATTTCGGTGGCGCAGAAGCCGGGTGCAATCGCGGCGCTCCGGATGCCGTAGCGGGCGAGTTCCTTGGCCCACACGACGGTCATCGCGGCAACGCCGGCCTTGCTGGCCGAGTAGTTGGTCTGTCCCGGGTTGCCTTCGCGCGAGATCGAGGAAATGTTGATGATCAGCCCGCCGTTGCCGAGCCGGATCATCCGTTCCGCGGCTTCGCGCGCGCACAGGAACACGCCGGTCAGGTTGACGTCGACCACCGCCTGCCACTGCGCGAGCGACATCTTCGAGACGATTGCGCCGTCCTGCGCCTTGACCAGCAGCGCATCCCGGGTGATGCCCGCATTGTTGACCAGCACGTCGAGCCGGCCGGACGCCGCGACCACCGCGTCGAGGCTGCGAATGACCTGGTCCTCATCGACCACATCGGTCAGGTAGGGCGTCGCGCGCGCGCCGAGTGCCTTGCAGTGCGCGCAGGTTTCATCGAGTTCCGGGGCGCGCAGGTCGAGTGCCGCGATCTCCGCACCCTGGGCGGCAAAGGCGATGGCGATGGCGCGCCCGAGGCCGCGACCGGCGCCGGTGATCGCCACCACCTTGTTGGAAAGTTGCATGAAGTCCTTTACTGCACCTGCGAACAAAGTTGCAGACGACGCAATGGGGTCAGGACGTTAGCGATTTTTGCGTCGCAAGACAACCGTCAGGCGGGCTCGATGTCAAATAGCACCGTTTCCGCGTCCACCAGCTCGCCGGCGCGGGTCAGCACGTGGGCCACGCGACCGGCGCGCCCGGCGCGGATTGCATGCTGCATTTTCATGCCTTCGACGACGGCGAGCACGTCGCCGCGCAGGACGGTATCGCCGGCCTTGACGCGCAATTCGACGACACGGCCCGGCAGCGGCGAGGCCGGGTGCGCGTCCGCATCCTCGACGCCGCGCTCGTAAGGCCAGGCCGGCGCCAGCGCAATCTCGTCAGCCTGGCTGCCGACGACCTGCAGGCGCTCGCGATGCCGAATCAGTTCGAGATCGCGCGGACCGGCACCGGCATCGATCGTGTAGCGATTGTCGCCGACGGCCTGCACGCGGCCGGCGAATGTCGCCGCGCCCGTGTCGATCTCGATGCGGCCGTTGTGGCGGCGGGCGCGCAGCCGCAGGAACGACGGCGTGCGCAAGCCGACGGTCTGCCGGGCCGCGCCACCGGTGCGCCAGCCGTCGCCACAGGCCCAGGGCGATCCGGGCCGGTCCGCCCCCGCGATGTCATCGAGGGCAATCGATGCCGCCAGCAGCAGTGATTCGGCAGCCGGCGCCGATTCCTGCGTCAGGCCCGGCAGTTCGCGGTCGACGAAACCGGTGTCGACATCGCCCGCGGCGAACTGCGGATGAGCGGCGATCGCGCGCAGCAGCGGCAGGTTGTTCGCGACCCCGAATATCGCCGTCCGGTCGAGCTGCCGCCGCAGCATCGCGAGCGCACTGGCGCGATCGCGGCCCGAGGCGATCACTTTCGCGATCATCGGGTCGTAGTGCACGGTGATCGCGTCGCCGTCCTCGATGCCGCTGTCCACGCGCCAGTCGCGATCTTCCTGCGGGCGCACGAAGCGCTCGACGCGGCCGACGGAGGGAAGGAACCCGCGCCGCGGGTCTTCGCTGTACAGCCGCGCCTCGATCGCATGGCCCTGGCTCCGGATCTCGCGCTGGGCGAGCGGCAGGTGCTCGCCCGAGGCCACGCGCAACTGCCATTCGACCAGGTCGAGGCCGGTGACCGCTTCTGTGACCGGGTGTTCGACCTGCAGGCGCGTGTTCATCTCCATGAAATAGAAGTGACCGTCGGCATCGACGATGAACTCGATGGTGCCGGCATTGACGTAGCCGACGGCCCGGGCGGCGCTGACGGCCGCGGCGGTCATCGCTTCGCGCGTCGCCTGGCTGATGAAGGGCGAGGGCGATTCCTCGATGATCTTCTGGTAGCGCCGCTGCACCGAGCACTCGCGCTCGAAAAGGTGCACGCAGCCGCCGTGGCTGTCGCCGAAGACCTGCACCTCGATGTGACGCGGCCGCTCGAGGAAGCGCTCGAGCATCAGCCGGCCGTCGCCGAAGGCGTTCTCGGCCTCGCCGCGGGCGCCGGCGACCGCATCCGCGAGCCCGGAGGCTTCGCGCACGACGCGCATGCCCTTGCCGCCGCCGCCCGCCACCGCCTTCACGAGCAGTGGATAGCCGATGCGCGCCGCTTCCATCGCGAGGCTCGCATTCGACTGGTCCTCGCCCATGTAGCCGGGAACGACCGGCACGCCGGCTGCCGACACGATCGCCTTGGCCTCGTGCTTCAGACCCATCGCGCGGATGGCGCTTGCGGGCGGACCGACAAAGCGGATGCCCGCGGCTTCGCAGGCCTCGGCGAACGCGGCGTTCTCGGACAGGAAGCCGTAGCCCGGATGAATCGCATCCGCGCGCGCGGCGCGCGCCGCCGCGATCGCCGCGCCGGCGTTCAGGTACGAATCACGCGCCGGGGCCGGCCCGATGCAGACTGCCTCGTCGGCCGAGCGCACGTGCAGCGCGCCGCGGTCCGCTTCCGAATGCACCGCGACCGTGTGCACGCCGAGCCGCCGGCAGGTCCGGATAATGCGGCAGGCGATCTCGCCGCGATTGGCGATCAACAGGCGGCGCAGCATCAGTCCGGATTGCGCCAGCGCGCGCGGCGCTTTTCCAGGAAGGCGGAGAGGCCTTCGGCGGCCTCCGCGCCCGCGCGAATCCGCGCGAGCAACGAAGCCGTGTCGGCAAGCATCGCCTGGTCGCCCGGGGCGCTGCGCCCGGTCACGTGGCGGAGGAGCTGCTTGATCTCGGCCTGTGCCTGCGGGCCGCCGGCCCGCAGCGCATCGACGATCCTTCCCGCGGCGGCGGTGAGTGCCGCGTCGTCCGCGGTCTCGTGCACCAGGCCGATGCGGAGCGCGGTCGTCGCATCCATGGTCTCGCCGGTCAGGAACCAGCGGTGCGCCTGGCGCGCGCCGATCGCGCGGACCACGTACGGCGAGATCATCGCCGGGACCAGGCCGAGCCGGACTTCCGACAGGGCGAAATGCGCGCTGTCGGCGGCGAGCGCGATGTCGCAGGCCGAGATCAGGCCGAGCGCGCCGCCGTAGGCTGCGCCATTGACGATCGCGAGCGTCGGCTGCGGCTGGTTCTCGAGCCGCTGGAGCAGGGTCGCGAAGCGCCGCGAGTCGGCTTCGTTCTGTTCGGGCGATGCCGCGCCGGCCGCGCGCATTTCGCCGATGTCGGCGCCCGCGCAGAACACGTTGCCCGCGCCCGTCAGTGCGACGATCCGGACCGAGCGGTCGCCGGCGAGTTCCGCGAGCGCCTCCGTGAGCCGCGCGACGAGTTCGCCGGAGAGCGCATTGCGCGCCTGCGGACGATCGAGCGTCAGCGTGGCGAGAGCACGCGCATCGCGTGTGATCGAGAGCATTGGCATCACATCCGGAACACGCCGTAGGACTCGGGCAGCGGCGCCGGGCCCGTTGCTACGACTTCGAGCGCGAGCCCGAGCACGCGCCGAGTGTCGAGCGGATCGATGATGCCGTCGTCCCACAGGCGCGCCGTCGCGTAATAAGGATTGCCCTGGCGTTCGTATTGGTCGCGGATGCCCGCCATGAATTCCTGCTGCTCCTTCTCGGGCCAGCTGCCGCCCCGCGCCTCGACGCCGTCGCGCCGCACGGTCGCGAGCACGTTCGCGGCCTGCTCGCCGCCCATCACCGAAATGCGCGCATTGGGCCAGGTCCACAGGAAGCGGCCGCCGTAGGCGCGCCCGCACATCGCGTAATTGCCGGCGCCGAACGAGCCTCCGATCACGACCGTCAGCTTCGGCACGGTGGAGCAGGCGACCGCCGTGACCATCTTCGCGCCGTCGCGCGCAATGCCGCCGGCCTCGTAGCGCTTGCCCACCATGAACCCGGTGATGTTCTGGAGGAAAAGGAGCGGTACCTTGCGGCGGTTCGCGAGCTGGACGAAATGAGCGCCTTTCAGCGCCGACTCGGAGAACAGGATGCCGTTGTTCGCGAGGACCGCGACCGGGTAGCCCCAGATGTGCGCGAAGCCGCAGACGAGGGTCTTGCCGTACAGCGCCTTGAACTCGTGGAACTCGGAGCCGTCCACGAGGCGCGCGATCACCTCGCGCACGTCGTAGGGCTGGCGCAGATCGCGTGGCACGAGGCCATAGAGCTGCTCCGCCGGATACGCGGGTTCGACCGCTTCCCGCCTTCCGAGCCAGGACGACGGCCGGTGATTCAGGCTGCCGACGATTTCGCGCGCCATCGCGAGCGCGTGCGCGTCATTGTCGGCGAGGTGATCGACGACGCCCGAGGTGCGCGCGTGCACATCGCCGCCGCCGAGCGACTCCGCGTCCACGACTTCGCCGGTCGCCGCTTTCACGAGCGGCGGGCCGCCGAGGAAGATCGTGCCCTGGTTCTTCACGATGATGGATTCATCGCACATCGCCGGCACGTAGGCGCCGCCGGCCGTGCAGGAACCCATCACGACGGCCACCTGCGGAATGCCGGCCGCCGACAGTCGCGCCTGGTTGTAGAAGATCCGCCCGAAATGCTCGCGGTCCGGAAAGACTTCGTCCTGCAGCGGCAGGAAGGCGCCACCCGAGTCCACCAGGTAGACGCAGGGCAGGCGGTTCTCGAGAGCGATCTCCTGCGCGCGCAGGTGTTTCTTGACGGTGATCGGGTAGTAGGTGCCGCCCTTGACCGTCGCGTCGTTTGCGACGACCAGCAGTTCGTTGCCGTGGATGCGCCCGATGCCGGCAACGAGACCGGCGGCCGGCGCGTCGTCACCGTACATGCCGCCGGCGGCGAGCGGTGCAATCTCGAGGAACGGGCTGCCCGGGTCCAGCAACGCTTCGATGCGGTCGTGCGGCAGCAGCTTGCCGCGGGCGAGGTGTTTCGCGCGCGCTTCCTCGCCGCCGCCGGCGGCCGCCTGCGAAAGGCGGCGGCGCAGTTCCGCAACCAGCATTGCCATCTGCGCGGCGTTGTCGCGGAAATCTGCGCCGCCGGCATCGATGCGCGAGGCGATGCGCGTCATGCCGCGGTCGCCCGGAACAGCTCGCGGCCGATCAGCATGCGGCGGATCTCGTTGGTGCCGGCGCCGATCTCGTAGAGCTTCGCGTCGCGCAGGATGCGGCCCGCCGGGTATTCATTGATGTAACCATTGCCGCCCAGCACCTGTATCGCCTCGAGACCGGCACGCGTCGCCTGCTCGGACGCCCCCAGCAGGCAGGCCGCGGCATCGTAACGCGTGGTCTTGCCGGCATCGCAGGCCCGGGCCACCGCGTAAGCGTAGGCGCGCGAGGCATTGCAGGCGGCATAGAGATCGGCGAGTTTTGCCTGCATCAGCTGGAATGTGCCGATGGGCCGGCCGAACTGCTCGCGGTCGTGCAGGTAGGGCACGATCAGGTCGAGGGCCGCGCGCATCAGGCCGAGCGGTCCGCCGGTCAGCACCAGGCGTTCATAGTCGAGACCCGACATCAGGATCTCGGCGCCGCCGCCGACGGTTCCCAGCAGGCTGTCGTCCGGCACGAAGCAGTCCTCGAACACCAGCTCGCAGGTGTCCGAGCCGCGCATGCCGAACTTGTCGAGTTTCTGCGCCGCGCGGAATCCTTTCATGCCGCGTTCGACGATGAATGCGGTGATGCCAGCGGTGCCGCTGCCGGGCGCGATCGTCGCGTAAATCACGGCGGTGTCCGCTTCCGGGCCGTTCGTGATCCACATCTTGCTGCCGTTCAGGACGTAGCCGCCATCCTGGCGATCCGCGCGCGTGCGCATCGAGACCACGTCGGAGCCGGAGCCCGGTTCGCTCATCGCGAGCGCGCCGACGTCCTCGCCGCTCACCAGCCGCGGCAGGTAACGCTTCTTCTGCGCCTCGGTGCCGAAGCGACGCAACTGGTTGACGCAGAGATTCGAATGCGCGCCGTAGGAGAGGCCGATCGAACCCGACGCGCGGCTGATCTCTTCCATCGCGACGACGTGTTCGAGGTAACCGAAGCCGAGCCCGCCGTACTCCGCGGGCACCGTCATGCCGAGCAGGCCCATCGCGCCCATCTCGGGCCACAACTCGCGCGGGAAACGGTTGCTGCGATCGATCTGGTCGGCCTGCGGAGCGATCCGGCGCAGCGCGAATTCGCGGACTGCCTGGCGCAGTTCGTCGACGCGCTCGCCGAGCTGGAAGTCGAAATCGATTGCGAACATGGCACCCCCGTCGGTCACGGCCATCCTTGCAACGAATATCATATTGTCCGACAATCCGACAGGCAAGTGTGAGACGGGGAAATGAGATCCATGTTCGAACCACTCGGCTATGCACCCGCTTACTGGCGCGTTTCCGAGGCCATCCGGGCCCGGATCCTCCGCCGTGAGCTGGCGGAAGGCCAGCTGCTGCCGACCGAAACCGAACTGGCGCGCCAGTTCGAGG
>Ga0209640_10004128_pt1 | contig 12766 bp, 11 predicted proteins | sample RifCSP10_1_FD_184018 | JGI IMG/M metagenome (GOLD analysis project Ga0209640, IMG submission 184018) | Soil microbial communities from Rifle, Colorado - Rifle CSP2_sed 10_1 (SPAdes) (version 2) | ecosystem: Environmental > Terrestrial > Deep subsurface > Rock core/Sediment | place: Rifle... | reverse complement strand
TGGCCATCGGCGCCGGAGCAGCATGCCAGCCCAACTTGTGCGCTCCCCGTTCGGCCAGCACGCCGGAGGATTTGATCGGAAGCGGCGGGAGCGGAAACGGCTCCGAGCGCGGGGGATCGAAAGGACCCGGCACGCCCGAAACTCCCAGTTCCCATTCGGTCTTCGTGTAGTAAGGCTCCATCTCCGCGTAGGTGATCGGCCAATCATCGAAGGCCGTTCCCGCAATCGGTCCCAACTTGCTGCGCTCGATGAAATCTACTTCGTGGAAGCGCCAGTAATTGCCGGTGAAATGAACTGTGCCGCCGCCGACCTGACGACCGTAGATTATCGCGGGCTGCACTTTGGCCTTCTCTTTTTCCGACATGCGAAACGTATTGGGCTGGCGATCATAATCGTTGGTGATGGCTCGCTGCTGCCTGTACTTGAATTCATCGTGCTCGAAGTCCCGCTCCCTCAGGTAAGGGCCTTGCTCGAGGACCACCACGCGAAACCCTGCCGCGGCTAATTCCCTGGCGATGATTCCGCCCGACGCGCCGGCGCCGATGATCACAAAGTCAATGTCGGTCTGCGCGGCGAACTTCGCGCGTTCGTCTGCCATGAGCTAGCTACCCCCGTTGGACTGGCTGGCCTGATAATCGCGGTCGTAAACGCCAAAAGGCGGCTCGAAGTAAAACTCGCTTTGAAAGCCTAAGAGCTTCCAGCCGATTTCGTCGTAGTTGCCTCCGTAACTCGGATTGGCGAACATCCCGTAGATCGTCATCGTGCGAACCGATTCGAAGAACTTCTCCTTCTCGATCGACTTGAGCACTTCGATCTGTTGTTCGGAACTCAGAGTGGAGAATCGCCCGTCGTTCTTGAATCGCTTTCGGACTTTTGACTGAAGCTCCTTTAGGCCCCGGAGGAAAACGGGCCGCTCATCAGCCGCGAACGACGCCAGCGCCCGATCTATGAAGTAGATGACGCGGGCCTCACGCGCGCCGGGCGTGGAATCGGTTGGGATGATCTGGGCGGCGATCGCTTCGACCTGAGCCGCCTGTTCAGGGCTGAAGAAGTCCAGCTTGAAGGGTGTCGTCGATGCTGCGGCGCGATGGGCATGCTCCTGGGCCAGGAGTATCTCAGGCAGATTTGCGAGCAGCCAGAGTGAGCCGACTCCCGCGCAGGACTTGATTGCGAACTGCCGCCGCGAAATCTCTTTGTTGTCCAGACCGGTGCCCTCCCCGCGAGCTTGTTGAGTCCATCACGACAACCCGGGACTTGCCAGCGCCAGCGTATAGTAATCGGATAACGCCGGGAGTGACAAGCGGAATGGCGAGAACGGCAATCAAGTTGACAATCCGCAACGACGGGCGGTAAAAACCCCGTGCCCGAAGAAACCAGACAGCGGCTGTCCGGCGATTGTCGCTGAAGACCTGACGCCGCCCCGCGAGTGCCTGGTCTGGCTCGAAGCTGAGATGGAATCTGTAACCCCTCTACTGCATCGGCTGCCGGTCTACGAGGAGACCTTCGTCACTTCGTTTCGCCTCAGCGTGCTGGTTCCCGTCTACAATGAGCGCCACGTCGTCGAAGCGAGCCTGCGCCGCGTGCTTGCTCTGAAGCACGAGTTGATCACCAACCTCGAACTCATAGTGGTTGACGACTGCAGCACCGATGGCACCAGGGAGATTCTGCTACGACTGGCGGACGAGGACCAGCGCATTACTCTCTTGCGCCATGAAAGGAACCGGGGAAAAGGGGCGGCGATTCGCACCGCGATATCGCATGCAAGCGGCGATATCGTCGTCATCCACGACGCCGACCTCGAATACAATCCGGCGGACATCCCGGCGCTGCTCTTGCCGTTCGCCAAAGAAGGGGCCGACGCCGTATTCGGCTCGCGTTATCTTTCGGCTCCCTATCGCCGCGCGCTGATGTACCGGCACACGATGCTCAACAAGTTCGTGACGACGCTCGGCAACTGGCTGACCGACCTGACCCTCACCGACATCGAGACCTGCTACAAGGCGGTCAACGCCACCCTGCTCAAGTCGATCCCCCTCCGCAGCGATGACTTTCGCTTCGAGGTCGAGATTGCGTTCAAGCTGGCGAAGCGGCGCGCTCGCATCTTCGAAGCGCCGATACGTTACCTGCCGCGGACCCCTCAGGAGGGAAAGAAGATCCGCGCGCGCGACGGGATGCTGGCTTTGCTGGCGATGATCCGCTTCTGGCTGATTGACGATCTCTATAAGGAAGACGAATACGGCTCGCACTTGCTTGTCGAGTTGGAGCGCACGCGGAGATTCAACCTCTGGCTGGGGGAGACGTTGCGGCCCTACATCGGCGACCGGGTGTTGGAAATCGGCGCCGGAATCGGAAACCTGACGAATCAGTTCATACCGCGCGAGCTGTACATAGCTTCGGACGTCAATCCCAACCACCTTCACTACCTCCGGTCGTACTCGTTCGGCAAGCCTTATCTGAGGGTGATGGAGATTGACGCTGCGAGCTCGGACCACTTCGCGGCGCTGGAGAATCAGTTCGACACTGTGCTGATGCTCAACGAGTTGAAGCACGTAAGCGACGGGGAGAAAACGCTGCGTAATGTCTGGTCGGCGCTGGAGCCCGGCGGGCGGGCGATCATCATGGCGCCGCAACACCCACGGTTGTACGGCACGATGGACAAGGCCCTCGAGCACCGCAAGCGCTACACCTCCGAGGAGTTCGAACAGGCGCTGACCGGCGCGGGATTCCGCATCGAGAGGATGTTCGACTTCAATCGGTTTTCGGTTCCCGGATGGTGGACGAACGGAAAGCTGCTGCGCCGTAAGCGATTCTCACGGGTGCAGCTCAAGATCGTGGATACGTTGATTCCGGTGTTGAGGCGAATCGACCGCGTGTTCCCCTGGGGCGGGATCAGCCTCATCGGCATAGTGGTGAGGGATTAGACCGAACGCAGCGATAGCCCCCGTCCAGCCGCCGGGAGTAGGTGAGGCGAACGCTCAGCAATACCTTCCACGCTTCGTCTTTGGAAGGGGCGCGTTGAGCGCGGCTTGGAGTTCCACCTTCGACACCTGAAGGAGTTCCCGACTCCAACCGAGGTGCGGCCCAAGGGCTGAGCGATTACTCGAGATGCTTGTCCCACCTCCAATCGAGCTTATTTCGGGGCATGACCAAGTATTTGGCCTTCTTCGAATCCAACAGCATCGGCTCAGATCGCAAGCCCTCATACCAGTGAACATGAGGTCAACGGGAGGCTTGACGTTAACCACAAGAAATCTTAGCTTCATTCTGGCTAGCGCCTCTGCGACGCCGCCTTCACGCGCTGTCGATTGCAAATCGAGGTTGATTAGATAATTCGTGGCTTCGTTCGATGAACCGACATTAGACCGCGCATCGCCCTGCGGCGACGGACATCTTCTACTACACCAGTTTTTCGAGCGAGCATCGCGGCAGTGGCCGGATAGAACGGCCGTCGATGTTCCGCCGGGAATCGGAAGGCCGGATCGCCGCCTGGTCACTTATCGAGAACTGGAAAACCAGTCGGCGGCCCTCGCCCGCTTCCTTCGACCGCTCGTCACCGGAGAATGCGTAGTCGCGATTCTTCTCCCCAGGCGAACCGAGCTCCTCTACAGCAGCCAGCTCGCCGTTCTGAAATCCGGCGCCGCGTTCACGTGCATCGATCCCGCGTTCCCGGATGAACAGGCGTGTGACATTCTGGAAGATTCCCGAGCCGTCGCGCTGCTGACCGACCGAGCCGGACTCGCGCGCGTTGATCATCTCGGGTTTAATCGCGCAAGCGCTTTCGACGTCGAAGAACTGATAGCTCAACCACGCAGTCCCATTCCGGTAGCCCCGGCCGCGTGGCTCACTGCCCGCAGTCTCGCCTACGTCATCTACACATCGGGAACGACGGGCAGGCCCAAGGGCGTGATGATCGAGCACGCCGCTATCGCCAATCTGGTCGGCTCGGACCTCGAAGAGTTTGCGCTCTCGCCCGAGGACCGAATAGGTCAAAGCTCGTCTCCGGCCTATGACTCATCGATTGAGGAAACCTGGCTCGGTTTCGCAGCCGGCGCGGCGGTCGTGGTGATGGACGACGACACAACCAGGCTCGGTCCCGATCTGGTTCCGTGGCTCGGCCGCGAGCGCATCACTGTGTTGTGTCCTCCTCCGACGTTGCTACGTACGACTGGGTGCGACGATCCCGAAACGGCGTTGCCCGATCTTTCGCTCCTCTACGTCGGCGGCGAGCCGCTGCCACGTGACATCGCGGATCGATGGGCGAGGGGGCGCCGAATGGTGAACGGCTACGGCCCGACCGAGTGCACGGTGACCTCGGTCCGGGGACGAGTCGAAGAAGGTGAGCCGATCACGATAGGCCGTCCCGTTCGCGGTCTTCGCGCGTGGGTGTTGAACGAGTCGCTCGAGGAGGTGCGCGAGGGCGACCGCGGCGAGTTTTGTATAGGCGGGATCGGGCTTGCGCGAGGCTACTACAACCGGCCTGAGCTGACCACGAAGAAGTTCCCCGTGCATCTACGTTTGGGCCGCATCTACCGAACGGGCGATCTCGTTCATCGCGCTGCGGACGGGACGTTCTTCTACCACGGGCGGATCGACTCTCAGGTCAAGCTGCGCGGTTATCGCGTCGAGCTCGAGGCTATCGAATCGCGGCTGGCCGAGTGCGATGGCGTGCGCGAGGCGGCATGTCGTATTCAGGGAGACGACTCGCGACAAACGCTGGTGGCCTTCGTCGTGCCTGAAGACGGCCTCGCATCGTTGTCTTTTGATGATCTGAAGTCTTCGTTGCGCAGGACGCTACCGGCTTACATGGTTCCAAGCCGCTTCGCGGTTCTGCCGGAGCTGCCGACTGCGGTTGGCGGAAAGCTGAACCGAAACGCGCTTCCGAATCTCGAGACCGGGGGCCTTGATGAGCACAGGCAATCGGTTCCGCCGCGAGACGAGAAAGAGCGAAAACTGGAAGCGGCTTTTCGCGAGGCGCTTCATCTGCGCGATGGAGTTTCGGTTCACGATGATTTCTTCTTCGATCTCGGCGGCGACTCGCTTGCAGCGGCCGAGCTGGTCTCAATACTGCGCGATGACCCATCGACCGCTTCGGTCACGGTTCGCGATCTGTACGAAGCGCGCACGGTCGCCGAGCTCTCTAAGCGGGTGCATGCCGACGATGTCGCCGATGGCGTCGCGCCGGAGACGCTCGAGAGGGTCGAGGGCCGCTGGCTTCTGGCGACGAGTGTGCAGATCATCTGGGTCCTCTTGGGCGTGGTAATCGCGTCTTCGATCGCTTACGTTGCAGCATTCGACCTTTTGCCGTACCTGATGCGAAGCCTCGGCCTGGCGGGGTTCCTGTTGGCGGGACCGTTCCTGGTGTTCACCGCGCTGGCGTTGTACACGCCGGTCGCCGTGCTGCTCGCCGCGTTCGTCAAGAAAGTGCTCATCGGCCGTTATCGCCCGCTGCGAGCGCCGGTCTGGGGGAGCTTCTACGTTCGGAGCTGGATGGTTCAGCAGACGGTGCGAATCATCCCCTGGGTGCTGTTGGAAGGCACCGTGTTTCAATGCGCGGCGCTGCGAGCGCTGGGTGCTCGCATCGGGCGGCGGGTGCATATTCATCGCGGCGTCGGCTTGTTGCAAGGGGGCTGGGACCTGCTCGAGATCGGCGACGACGTGACGATCAGCCAGGACGCTTCGATACGGTTAGTGGATTTCGACGACGGCCACGTTGTAGTCGGTCCTGTTTCGCTCGGCGACGGCAGCACGCTGGACGTTCGTGCCGGGGTGGGCGGAAACACGCGCCTGGAGCCGGGTGCTCATCTCACCGCGTTGTCGTTCTTACAGGACGGCGACATGATCCCGCGAGGCGAGAGCTGGGATGGTATTCCCGCGCGGCCGGCCGGTCAGTCGCCGCCTCGACCAATGTTGCCGGATGCGGAGCGAATCTGGTCACCCCGTTGGCATGGTGTTGCGATCGTTCTAGCGCGACTGGGACTTGCGCTCGTGGTTGCCATGCTCTTCGAGCTGCCGGCCATTGCGTTCGCGCTTATCTACGGAGTTGACGCCGAAGCCGTCTTGACCTGGATCTTCGACCCTTCGCTGAGCCTTCCGCTGATGGCGGCCGGTGTCCTGACCGTGACTCTTCCCGCGCCGTTCCTGCTGGTGATGGAAGCCTTGGGTTTAAGGGCGATGGGCAAGGTTCGCGCAGGCGCCATCAGCCGCTGGAGTCTTGCGTACGTGCGCGTCTGGTTGAAGACGCAGGTGGTTCAGTCGGCGAGCAACTGGTTGAGCGGCACGTTGTTCTGGCCGGTGTGGCTTCGAATGGCCGGCATGAAGATCGGCCGCGGTTGCGAGATCAGCACGATCATCGACGTCGTGCCCGAGTTGGTCGAGATCGGGCCGGAGAGTTTCTTTGCCGACGGGGTGTATCTTGGCGGGCCTCGGGTTCATCGCGGCGCGGTGACGCTCGTGCCGACGCGGCTTGGGGCGAACACGTTTCTCGGCAATCACGTGGTCATTCCCGCGGGTCAGCCGCTGTCGGACGACGTGCTGATAGGCGTTTCGACCGTGGCCGATGACAAGCTCATTCGCGATGGCACGTCGTGGTTCGGACATCCGCCCTTCGAGCTGCCGCGGCGAGAGGTCGTCGAGTGCGACCGCAGTCTCACGCACGAGCCTTCGCTTATTCGATACCTGAATCGCGTGTTCTGGGAGTTGCTCCGCTTCGGATTGCCGTTGGTCCCTGCGCTCGTCGTCGCGGTCTGGTTTAAGCTGCTCGCGTCGGCGGAGGTCGTTTGGCCATCGCCGGTGTTTCTCCTCGTCATCGTTCCGCTGATGAGCCTGGCAGGGTTGGCGTTCTTCTGTCTTCTGGTGCTGGCGCTGAAGTGGACGTTGCTCGGGCGGGTGCTGCCGGATATGCATCCGCTGTGGTCGTGCTGGTGCAGCCGGTGGGATTTTCTCTATGTCGTCTGGAGCGTCTATGCTCGCGCGGCGCTTTCGCTGTTAGAAGGGACGTTGCTGCTCGCGTGGTACCTGCGGGCGATGGGCGCGAGCATAGGCCGGCGGGTCGTGCTTGGCGGCGGGTTCGCGCAGGTCGTTGATCCGGACATGCTGCACTTCGGGGATGGAGCTACGGTGTGCTGCCAGTTTCAAGCTCATACATTCGAAGATCGAGTCTTGAAGATCGACCACATCAGGATTCGCAGCCGGGCCACGGTAGGCAACGCGGCGGTGCTCCTCTATGGGGCTGACATCGGCGCGCGGACTCATGTGGCGCCGCACAGTGTGGTGATGAAACGCGAGAGCTTGCTGCCGGGTCATTCGTACGCGGGCTGTCCTACGCAACCGGTTCACGTAGCGGATCCTGGCTTGGCTGAGATCGCTTGATGTCGGCGGCTGCTTCGTGAGCGGCACGATGCCCTCCTCGTCGGGAATCAGCGGGATGAGATGAGCCAAATAGTCGCCAGCGACGACAGGTCAGGGAGCCACACACCGACACCGGACCACCCGTTGACCAAATCGCGTGGGCCGTGTATACATAGGCTATCCCCGATGGAGGAATATCATGATGGTCTCGAAGGTCCAGCAGTGGGGCAATAGCCAGGGCGTGCGTTTGCCCAAAAACGTGCTCGATCTCGCCCACATCGCCGTCGGCGACGACGTCGAGATCATCGTTGACGACCGCCAGATACTCGTCAAAAAGGTCGTACGTGCCAAGTACGATCTTGCCGAACTTGTCTCCCGCATCCCGAAAGGCCACAAAGCAAGAGAGGTTAACTTCGGGCCGCCCGTCGGCAAGGAGGAGTGGTAGGTGGCGCGCTACGTCCCGAAGAAAGGCGACCTCATCACCCTCTCCTTTGACCCGCAGACGGGCCACGAACAAAAGGGGCGCCGGCCAGCGCTGGTCGTCAGCAACGATCTTTTCAACATGCACACCGGGTTGGCCATTGTCTGCCCCGTCACTAACACTGACAGAGGCTATCCATTTCACCTTGCACTCCCCGTCAAGTCGTCGCTGACCGGATTCGTAATGGTCGAGCAAGTGAAGTCCGTCGATTTCGCGATGCGTCGAGCGAAGTTTGTTCAGCGAGCACCCGCCGAGTTTGTCGAGGATGTGTTGGATCTCATCGACGTGTGCATTCGGTAATTGCGGCGGCTGCTACGGCGCGAAGCTCGACCGCAGCTTCACTCCCCAATACCCATTCTCCTTTGTCAGGATGTACAGCGATTCAAACGAGCCCATTGCGGTCCCGTCGGCGCGATATCGCGTGAACTTCGTGTCGACGTGGGCCTTGTCGGGAGATGAGTGGATGATCCGCCGGCGATCCCACTTGCTGTGATGCCACCCAGCGCCCGCCGCTGCCCACACGCGCGAGGCGTCTTGCATTCCGGGCCGCTCCAGCACCGACATTCTGCCGCTTGCCAGACGGTAGTGCGGGAAATTGAACGTGCGCTCCCAGCCTTCGAGGTCCTTGCGATTCCACGCGTCCATGTAATCGTCCAGCACTCTCATGACTTCGGCTTCGATGCGAGCGTCGGGACTACTCATCCCCCTCTGACCTGCATCCCCGGCGACCGTCGTCAGTCCAAGCAACAAAGAAATGATCAAGAGCGTCTTCATGCCGTCACCTCTCAAAACATCGCGCTGAGATCGCGAAAGCTCACCGTTTCGTCTCCGAATGAGAACGTTCCCTGCTCTCGCATTTCCCGAGCGGCGCGAAGAAACGCCCCGAGCGCGACTCGCGAGAGCACGCTGCCGACGCTGACCCGCTTTACTCCTATCTCGGAAAGCTCGGCCAGGCTCATCCGAACCCCGGCGAGGCCCATCAGGACATTCACCGGGCGATCGACCGAGCTGACCACCGCGGCGATGTCATCCTTGCCCGCGAGCCCCGGCGCGTACAGAACGTCCGCGCCCGCTTCCTGGTAAGTCTGGAGCCGTTTGATCGTGTCCTTGAGATCGCGGCGCCCGAAGAGGTAGTTCTCAGCTCTCGCGGTCAGAGTGAAGGTAAACGGGAGAGAGCGCGCGACCTCCGCAGCGGCGCGCACTCGTTCGGCCGCGTGCGCCATCTCGTAGATCGGATCATCGCGGCGAGCGCTGGAATCTTCGATCGACCCGCCGGCAAGTCCCGCCGCCGCGCCGAGCCTGATGGTATCGGCGACGGTTTCGGGATCATCGCCGAAGCCGTTCTCGAGGTCGGCGCTGACCGGCAAGTCCGTCGCTGCGACGATCTCAGCAACGTGGGCGATCATCCTGTCGCGGCCGACCGTGTTGTCTCGCTGCCCGATCGAGAATGCGTATCCGGCGCTCGTGGTCGCGAGGGCTTCAAACCCCAAGTGCGCAAGCAGCCGCGCTGTGCCGACGTCCCACGGGTTGGGAATGATGAACGCGCCGTCGCGCTGGTGGAGTCCGCGAAAGACGTCCCCCTTCTCCGCTTGAGTTCTCATGGGCGTTGATACTACCAAACTTGCGAGAGGGTGCGTTAGGCTCTCGCGCTCGCCCACTCAGGCGCACCATACCTCTTCGCGTCCGATGTGGGCCTATGACGCTCCAGCCTGCAAACAAAGAGGAGCCGCGCCCCGCAGCAATCCCCCAACTGTGAATAGGTGGATGAATAGGTGGATGATCGATGGTGACGCGGCCGACTCCGAAGGCGGGACGCGGGGACAGTCCGGCTACCATCGGGCAACAAACGAATCCGAAACCAGCGGCGCTTCCTTCACCGCCATTTCGCGCAGCTTGCCGAGCCGTTGATGTCCGAGGATCGCCGCGCCGAGCGCCGTCGCGAACTGGACCATACCCCCGCGCGGAACGTTGACCTCCGCCTTCAGGTGATCCCGCACGAGGCGCGACATCGTCTCGAATCGCAGGATGCCGCCGATCAACGTGAACTGGGGTTCCATCTGCACTCGCTTCATCAACTGAACCGCGCGGTCCACGAGAGAAGCGATTGCCCCGTGCATGATGTCGGCGGGCGCCGCCCCTAGCGAGAGCTGGTTTATCACTTCCGATTCGGCAAAGACCGCGCACACGCCCGATATCGGAACTGCTTCCTTCGAGGTCGCAACCAGAGGTCCGATCTCTTCGGTGGTGAAGCCCATGTATCGCGCGGTCTTCTCGAGGAATGCACCGGTGCCGGCGGCGCACTTGTCGTTAAGCCGAAACGACTTCACTCGCGCTCTGCCGTCCAACCGGCTCGCTTTCATAGTTTGGCCGCCGACGTCTAGAACCGTTCGCGTGTTCGGAAACAGGAAACTCGTTCCGCGCGCGCTCGCGGTCAGGTCGGTCACGTGCACGTCGCTGAAGGGGACCATGTGCCGGCCGAATCCGGTCGCAACGACGTAGTGAACGTCGTCCGCGCGGAGGCCGGCTTCTCTGAGCGCCTCGTCGTAAACGCGCCTTGAAGTCTCGGCCAGCTTAAAGCCGGTGCTCGTGATCGCGCGGCCGGCAATCTCGAAGCCCGCATTCAGAATGAGCGCCTTCGTGTAAGTCGACCCGACGTCGATTCCAACGGTGAATGTCATACGATCGCCTCCGCCGCTGCGGCTCCTCCGTCAACCGGCGCCCGGCTCGCTCGAATGTGATCGAGCGCGAACAACGCCGCTCCAACCGCACCCATGTAGTGCGACTCTTCGCTCACGTTCACCTTCAGCCCTAGCCCCCGGTTGAGCGCTTCGATCATCCCGACGTTTCGCGCGACCCCGCCGGTGAACGTGACCTCTTCTTCGATTCCGACTCGACGCAGCAACCCGATCGAGCGAGCTGCGATCGACTGATGGACACCGAGCAGAATGTCCTCGATCTTTTTGCCCTTGCCGAGCCACGACAGCACTTCGGACTCGGCGAAGACCGTACAGGTGGTGCTGATTCGAACCGGCCGCTCCGAACGCAACGCCACTTCGCCCAACTCGCCCAGTGGAATGTCGAGTGCCGCAGAAGCGGCTCCCAGAAAGCGTCCCGTGCCTGCGGCGCACTTGTCGTTCATGCAGAAGTCGAGAATCTCGCCGGTCGGGCTGACGCGGATCGCCTTCGTGTCCTGGCCTCCCATGTCGACGACCGTGCGGGTGCCGGGGAACATATGAACCGCGCCGCGCCCGTGACAACTGATCTCGGTCACCTGGGTGTTGCCGAAGGTCACGCGGTATCGCCCGTAGCCGGTGCCGATGACGTACTCGACTTCCGGTTCCTGCAGCCCGCCGTGTTGGAGCGCCTCGGCGAACGCCTTCTCGGCTGCGGTGACGACGTGCGCGCCGGTGTCGATCAGCGCACGGCCGACGATCCTGCGGTCCTCATCGATGATCACTGCCTTGGTTTGCGTGGAGCCAACGTCCACGCCTGCTGCGTAAGACATGATTGTGACTACCTCATCCGTCGCGAGGCGAGTCCTTCAAAGAATGCATCGGTCCGGTTCTTGAGCTGTGCCTCGCTCACCACTCGCCGGTCCATCATGTCCGATTCGATGAACAAGCTCGCTATGTCTCGCGACGCCATCAACGCGCGGCGGTTATCGGCCAAACCAGTCGAGACCGTGCGGCAGCTCTTGATCGGGTGATAGACGACGCCATCAACGCTGAACGGATCGATCATCGCCGCCAGCGCCTGGTCCTGGTAGAACATGCTGTCCATCGCGTCCCGCACGCTGATCAGCACGCCTTCCGCCAGGCTCTCGAGCGGCCGCGCGAGGTCGTACTGAAACCCTTGATTGCTCCCGCCCGCGGCGAACCACAAGTAAGTCGAGTTGACGAACGTGCCGCCCCATTCGGTAAACAACTCATTGAAGCGGCGAAAAATGGGATAGCAAGGCACGCCGACAAATATCAGCCTATACTTCTCGTCGGTGAGCGTGCCGATTCCGTGCGCCGCCTTGTACTCCATCTCCTCGACCAGCTCGTCAAAATACTTCGCGCCTTCCGGAGTTCCGCGAAACGCGTTTACCACTCCAAGGTAGATCGTCCCATCGGTCACGGCGTTGAAGAGCGACGGCCGCGTCCGGTTCAGCTCAAGCACGCGCTTCCAGCCGCGGTTCATCGTGTTGGCGTGACGCATCACTTCGCGCAGGCGGTCGATGTCGAACTTCTTACCGGTCACCCGTTCGCACGCCGAGATCAGTTCCTTGATCTGCGCCGCAACGTAAGCGCGGTCGTTCTCGAAGTCGCGATCGCCTGGCCAGGTCTGCGTTCCGGCGGCGCGAGTGCCCGGCACGTCGAGGGTGAAGATCGGAACGTGATACATGCGCTCCCAAATCTCGGCCCACTTGATATAGGTATTGCAAGCGTTGGTGAGCACGGCGATCGCGGGTTTCGGGATTTGACCCATCGGGTGCTTGCCGCCGCTGAGTTGAACGGCGACGTCGGCCTTGACGTAGCCGCAGATGTCGGGCGAGTAGCCGTAGTCTTCGGCTTGATTCAAATACTCGTGCGCGACTCGCCGCACCGCGGTCTGCAGCGAGTTGATCTCCGGAAAGACCATCGGCAGATCGAAGACGCGCAGTATCTCGGCCATGCTGCCCATCACGAATACGTATGCAGCCTGACCGTCGGTGGCCGCCGTTTCGTTCAGAGCCTCGAACCACTGTCTGAACAGCGTCGCGCCGTCATTGTTACCGCGCCCGACGATCTCCTGTGCCGCGCTTGAAGTCATCTCGATTCCGCCTCTGTCGCCCGAATGTTGTTGCATGCACCTGAGCCTTGCGCCGGCCGTCATCGCTTACAAGTAAAGGTCGCGGGTCCGGCCAGCTTGTAGAGGTCTCCCTTCCAGAAGAAGTAACCTCCCTTCAGGTCTTGA
>Ga0209640_10004127_pt1 | contig 12766 bp, 18 predicted proteins | sample RifCSP10_1_FD_184018 | JGI IMG/M metagenome (GOLD analysis project Ga0209640, IMG submission 184018) | Soil microbial communities from Rifle, Colorado - Rifle CSP2_sed 10_1 (SPAdes) (version 2) | ecosystem: Environmental > Terrestrial > Deep subsurface > Rock core/Sediment | place: Rifle... | reverse complement strand
GCATAGCGGTCCTAGGCGCGCGGAGCGCGCCAAAGAGATACTGCCAACCAGCCAAGGGATTCTCATCGGGATATCAAGGGCGAGCCCTTGGCTGGCTACCGTTGCGGCGGCTGCGGTGCTCCCGGAACGAGACCCTGCAGGGCAACCTTCCACGAGAGCGGCAGCGACACGGGGTTATAGCAGATCTTGTCGTCGCAGGCCTGGTACTCGAGCGTACCGGTGACCACCAGCTCGTTCTTGCCGGCGAACGCCTTCCGTGCTTCAGCCGTCGCCTCTGGCACGACGTCCATGAGCAACGTGAACGGTTTTTGAAATACCGGCACGCGCTCGTTCAGCGGAACGAAGTTGTAGATCTCGGATGCCGGGTAACGCACCGGCATCGTCCGCACATGCGCCTGCGGTGTAATGTTCAGCGCAATCACTCGGTAGCTGGACGCGCCGGGGGCATAGACGTGCATGCCGCGCTTGGGCGTGATGTCGAGCGCAAGCGTGAACCGCGTTCCGAGGGCGGCGGCCGCGTCGCTCGGGTACGTCCTGAGGTCGAGATGGTCGGTCGACACCTGGGTCGCCTGCACTGGAACGCTGCCGGCGCCCAGGCGCAACAGGACGTTCGAAACGGTATTGCGCTCCCAGTAGTAGTCCTCGAAAAAGCGCGACGTGACTCGACCCTGCCGATCGACCATGAAGGTTCCGGGAAACGGAATGCCCCGGAGTCTCTCACTCGGCTCATTGACCGTCGCATAGATCTGCAGGTCCGCTCGAACGGCTGGATCCTTGCCGTTCGGCCCGAGCGCCTCTTCTACGACCGTGTTCAGAATGCCGTACTGCTTGATAGTGGCCGAGCCGACATCCGACAGCATCGGATAGGTAATGCTGTGGCGCTTGGTGAAGTCAGCCAAGATTTCCTGTGAGTCGTAGCTGATTCCCACTACGCCGATGCCGTTCTTACGGAGCTCTTCGATACGACTTTGCAGCTCCACGAGCTGCGTGCGGCAGAACGGTCACCAATCGGCCGAGCGGAAAAACACGACCATCGCGCCCCGCGGACCCATGATCGACTGGAGGTTCCGCATGCGGCCGGTCTGATCTCTCAGGTTGAAGTCGGGGACTCGCTGCCCCACCTGGGGCCCGAGCTTGGCGACATCGACCTTCTGTCGCCCCGTCGCTTGCCCACCGTCCGCGGAGCCAGCCCAACAGACCGCAACGAGCGCAAGCAACGTCAAATAGAGTGACTTCATCATCATGGCGCCTTTCAGACGCAGGCCGGGTCGTTTCGGACCCGGCGGTCAGTATAATCACTTTCCTGCAGCGCCGCACGCTGCCTGGCGCCACCGTGGAGATTGAACGAAATCAGGGGCATCGCCTCCTCGTGCGCGCGTTCGCGCTTGCCGTGCTCTTTGGCGCGGGTTTGTGGCTTCGCACGTTCCAGCCGCTGAACCTCGCTGCGGCTGTACCCTGGCCATGGAGCTCGACCGCGGTCGTCACGCTGTATTTTGCTGACGGTCCGTTCCTCTTTCCGGTCTCGCGACGCATGGCGCTCGAGCCGGAGCTGCCGCATAAGGCGGTCGAAGCACTGCTGGCAGGTCCTCCGCCAGGTAACCGGTTGAAAAATCCGCTTCCACCGGGTGTCGCGCTTCGGTCTCTGCGTGTCGACGGGAGCGTCGCATACGTCGATTTGTCAGGGCCAATGGAGACAATCCGCAGCACTCCGGCTGGTCTGACGGCGCTCGTTGCCACGATCACTCGACTGCCAGGTTTGTCGTCGGCGGTGGTGACAGTCGACGGCGCGCCTCTCGTGAGCCCGTCCACGCGCCCGCCGCTCGTGTATTACTCTTCGCCCCACGGCCTGGTGGCATCGCCCGTAGCGGCAACGGGACCGCGCGCCGCGCTCGACACGTTTCTTGCCGGGGCGCCCGCTCCGGAGCTGACCAGCCTGCCATCCGACGCACGGCTGATCGCGTACGAGTTCAGCGCAGCCGACGGAGTGCTGTCGCTGCGCTTTGCCTACACGCCATCGGTGCGGACGCTCGCCATCCAACGACCGGATCGCATGCGGTTTCTTCTGTTGGGACTCATTGCCACGCTCACCGATTTTCGAGAGGTGCGCGCCGTGCATCTCGACTTCGGCGGCCAATCGCGCCTCGGCCTCGGCGCATGCAGCGATCTGCTGCGCACGCCTCAGCCCAGGCCTGCGTTGCTCAACGACGAACGCCTCCTATGATCTACTTCGATAATGCGGCGACGTCGTGGCCGAAGCCTCCTGGCGTAGCCGCCGCGATGGCTGAGTGCCTATCCGAGGCCGGAGGTAATCCCGGCCGCTCGGGCCATCGTCTTTCGGTCGCCGCGGCTCGGATTGTCGAGGACGCACGCGAGGGGTTGGCCGCATTGTTTGGCGCCGACGACCCGAGCCGCATCGTGTTCGCGCCGAACGCCACGCATGCATTGAACCTGGCGCTCTACGGACTGCTCCGGCCCCGGGACCGTGTCGTGACGACGGGCATCGAACACAACTCGGTGATGCGTCCGCTGCGCCACCTCGAAACCCGAGGCGTCGAAGTGGTGGTCGTACCTTGTGGCAGCGACGGATCGCTCGACGTGCAGAAGGTGGAGCAGGCGCTGCAGCGCGGCGCGCGGCTGCTTGTGACCACTCACGCGTCGAATGTGAGCGGCGCGATCGTGCCCATCGCCGAGCTTGCCGCGGTCGCGCGCAAGCATGGCGCCTTGTACCTCGTGGACGCGGCGCAAACGGCAGGCAGCGCGCCAATCGATGTGGGTGCTCTTGGCCTCGACCTGATGGCGTTCACCGGCCACAAGGGTCTGCTGGGGCCGACGGGCACAGGGGGTCTGTATGTGCGCGACGGTGTTTCGCTGACGCCCCTCGTCCGCGGCGGCACAGGCAGCGAGTCCGCGTACGAGATCCAGCCCGAGTTCATGCCCGACATGTTCGAAAGCGGAACGCTCAACGTCGCCGGAATCGCGGGACTGGCGACTGCGACTCGCTTTCTCGCCGATCTTGGCGTGGAGGCGGTGCAGGCGCACGAGCGTCAGCTTGCGGCGCATTTCATGACGGAAGCCGCAGCAGTCTCGGGCATCACTCTGTACGGCTCGGGAGAGGCGACCGAGCGCTGCGGCATTGTCTCGTTCACCCTCGCGGACGCGTCGCCGTCGGAAGTTGGACTCCTGTTGGACGAATCGTTCGGCATCATGGCGCGAACCGGCCTGCACTGCGCGCCGGCTGCACACCGGACGCTCGGCACCTTTCCGGCAGGAACGGTGCGCTTCAGCTTTGGCTGGTTCAATACGAGCAGCGAGGTGGACACGGCCGTGGAGGCGCTGCGTCAGATAGCGGCGTGGAGCGCAAACGGTGCGATGACATCCCCGGGTCACAGAGTCACGGAGGCACAGAGCTGATGTTGTTCTCTGCGTCTTTGTGTCTCTGCAGCCTGTGGAGACGTGCAGCCCCATGGATGGGTTGATCAGCTTCTTCGCGTCGCATCACGCGATTCGCGCCGAAACGGTGCTCAAGCGTCACGGCCACGCCGCGCGTCTGGTTCCGGGGCCGCGGGAGTTGAGCCCGAACTGCGGCGTAGCCCTGCGCTTCGAGTACGCCGAGCGTGACGCTGTGGCCGCGCTGCTGACGGCAAACCGTGTACGAATCGACGGCGTGCATTCTTACCAGCCGCGGACCGACGACTGGAACGTCAGGTCCGCCTGAAGGCGGACACTACGGCTTCAGAGTACGTAGTGTCCGGCTTTCGCCGGACTCGCTGGTTTGACGAAAGACGAACACTGCGTAAGACGACGATGGAGATAGCGAATACATCGACGATTCTGACCCCGGTTCCCGGGGAACATGCGCGTGGGGTTCGCGTCACGGCCGTTCAGACGGGGATTGTCGCTGGCATTCTCGCCGTGATGGCAGGAACATTTTTCGAGGTTCGACCGCCCGAGGCGTACGGCGTCTGCATGGCATGTCACGGCCGCGACCTCGTGAACTGGACCGTCAACGAGCTCGCCGGCACTCGTCTCACCGTGGCGCCGGCATCGCTCGTGTTTCCGGCGCTCACCTCCATTGGCGCGCTGATCGGCGCATTGTTCGCCTCACGCACGAGCCGCGAGTTCCGATGGGTTACTCCAGACAACCCGTTGAAGACGTTCGTCTACGGAGCGCTTGTCATGAACTTCGCGCTGATTGCCGGCGGCTGCTCGATTCGATTGCTGTTGCGTAGCGCGGCGGGCGAAGTAGTTGGTTTTATGGGGTTCGGCGGCATGGTAGCGGGCGTGGTCCTCGGCACCTGGTGGCTTCGCTGGAGGGCAACTCGGTGACCGCGGCCATCGCCACTCTCATTGTTGGCGTCGTCCTGGGCTACCTGGCCCAGCGGTCGCGCATGTGTTTCATAGGCGGCATCCGTGATTTCATCCTCGTGCGCGATACCGCGCTGCTCAAGGGATTGATCGCGTTCGGTCTCACCGCCTGGGTCGCGTTTCCGCTCGCCGGACTTTTCAGTGGCTTGCCTCGCTACACGTTTGACGCGTCCGATGTCGCTACCGTTGCCCTCACGATCGCAGGAGGCTTCGGTGTCGGCTATGTCTCGACGCTCGCGAATGGTTGCCCGCTGCGGCAGCACGTGCTGGCAGCACAAGGTGCCAGGAGCTCGGTGACGTATCTTGCCGGTTTCGCCGCGGGCGCAGTCGTATTCGACGTCTGGATCGCGCCGCTGGTGCTCGCGTTGGTTCCCTAGCGGCACGCTGCCGCCGCTCGGCGGTTCGGGATTCGTCGACTCAAAGGCAGGGTAAGATCGCGCACCATCCTGATCGAGCAAGGGAGGAAGCGATGGCGGACATCAACGCGGCGCTCGCGGCAAGCAAGGAAGCGGTTGACCAGTTGATCATGGCCGGAGAAAGGACGGGGCCGGTGTGGACCGCGGCACGCGCGCCGGGCAAATGGTCGCCCAGCCAAATCGTGGAGCACGTTGCCCTGTCGCTCGAGGAGTCTGCGAATGTGGCGGCAGGCCGTCCGTCGAAGTTTCCGAAACTCCCAGCCGTCGTTCACCCGGTCGTGCGAGTCCTCCTTTTCAAGCGAGTACTGAAGAAGGCTGGATTTCCGAAGGCGAAAACCAACAAGGCGATGGATCCAGCAAGCGGACCCGCGACGCCTGCGGAGGGACGCGCTCGTCTTGAAACGGCGCACAAGAAGTTCGACGAAGCCTGCCGGCAGCTTGCATCACGTGGCGAGCGCATGCGAACGACGATCTTTGGCGCTGTCGGCGTGGAGGACTACGTCCGATTCATGGAAATCCATACGCGCCATCACGGCAAGCAGATGGCCGACCGCCGGTCCGGCTGACTCTTCTCGGCGTCGGTCGCTCCAAGTTGTTCAACCAAGTGGTAAACTATCAATCAACTGGTTGAATGACAGGAATGCCCATGGCTGATATCCGGCACTCGATTGCGGTGGAGGCCCCTGCTGATCGGGTCACACGACTCGTCTCTTCCGCCGACGGGCTGGCCACGTGGTGGGCCGAGGACGTCACCCAAATGCCGAACCCAGCTGCGGTGGAATTCGGCTTCTTCGACAGATCCACGGTGTACAGGCTGGTGCGAACGGAAAGCCCACACGATATTCGCTGGTTGTGTGAAACCGGTCACGAATGGGCCGGCACGGAGCTCGTCTTTCGGTTGCAACCCAAGGGTCAGCAGACGCTGGTCGGGTTCTCTCACGAGCGCTGGACCGAGGCGACGCCCTACTTTGTGTCCTGCAACACCGTGTGGGGACATCTGATGTTCAAGCTGAAGCATGCCGCCGAGCACGGTGGCGTTCCCCGACCGCTCTTCACGAAGACGGGCATGGAATCGTCGGCCTCGCGCGCGTACTGACGGATGCCCCCGCTGCTCGATATCTCGGTGAGCCAGTTCGTCGCGGCGTCCGCGGAGCGCGTGCGCGCCGTGATGTTCGACCCCCTTCAGGATCCGCACTGGATGGCGGCTGTCAACACTGTTGAGCCGCTTGCGGCCGACCTCGGTCCAGGCACGCTGGTGCGACGCACCGGGCGTTTTCTCGGCAGGACCTTGCGCTGGACGACCGAGGTCACGGGAGTCTCCGCCGACCATCTCGCTCTCCGGATCGTCGACGGTCCCATGCGCGGCACCGTCGAGTACCGGATCGAGCCCGACGAGCACGGATCGCGGGTGACGATTCGAAACGTACGTCGAGCCCCGGGGTTCGCCCCGCGCTGGATCCTGCTGCTCGCGATGCGCCGCGCCCTCAGGGCCGACCTTCGCCGGCTGCAACGCGCAGTGGAGGGCTCGACGTGATCGCCCGGCACTCGACCGGGGATCTCGATCTGGCGTTTGCAGCCCTCGCACATCCAGTTCGGCGTCGCATTCTCGAATCGACCCTTCGCAAGGGACGAGGCGTGACGGAGTTGACGGAGGAATTCGACATTTCGCTGGCGGCCGTGTCGAAACACGTCAAGGTACTCGAACGCGCAGGGCTCGTCTCGCGAGAGATTGCGGGGCGGGACCATCTCATCAGGGCACGCATCGACGAGCTCCGTGCAGTCCGCCGATGGATCGAGCGTCAGACGGCGTTCTGGGAGAAGGCGATGTCTCGCCTCAAGGCTGACCTCGAGGGGCGGCCTTGACAGCTCGAGTCGGGCGTGTCGAGATCCGCCGCCGATCTTCGGCACGCACTCGGCACGTTGACGATCGCTTGGGGCGCAGAGGCGTTGCATCGCGGGGGAGAATCCGTTCTTCCGCGACAATTACCATGTGAGCCCTCGATCGCCAGGTGTGGCCGGCCAGGCTCAGAGACGCGAGGAACCAGTCGCGCTGGGCGCCGACGAACGCGAATTGATCGCCTCGGTTCTCCGAAAGGACCGGAAGGCGGCTGCCCGGTTTGTCGCCGCGCACATCGATGCCGTGTACGCCTATGCCCGCCATCGCCTGGCGCCGCGGGTGGATCTCGTCGATGACGTGGTCCAGGACGTCTTTCTTTCAGCGCTGAACGGGCTCGCGGCATTTCAGGGCCAGTCGTCGCTCCGCACCTGGCTGATCGGGATCGCTCGCCACAAGATTGAGGACGTCTATCGGCAGCGGCTCCGGGTACCTGAAGCGCTCGATGACCTGGATTCGGTCGAAGAAGAATCGTTCTCGGCCGCTATCGCGCTGGACGAACAGATCGATGCGGAACGAGCGCGCGCGAAGGCACGACATGTCCTCGCGCAAATGCCCGAACGGTACAGCCTGATGCTGTTATGGCGGTACTGGGAACATCGAAGCGCTCGGGACATGGCGGTCGCGACTGGGACGACAGAGAAGAGCGTCGAGCGAACGCTGGCGCGGGCCCGCGCCCGGTTCAAAGAGCTCTGGACCGCTATGCGGATCGTTCCGTGAATTTTGGACTCGTTAGTCTCCGCATAGCGGTCCTAGGCGCGCGGAGCGCGCCAAAGAGATACTGCCAACCAGCCAAGGGCATTCTCTCATCGGGATATCAAGGGCGAGCCCTTGGCTGGTTGAAGGAGTAGGGGAATGTCAGACGACCTCTGGTTCGAACGGCTGGTCGACGCGACCGGCGAATTGACGCCGGAGCGCGCTCCAGCGAGGCTCACATCGAGAGTCTATTCAGCGCTCGTGGCGCGAATGGCCGAATCCGGATCCCTGCTCGATCTCGTAGATAACAAGAGGTCCGGTGCCCAGTTGTGCGTGTTCGAGACCGCCCTCACTGTGCTGCCACTTGGAACGGATGTCAGCTCGATGAACCCATGCCGAATCTGCCATGCGCGACTGCTGGGAGAGCGAATGGAGCACGCGCCAATCTTCTGGCCAGGGTGTCCCTACTCGGACTTCCATCACGGTTAACCTTAATCCCAGTTGTGTTGATACTGAATACGGAACACCGAGACACCGAGACACCGAGAAACGCTAATGGTTGGCCTCGGTGCCTCTGTGCCTCGGTGTTTCGTGATCATCAAGTGAAGTGAGTTCAGGGTTTAGAACTGGCCGACGAATCCGAAAAGGTTCTGGAAGTTCATCAGCCGATGGCGAGCCGGCGGCGTCAGCGAAGGGCTGATCGGGTTGCGGCTGATCGTCTCGCTGAAGCTATAGCGGAAGCTCACCCGGCGCGACATCCTCAAGTCGATGCCGACGTGCGATCGCAAGCCGATACGGGTTGAAGCGATTTCGCCGGTGGGCGCGGCGAGGCCATGATCCGAGGTGCTGGCCACGTCGTTGCTCGAGAAGTGGACCAGAGAAACACCCGTTCCGAGATACGGGCGAACCGCGTTGTCCAGACGGCGGAAGTAGACCAGACCGTCGAGAACCACGGCATGTTGACGGCTGTGGCGGCGCTGTTCGTAAAATCCGCCGCCCTGAGGGGTCACGAATGATGAAACCAGGGTCATGTCGTTCCGATTCCAGATCCAGTTTGCTTGAACGCTGAAATACTGGGCCATGTGGACGCCGGCGAATACGTCGAGCGCCAGTCCGTTTTCCGGCTCATAGAGTGACACCGCCGCATTCGATGCGCCCGTGACCGACCGCGCATCCGCCGACAACGTCGACACTCCAAACAGCCCACCTCCAAAAATGCGCGGTTCGTCTTGCGCGGCCGTGGGCACTGATATCAGCCATGTCGACAACATCAATGCAAAGAGTCGGGCTGGGCGGTGCGTTGACGGACGCTCATACAACGCACGCTGAGTCATGCTCCGGCAGCATACACGTGTCCGTAGTCGAGCCGAGCCTCGCTCGGGTTGTCGCACCGAGTACCGGCTATTGTTAAGGTGTTGTCCGCCCTGGTGGCAGCAGCGGGCACAGGAAGAAGTGATCCCCTTCATCCTGAACACTATTTCCGTTCACGTCCACCCACCAGCGTCCGCCGAGATACCCCGCTTGGCCAGGTCCGAATTCAGTCTGGCCGTTCGCCGAAAGCTGTTGGAATCTCCCTTCCATCGGCAGCGGATCCTTGACCACGAACGTATCGTAATAGAGTCCCTGACTGGTCACGTACACGGCGCCAGGAATGCGATCGCCGAATCGTGACGGAGACGCAGTGTTGTTGTGTGCGGTTGCCGCCGATGGCACTGCGGCCGCTGACTCGATTGGCGGTGCCGCATCCAAGCGGGACGGCGCAGTGGGTTGGTTCGAACACCCGAGCGCCGTGCTGAGGACCAAGGATGGAAGTACCAGTGACGAAAATGCGCGAGTACTCATAAGGCTCTCCTCCAGTTTCGTTTCCCTTCTGCCGATTGGCAGATCGCCTTCTGATTCGTCGCGCACGGCGCACAAATCCCCCTTCAAGCGACTGAATTGCCGGGCCCGTCGCTTGCTGAGGTAGCCCACTGACGTCCACCGCGGCTTTCAGGTTGTCATGCCGAGGGTGTGGTACCGGAATTGGGCGACGGCCTCTGAGCACGAGTCAACCGACGCGCAATCACGCAGTCGACGGACAACGGCCCTGGGCCACGCGTGAGCAGGAACACCAGAATGGGGCTGGCGAAAAAGGTTACCATCGGCTCGGTTGATGGACGAACGTTCATCGGATGACGAACGGCTCAGTGGGCTGATGCGGGCGGCCCAGTCGGGCGACGCCGACGCGTATCTTGCCCTGCTGCAGGAGATTGCGCCACGTGTGCGCGGCGTTGTCGCGCGCCGACGTACGCGTTCCTCCGCAGAGGTCGAGGATCTTGTACAGGATGTGCTGCTGTCGGTCCATGTAGCGCGCGCAAGTTACGACGTCAGCCGCCCATTTCTTCCCTGGCTGCTCGCGATCGTGCGGAACAGGCTGGCGGACGGCGCGCGCCGCTATGCCCGACGGGCTGCCCACGAGGTACAGGTGGAAAATCTCGATGTAACCTTTGCTGAGCTTTCCGCGAATACATCGTTGGACGCCCGCGGTGACATCCGGACCCTGAAGGAGGCACTGCAAGCGCTACCCCCGCGGCAGCGCCTGGCGATCGAATCGCTCAAGTTACGCGAATTGTCACTGAAGGAAGCCGCCGAGGTCACCGGAATGACCGTGGGCGCGCTGAAGGTCGCCACGCACCGCGCGATCGCCGCGCTACGACGGATTCTGGTTGCCGGTGAAACGCATGGACACTGAACGCCTGATTCGCACGCTCGCGGAGAACGTCGAGCCGGTCAGGCCGCTGCGTCACCCATGGGTTCGAGCGCTTGCCTGGACGGCTGGCGGCGCACTCTATGTGCTGCTGCTCGTTGCGGTGATGTCGCCCCGGGACGATCTCGCCGCCAGAATGCACGACCCCGGGTTTCTGATCGAGCAGGCGGCAGCCCTTCTCACTGGCGTGACTGCGGCGATCGCGGCCTTCGCAACCGCCGTTCCCGGGTCCCGACGGAATGTCGTCCTGGTGCCACTCGTTTCAGCGGTGGCCTGGATCGGCATAGTCAGCGTGGGAGCGGTGCGGGAGTTTCAGCTGGCCGGGCCGGAGGTCGTACTGCAGGCCGATTGGGGCTGCGTATGGACCGTGCTTCTCGGCGCCGCGGTACCCGCTGGTCTGATGGCGACAATGCTGCGCCGGGGTGCACCGTTGACACCGTACACGACCGCTGCGCTAGGTGGTCTTGCGGCCGCAGGCATAGGCAACCTCGGCGTCTGCCTGTTCCATCCTCACAGCTCGGATCTCGTCGTGCTGGTCTGGCACTGCGGAACTGTGCTTGTCGTCGCCGCGCTCGCGGGAACTGCGGGAGGACAGCTGCTGCGGTGGCCGCCGCGACGGACCCGCGCGCTGATGTCCGTGTAGCGCGCTGGTGGCCCTGATCACACTTCGGGAACGCAGCATGCTCCTGCAGACCCCTGCGCACGCTCCGGTCGACACCGATGACCGGCGCACGTAGAATGGACAGCCGATCGAGTTGAACATCTCTCGCAGGCAAGGAGACTTGCGGGCGTTTTTGGGCTCCTCACGATTCGAAGCGGCAACGGCGTCGTTGGTGAGTTCGTGTCCGATCAGAACGGGCTCCACGAAACGGCGCTGGCGGCCGCGACGAAGCGTACGGCCTGGGCACGGCCCGCGCGATAGGCAATGGACAACGCTGAAACACTGCCGCCCGGCAGTGTCGGGCTGGGCGCGGACGATAGCCGGGTCCAGAAGGAGCCGGCCCATCCGCGAGTCGGCGCGGCCCGCTGGCTCAGGGCGGCCGCGCTGACCCTGGTCGGTCTCGTCGCCGCCTGGTCGTGGCTGTTCGTCGTGTCCAAGTGGGGACCGGCGAACCGGATCGACATTCTCACCTTCAAGGCGGGCCTTACGTCGACCGTCCAGCGGACGCTGTTGAGGCAGGGAGAAGGCGCCGGTCACCACAGCCACGCGGCGTCGATGATCTCCGGCCTCTATGCGACGCCTACGTATTTCACGATGACGGAGCAGTCGCAGGAGGCCGATCGCTATCTGCCCGATCGGTTCGCCGTCTTCTATCTGTTCGAGGACATCCACGTCGGCGAGCTGGCGAGAACTGCGCCGGTGTTGTCACTGCGGCTCGATGACGGCCGACAGGTGGCCCCCGTCGACAGCGAGCGGCTGACCGATTCCTATCACCACCGCGCGACCGTCGTCCGATTTCGGAAGGCGGACGACGCCGGTACGCCACTCTTCGACGAAAACGGTTCGTCGCTGACGCTCGTTGCGCACGATCCCGTCGCTCACGTCGAACGGACGATGGCGTGGACGCTGCCAATCGTCTATCCGACAGGTCTGGAAGGGACCGGCCTGCCACTGCCGACGCTCCTCGCGCTGCTCGCAGGTCTCCTCGCTGTTCTATCGCCCTGCCTGCTGCAGCTCACCGTGTACTACACCTTCGCGCTGGCTGGCATGAACGCGCAGCAGGGCGCGCTGGATGTGGCGGCAGCGCGCGGACGGGTCATCCGTACGGCGCTGTATTTCATCGCGGGCTTTACCGTCGTGTTCACGGCAAGCGGCGCGTTGGCGGGTCTCGCTGGCGAGCGATTGCAGACGTCGGGGCTCATGGAAGCCTGGAATCGGCCGCTCATGATTGCGTCAGGGCTCGGGATTCTGCTGCTCGGGATCTGGGTGGGCGCGAGCTCGGGCGCGCCGGGACTCTGCCGGCTGCCGCGGCTCGCCACCTTCGGCGACGGCAGTCGCTGGCTCGATCGCCTGAAAATGATGTTCCTGGGCGCCGCCTTCGCCGTCGGCTGCTCGACCTGCTTTGGCGGTGCGCTGTTCATCTCGTTGATGATCTACGTTGGCAGCACAGGATCGACGGCGCTCGGTGCGCTCGCGCTGTTTCTGTTCTCCATTGGCATCGCGGTTCCTTATCTGCTCGCCGCCGTCTTCCTCTCGCGCGCGCTGCCTCTGCTGACGTCGTTTCAACGCGTGGCGGCAGGCGTGGGCTCGGTCTGCAGCATCGTGCTGATCTTCTTCGGCGTCATTCTGCTGACGGATACCTTTCACATTCCGAGCGACCTGATGTACCGTCTCTATCTCGGATTGTAGGGCGCGCTCTTCGCGGTCGCATGGCGCGGCGTAAACCCACGCCCTACGTGCTCAGGCGTCTTGAATCTACCCCTCATCGTCAGCGTCGTGGTGGTCGTTGCCCTCGCACTGCTCGGTCTGATCGGCTATCTCATCGATCGCAGTGCGGACCGGGACGACCGCGAGTAGGACAGTGGAGTCGCGTCGTCCGATGCACCGGAGCATTCCATGCTGCGACGTTTCACCGTCGTTGTAGAGCATTTTTCAGATCGCTGCAGCGGATTTGTGGGGCGAGCCTTTCAGGCTCGCCTCGCGAACCC